>Ga0310696_10000931_pt1 | contig 43110 bp, 25 predicted proteins | sample AusTroGonzalo_MG_4_FD_203885 | JGI IMG/M metagenome (GOLD analysis project Ga0310696, IMG submission 203885) | Bovine rumen microbial communities from tropical cattle in Woodstock, Queensland, Australia - Gonzalo_02 (v2) (version 2) | ecosystem: Host-associated > Mammals > Digestive system >... | reverse complement strand
CGACGAGCTTCCGCACCCGCGCGATCTCGGGGTTGGCGAAGTTGCACGGGTCGCCGATCGAGTGGCTGAAGTCGCCCGGTCCGAAGAAGATCATGTCGATCCCCGGCACCTGACAGATCTTGTCGAGTTCCGCAAGCGGCTCCGGATCCTCGATCTGGACGATGACCATGCGGTTCTCGTTGACGAAGCGCATATACTCCCTGCAGTCGATCTGGCAGAACATCCCGTCGGCGTTGCCGCCGTCGAGCGGCCGCCGCCCGACCGGCTTGTATTTCGTGATGCGGGCGATGTACTCGGCCTCGTCGAGGCTCATCAGATGCGGCACCATGATCGCCGAGGCGTCGGCCTCGAGCGGACGGATGTAGTCGCTGTAACTGCCTTTGGCGACCCGGACGATGGTGTCCATGTCATAGGCTTTGGCGGCGCGGATGTAGTTCTCCATCGTCGACTGATCGGTCGGGACGTGCTCCTGACAGATCCACAAGGCGTCGAAGCCGTGCATCCCGGCGATCTCGGCGACGCGGGGACAGGTGAGGTTGGATTTGTAACTCAGGGCTCTTTTTCCGGCGCGGATGAGGTCCAGCACGCGGCTTCTGCGGGGAGTAGGCATGACAAGTTTTCCTTTCATTGTGAAGTTGGTCCTGCAACGGTTGAAATTTATATTCCCTGCATCGGCATCATTTCAACATCCGGGTCATGTATTCCCGTTCCATCTCCTCGCTCCACGCGGGGACGTCGTCTATCTTTCCCGAGATCGCCCGTTCGATCATCGGCAGATGCAGTCCGACATGCTGCAGCGTGGTCGTCCGGTTGCGGATCATTGCCGCCGCCCACAGCGGGTCGGTGGCGAAAAGATCGACCGCCTGACGGAACTGGGCAAGCGGATCTTTGTGCCAGTACAGTTTGAAGAACCCGTTGATCCCGGCATACGGATCGTTTCCGGCAAACGGACGCGACAGCTTGCGCAGCAATCCGCCGAATTCGCGAACGCCGTCTCCGTCCAACAGTTCCAACCCGTGGTCGGCGATGAAGAACGGATACATCCGAAATCCGTGCAGCCCCTGACGGTCCACCTCCAGTTCGACCATGAATCCATGGCGGCGGTAATGGAACGGAGTCCCCATGTGAAACATGAAATTGCCGAGGCTGTAAAAGATCGGTACGCCGTCACGGATCTCCAGTCCCTGGGGGACATGGGGATGATGGGCGACTATGGCATCCGGTTTTTCGGCGGCGAGTTCGCGGTAGGCGTCGATGCAGTACACCGACGGATGCGCGGCGTATTCGATCCCGGCGTGCGGAATCACGATCACCACGTCGCATTTTCCCTTGAGATCGCGAATGACGGAGCGGGCGCGCCCGACATCCCACCCGGCGACTCCGGGTTTGCCGGGACCGGCGGCGGTGAAATCGTGCCCCTCGGTGAAACTCACGAGCCCGATCTTCACCCCTTCCAGATCGTATACGAGCGGCGTCCATGCCTCGCGGTCGTCGAGTCCCGCCCCGTAATGGCGGATGCCGAGTTCATCCAAGGCGCGGCAGGTCGAAAGATAGCCTTCGACGCCGTAGTCGAAGACATGGTTGTTGGCGAGGGTGACGATATCGGGCCTGCCCGCCTTCAGGCAGGGCATGTGCCGGTCGGCCGCCAGAAGATGCGGTCCGCTCTTTATGACCGGAGTTTTTCCGTTTACAGCGCACTCCAAGTTGAAAATGCGCAGATCAGCCCGGTTCAGCACATCGAGGACGCCGCCGTAACATTTTTCCGGCTCGTCGCTCATTACCCGGTCGTATATCGGCGTCTTCTGAGAATCCATGATCGGGACCCAGTCGGCGGCGATCAAAATCTTTTTGCATCCGTCGCGCTTTTCGTCGGCGGCACTGCAGGTATTCCAGTCGATATTCAGCATCACATTCCTCCGCAAATACTTGTTATACAATATCGGAAAATCGAAAACCGCATTTCCGGATCATCCCGGTTTTCGCGGCGGCAATCCGCTCCGCATCGGGGATGCGCCGGCCGCTCATGAACGTTTCTTGCTCCTGTCGATTTGGACCTCCTCCCAGAACAGCGTGTCCTCGACCGGCTTGTTGTCGATCTCCCAGAAGTGGTTCATCACGTCCTCCTTGCGGACTCCGGCGGCGGTGACGCGCGCGAGGTACTCCTTGAATGCTTCAAGGGCGATGCCGCCTTCCGCGTCCAGTTCGTCGAGATGATCGCAGACGGCTGCAAGGAAGTTGTCCGCGACCGGGTCGCCGATCCGCCATCCGTCGGCGGGGAGCATGGTGCAGACCGAAAGTTTGCCGCTCCCAACGCGTACCGTAAAGAAGTGGGAAAAGTCGCGCAAGGTATCCGCGTCGATGAAATCCTTGACGCCGCGGATCAGCACCTTCATCCGGTCGCGCACCGGTTTGTCGATGCCGAAGACGTGCTCGTTCGCTTTGGCCGGGAAGTCGTCGAGACACACCTTGTAGCACCCCTCCAGCAATGATTGCATGTTGAGGTCAAAGTAGCGCTCCGAGGCGAGCGCCTCGCGGAGCATCGGACTCGCGATCACCCCGCCGAGATTGCTCCCCCGGTCCCAGATGCAGGGTTTGAAGCGTTCCAGCGCGCCGGGGAGGTAATACTGCTGTCCCGGCGCGTCGCGGTGGTAGAGCAGCAGCACGTGCTTCCCGGCGGAAAGTTCCTCGAACACCCGGTCGGTCAGCCGGTCGGTGATGACGGCGTCGGGACAGGTCGTCGCGCCGGAGGCACGGAGCCAGTCCGCGAGGCGCCGATCCGCAAGTTCCGGCCGGGGGATACGCATGGGGTTCGCGTGCGGGTAGAGCCAGATCTTCCAGTCGTTTTCGAGCACCAACTCGCCGGAAACGAAACGGGCGGAAATCTTGACCCGCTCCGCCGCGGTTTTCGGCTTGATGCGGAGAGTGATCCCGGCGATCTTCTGCAGCCCGCCCGCGAGCGCGACCTCTTCGCCCCGGTAGATCTCCTCGCCGTTCACCGCGACGGTGACGGTGCCGCGGATGCGGGGCGTCGGCAGAAAGTCGGATATTTTGAGCGTCATTTCGACCGGTTCGTCGTAGAAGAATGTTTCCTTATCGAAGCATCCCAGCAATACCGCGTCGTCGTTGATGGCGCGCATCCACTTGGCGTCTATGTACTTGTCGTCATCGAAACAGTCGACGACGCCGTTCTTGTTCTCGTACTTCAGGCAGTCGGCGAACTGGAGCATCTCGAAGCCGCACAATGCGGAGTCGCGCAGCTTTTCCAGATAGACCTTGTAAGCCGTCTTCTTGAACTCCTGCGAACCCCGGATGTAATCGGGCATCTTGCCGCGCAGCCCCTTGCGGTCGATGAGCTTCGGGAGTTCCGTCATGAAACGCGGTTTCCGGATGTCGTTCGCCGCGACGTATTCCGCGCCGACACGCGCGCAGAATTCGTCGAATTTGCGGATCAGCGCATCGTAGTCGGGAACCTCGATGTAGTGCATCGCCTCATGCGCCAGCACCGGGCGCAGCGGTACCGCCTCGCGTCGGATCGCGGCAACGCAGTCGCCGGTTTCCGCCTCGGCGTTGAGCGGTACGTCGCAGGTCGAGCCGTTGATCCGCCAGCAGTCGTCGGTACGGAACATCTCCGCGTGATGTTTGTAGGGAAAGTAGTAGGCGATGTGTTGGGAAAAGATGTCCGCGGTCGTGCGGTCGTATTCGCCCCATCCGGAGTTGTCCATGATCAGCTTGCCGGGGGCAAGTTCGCGCCCGAGCGCGTAGAGTTTGCGGACCTCCGGCTGATGGCCGGAGTTGTGCATTTCGTTGCCGATGCAGAAGATCGCCAGAGACGGATGGTTGCGGTACTTGAGGATCGTCTCTCTCCACGCGGCGTTGTCCATCGACAGCGAAGTTTTGTTGCCCTGCGAGTCGTATTCGTAGGCGAAGCCGATCTCGACGTGGATCAGCAGCCCTTCCTCGTCGGCGGCTTCGATGAACTCCGGCGTCGGGATCGTGCTGTGGAAGCGTACCAGATTGAAGCCGTACTTCTTCGCCTGCCGGATATTTTTGACCGCCGCGTCCTTGAGCGTTCCGCCGGTCATGTTGGGGTGCTCGTGGGCTTTGGCGCCTCGGATATAACCGCGCAGATAGATCCGTTCGCCGTTGAGCAGAACGTCGGTATTCGAGAACGTGCGCAGTTCGCAGTATCCGAAGCGCTCGTCGATCCCCTCGGCGCGCAGGCGGTAAAGCACCGGATCGGCGGGACTCCAGTGGCGCAGTTCCGAAGCGTCGAAGACTGTCGTATATTTACCGTTTTCCGCTTTTTCGACGACGACCGGCGCAGCGACTCTGCCGCCCATGCCGGTGATCTCCGGAGATGCCAACGGTCCGTCGCTTTCGACGATCAGAGTTCCCGCCGCGATCCGTCCGTATATATGTATCATGCTGACCTTTCTTGTGCCGATATGTTTTGCGGTCGCCGCCGGAAGCTTTCCGCCGCGCGGCATCATAAATTCATTCCACGTCCCATGCGAATATACGTTCCGCTCCGCCGCTGCCGGTCTCCAATACGGTGAGCCGAAGCGCGACCGCTGCGCAGTCAAGCGGTATTTTCCGCAGCCGCTGGTGGTTGTCGAACTCGCCGAGCGTCTCCCAAATGCCGTCCGGAGTCTGACGATCCAACCGGAACCGGCGGACCAGCGTCGCCGGGATCTTCAGGTCGGGGGTGTCGAGAAAACGCTGGGCGACGAGGTTCTTTTCCGGTCGGTTCAGATCGCTGTCGAAGACCAGTCGCGTCAGCTTCAGGTGAACCGGATGTTCCCAACGGTATTCCGCCGATGCGCCCGGAGCGGCTTTCCATGATTCGTCGACGCCGTCGCGCGCACGATTCAGCCCGCCGCGCAGCCCCTCCGGTTCTCCGGAAACGGCACTGAGCGATGCGGCGCGAGTGAGTTCCGACACCCGGTAGCGCAGCCCCGGCAGAAAACAGTCGTCGCGCATCAGCAGGTTCTGCAGTTCTTCGATATACGCCCGCCCCACTTCACGCGGGGTGACGCCGCAGCGGGTCGCCAACACCGCCGCCGTGCCGACCGCCTGCCCCAGCAGCGCGCAGGTCGCCATGACCCGGGTGGAACTCATCGCCGTGTGTGTGACGCTGATGTTGCGTCCGGCGAAGAACAGATTGCGGATGTTTTTGGAATAGACGCAGCGATAGGGGATCCCGAACGGTGACGGCGCGGGATGAAAGATGTTCGGCTCCACCTCGGGCGAAGCGAATCCGCCCGGGAAGTGGTCGTCCATCGGCCAACCTCCGTAGGCGATGATGTCCGGAAAATGTCCGCCGGAACGCACATCTTCCTGTGTCATGATATGGTCGCCGACGCAGCGGTTGCTTTCGCGTTTGCCCGGCAGGAAACCGATCCACTCCAAGTCCCAGTTGCGGTAGCGCTCGCGGTTGTCCGGATGGTTTTTGAGATGATCCCAAGTGCCGAGGGCGATCTTCAGAAGCTCGTCGCGCAGTTCGCCGGTGTCGTGGAGGGCGTCGCGGTCTCCGCCGAGTTCGATCCACCAGAAGTTGCCCAGCAATTCGAGATGCGGCGGACGGTATTTGAAAACTTCCGCGTCGGGGTAGCGGTTCGCCCACTCGGGGGCGGTGAATTCGCACGGAGCCCCGGTGTCGCGCACCTGGATGAGGCAACTCATCCCCATGGTTTTGGCGTCGGCGTGTTCGGGGGCGATGGACTCGCCGAATTCGGCGCGCGCCTCCCGTCCGTAACGCATCTCGGCGCCGGCGAGCGTCGCGAGTATGCTGTCGCCGGAGCAGTCGGCGAAAAGCGGGGCGCTTATGCCGTACCACGTCTGCGACGGAGAGGAATAACATCTCACCGAACGGATCGCGCCGTCGTCGGTCGCGGCTTCGAGACACACGGTATCGTAGAGAACGGTTAGGTTCGGTTCGTTGCGGAGCAATGTGTACAGTACGGTGTCCCAGACGGAAAGGTTGCGGCGGGGATTGACGGCGTTGTTTTCGAGCTGTATTTCTTCGATGATCCCGGTCTCGCGGCAATTGTCGCCGCGGGCGCCGCTGATCCACATGCGTATTTCGCTCGAAGCGTTTCCGCCGGGAACGCTTCGGTCGTGGACCAGCACGGTCCGGATGCCGCCCCGCGCGGCAGCTGTCGCCGCGGCGATGCCGGCGAGACCGCCGCCGATCACCACGAGATCCGCCTCAAGATCGATGTTCCTCATATTCCCGACTTCCCATTGCGGTTGTGCATGACGTTCACAGCCGGACAAGCATTTCCGTACCGCCCGCGAAGTCCAGGATCATTTTTTTCCCGTCGTTGTGGCGCACCAATTCCTGCTTTCCAGTTCCGAAGGCGTGCAGCCCGTCACCCCGCCGATCCAAATGCAGGCGCTCCGGTTCCGCGGCTTCGAGCAGCGTCCCGTCCGGCAGCATCGTGAGCAGCGAGATCCGACGTTCCCGCACCTGCAGCGGAAACGCACCATACTGTGTGCGCAGCGTTACGTCCTTGACATTGCCGGGTGTGCTCCAGTCGGTGTTCAGAAGCGTCACCGTCACGACGCCGTCCGGATGACGGCGGAGATTCCAGAACACCTCGCCGGACGGATCGATCACGCGGATATTGCCCATCGCCCTTTCGGAGAGTCCCGCAATCCAGGCGGCGGCGGTCTGCTGAAAGTCCTGATGACCGGGGTATGCCCACACCGTGAACAGATAGACGCATCCGGCGCCGAGTTTGTACCGGACCACCACTGGTGCTCCGTTGTCGGCATCCCAGGCGACCGGTTCGGCGCCGCAGAGTTCCACCTCGGCGAGCCGGCACGGACCGTCCTCGTTCGGGGAGGAGTTGGGCAGGGACGACAGCTCCGGATCCGGAAACGCAGTGCGGTCCGGTCCGTTCCATGTGCCGCTGAATAAAGCACTCCTGCCTTTTACGCGGACGCCGCAGAGTTCGCTCAGGTCGCCGCCGTTGTACAGCGCGAGGTCCTCCATGTCCCGCAGGAATTCCCTCCCGACATGGGTGCTGAACTGCGGCAGCCCGGTCAGCAGCGTGCCGCCGTTGCGCACGAAATCCGTGAGTTTGCGGTAATCGCTTTCGTTCATGGTGTTCCAGCCGAGGTTGAGCAGCAGCGCGTACCGCCGCAGATAAGCGGCATCCGCCTCGATCGGGACTTCGTCGAAATCCCCGTAGGGAGTGCCGGAAAAGAAAAACCGCCGTCGTTCGAAACGCTGGCGAAGCGGCAACGTCGAAGCTCCCGGCATCAGCACGTCCAGCAGATGACGGCACTTTTCCGGTTGACGGTGCCCCCACTCCGGCGCGTTATTGCCGAAACGCCCCCACACCGAATAATCCGGAGTTTGCTCGGAGCCGCAGATGAAACCGTTGAACGGCGCGGCAAAGCGTCCCTCCAGAAAAGCGATCCGGCGTACCGTCTCGCCCTTCCGGGGGTGGGTTTTGGCAAAGCGGAAGAAATCCCGCGTGATCTTGCGTTTGCCCCGGGTGAGGCAGTCGTTCCAGCATTGGCGTTCCTCCTTGAAGAGCAGAAACAGACTGTCCTCCTCGTACAACATATTCGCTCCCATGGCCCACGGCTGGTACAAGCTCAGAAAATACTGACCGAGATGATCGTCGAAAAACGGCTGCCGGGCATGCTGTATCGCGATATGCACCCCCCATTCCCCGTCGCCCAGCGCCTCGGCGGCGGGGCGCGCCTGACTGCAAAGGTGCTGCGTATGCGCGACCATCGTCTCGGAGCGGATGAAGTCGGCCCCCGCCAGATAACAGTAGCGATGCCCGCCGGAGGCGTCGCCGAAAGCGCTGCGGGGCGCGGCGCGATGGGCGCGGTCGATCTCGATGCGGAGGTATTTCAGATAATGTTCCATCGCCTCGCGCATATCGTTCGATCCCCATTCCGGATCGGGATCGAACGCGTAGACGGCTCCGGGCCACTCGTGACGCCCCGCGCTGTGGAACATATCGCCCGACTCCTTGACCAGAGCGCCGTCATCGAAATCGGACGCCGCTTCGACATGAATGTGATGTTCGCGGCAATATTTACCCCAACGGGCGAGGAGTTCCGGAGCCACTTTGCGGTGCCCCCGGTTTTCGTCGTAGAGAAGACTCCTGAACACCACCATATTGCCGAGTCTGGTCCGCCACAGGTAGTTGAGCGTCCAGTCCATGTCGCCATTGTCGTCGTGCGGGACCACCGTGAGATCGAGTCCCACGGTCACGGGAGGTGTCTCCTCCGGCAGTTCGAAGCACGCGCCGACGCGTCCGGTACAGCCGAGACAGGAAAAGCCGAACTCCGTTCCTCCCGAGGGCAGTGAAAAGGCGAAGTCGTTCCAGCCGGGGATCGCCTCGAGCAAATGCTCGCCGTCCGGCGCCGAGACCTTCAGTATATCCGGACGGGCGGCGTAGACCGACCCGAGGAGCGGCTCACCCGCCAACGCCCATTCCGGCAGCGAAAGCTGACCGTGGCGAAACTCGTGACGGCTCAGTGTCACCCGACTCAACAGGAAATGGGTATTGTCATGACAGTTGGACAGTTCGAGGATGTGCTCTCCAGGCGATACGGCGGGGAACCTGATCCACATGTCTTCCAGAAGCTGCATATAGCGGTCTTGGTGGCGGAAAAAACGTACGCGTTCCGCAACGATCCTGCCGTCCACCGCGACCCGCAGCGGGATATAGCCATGAACCTGCCGCTCGTTGCCGGGGGTGTACTCCGGAGCCGCCATCGCCTCCAGATGCAGAAGCTCCTCGCCGACATCCTGCTGCACCGACGCGGAGGTGAAAGGCAGTTGCAGTTTCCCGCCGGGAGACAGCCAGGCGGTACGCATCCGTGCCCAATCGTGCACCGCGAGGCCGAATTTTTCCAGATCATCGGCTTCGAATGTGAGTTCGCCGGAGCGGGGGGCGGGTCGGAACCAATAATGGCGGGAACGGGTCACGATCACATGGCATCCCAAATACTTGGGGCCCACCGGAAAAACGACGCGCCCGCGCTTTTCTATGTCTTCGGCGGTGAAGGTGAAGATACCGGAACATGTCGTCAGCGTGAAGACCGCATCCGGATCGACCTCCGCTTCCACTCTGATCCCCGCCATACCGCGTCGAGTCCGGCTGCGCCAGCGCGGTGCGTCGAGTCGAGTCTCCCGGGCACTGTGCCCGGGACCGTACCAGATCACTGGATATTCCAGCTGCCAGCACCCGGTTATCTTGCCGTTGTCGCAGGCAAGATCCCCGTCCCAAATATATATCGGGTGATAGTGACGACGCGAGTAGAGATACTGATATCCCCAGTCAATGCGGAAGTCTAACATAAAAAACCTCACCGACAGCTTGCGCCGCGATATCGTCGCGCAAAGTCGGAAACCATGTCCGTTTGGTGTCGAAAAATCGGCCCGGGAACCGCCGCCGGAGATGTCGCGAACTCCGGCGGCGGCTCCGCGCCGTATCTTCTTACGCGAGCTGCTTGAACTTCAGCGTGCCGTTCTCGTCCGTGAACTTCCAGCCGGCCCAGTCGCCGTTCGCGATCGCGGTGTCATAGGCGACACTGGTGATCTCCGTACCGCCGATGTAGAACTCGAAGGTCGTCGTGGCGTCGAACGCCGCGGTCGCGATGTTCCAGCCCGCCGCCGCTTGCGCCGCATCCGTGAAGTTGACCTTCACGGTGTCGTTCTTGAAGTCCGCAGTGCTCCAAGTCAGGAACGAGGTGCCCGCCAGTTCGGCGGCGCGGTCGGTGAAGTCGAACTCCCACTTGCCGTTGCTGACGTCCGCCGCCGCGGTCGAGAGCGTCATCGCCGTATCGTCGTCGAAGACGATGCTGTCGAAGCCGCCGATCTTGCCCGAGAAGGTTCCGGTGTAGGCGGTGTAACTCAGCACCGCGTCGCTCGCCGCCCCGCCGACGTAGCTGTAGCCGAATACGCCGCAGCCGAAATCGGTCGCGCCCGTGAAGGTCACGCTGACTTCGTCGCCGCTCACGACATCGCCGTCGGCCTGGCCGCGCGCGAAGATGTCGCCGGTGATGTTTCCGCCCGAGATGTTGATGCTCACGTCGTCCACGATCGTGGAGCCGCCGCTCGTCGAGTGGGTGCCGCCGCCGAAGATGTTGGCGATCGTTCCGCCGTCGATGGTGATCTCGACGTCGTCGACGACGCTCGTGCCGCCCTTCTGAGCCCAGCCGCCGCCGTAGACATTGCCGAAGGTGCCGCCCGTGATGGTGATCGTGACGTCCTCGGCCGTCGCTTTGACGCCGGACGCGAAGACGCCGCCGAAGAGACCGCGGCCGCCCCAGGCGTCGTCGGCGTCGCCCCAGGTGCCGCCCGTGACGCTCACGTCGATGTCGCCCACGTCGTAGACGCTCGCGAGCTTGGTCGAGTCGGTTCCCGTGGCGTAACCGCCCGCGAACACGCAGAATTTGTGATCCGTCGCCGTACCGTTCGCGAGGGAGATGGTCACGTCGCCGACAGTATGCTTCGCCGCGTCGTTATCTGCCGTGGCGATGGCGCCCGTCTTGACCGCCGAAGCGCCGTAGACGTTGCCGTTGAGCTCGCCGCCCTTGACGGTGAGAGTGACTTTGCCGACGCTGGTGGCGGTCGACTGCTTGTTCCAGAGCGCGCCCGCATAGAAGTTCTTTTCCGCCGCGAGCGTACCGCCCGCGATGGTCGTATTCGCCGCTTCGGTCACGTCGCCCATGCCGCCGGCATACGTGTTGCCGGCAAGCTCGCCGCCAGTCATCTCGAAGTTGACCGCTTTCACACTGCCGCCCGCCGCCGCGCCCGCCGCGAGGTTGCGGAGCGTACCGTCGGTGAGCTTGATGTTGATCGCACCGGCGAGCGAATCGCCCGCGGCGGTGCCGTAGACCGTCGCTTCCGCGTCGTCCTTGAGTCCCGCGATCTCGAGCCACGCGTTGCCGGTCGTCATGCCGCTTGTGAGGTAAACCGGTGCGGTGTACTCAGTCGTGGAATCCCACTTGGCGGCGCGGTCGTTCTTGTTCAGAGTCGTGGCGAGCGCGCCCGCCGTCTCCGCGACCGTGTAGGTGTACGCCTCGGGCGCCGTCACCAGCCACAGCTCCTTCGCGGTGGAGTCGTAATTGAACGTGTAGGACTGACCGAGGGTCGGATTGTAGGCCTTATAGGTGGTGTCGAGCGATATCACGGTGCCCGGAGCGATCTGGGTATTGAGCGTGGTCGCGATGTTGTCCAGATTGGCCAGCAGATACTGGTAATCGCCGACCTCTTCGCTGGCGATGACCAGCACCTCGCCGTTGTTCTTGAAGACGGAGAGGTTGCGCTGCACCATGGCGGTGTTGCATCCCTTGGCGCCGGTGAGGTCGAGCGTCAGCTTGCCGCTGAAGCCGCTGTTGATCATACCGCCGTAATAAATCCGGAGCGCTCCTCCGGCGAGGACGGTGATGTTGCGGATGCTGTCGTTATCCCACGTCTGGCCGGTCGCCGTATTCGTCTGCTGACGCAGCAAGCCGCCGGAGGCGATCGTCAGATCCTCGGCGTGGAAATTGCTGACCGTGTACACGGAGACCGGACGGGCGATCGTGCCGCCGCTGAAGGTGCCGCCGTAACACGAAAAGATCTGACCATACTGAAGATCGATGTCGGCGAGCGTGCCGCCGGAAAGAACGACTTTCACGGAGCCGCTGATGGCGGTGTCGCTCATGACGCCGTCGTACATATTCACATTGCCGCCGGTTACCGAACCGCCGACCGCGGTGCCGCCCGACATGACCAGAGTACCGCCGACCATCGTGTTGTCGTAAGCGGTGCCGCCCGAAACGACCATGGAGCCGGTGCGGAGCAGAGTGCCGGATACCTCGCCGCCTTCCATGGAGAGCGTGCCGCCGGAGATGACGGCGTCGGCGACGACGCCGCCCGAGACCGTCATCCCGCCCAACGAGAGCGTCGCGCCGGCGACCACGCCGCCGGAAACGATCGCCGAACCGCCGGAAAGCTTCACATCCCCCGCTTTGCCGCCGATGACGAGGATCGTACCGCCCGAGTGGATGCTGAAGTCGGAAGCGGAACCGGCGGTCACGCTGGCGACGGCGAAATTGTACACGCTGATGCTTTTCGCGACGCCGCCGAGACTGTTGGCGATGCCCAGCTTGGCGATGTTGTTCGCGTTGGTTCCGGAAACGGTGATCCCTTCGGCGTTGCCGCCGCGTTCTACGAGCATCCAGCCGTTGCCGCCGACGGAAGTGTTGTAGGCGACGCCCCAGTTGACCTGGAATCTCGCCCGGCGCGTGACGGTGATGTTGTAGGCGTAGGCGGAGCCGTTGCGGTTGTTCAACTGGTTCCAGCCGATGTTGTACCACGTCCGGTTGTCGCCCCGGAGCGGCGAGCCCATGGTGGTCATCGAGAAGCCGCTCAGCACGGCGCCGCTGCCGAAGTTCGCCGAAGCGTATTCGGCGGTATTGGTGCTCTGGCTGCCGTAAGCGCCGCCGCCCTCGACCACGCCGCCCCAGACCTCCATGTAACCGCCGGAGTGGGTGAGGTTGGTCACGCTGCCCGAGACGACGACGTTGCCCGCGGAGGAGATGTAAAGCTTGTCCGCGCTGCCGCCCGAGTAGATGGTGACGGCGCCGCCGCCCGAAACGTAGGTGCTGCCGGCGAAGCCGTCGGATTGCACGGCCATCACGCCGCCTTCAAGGACCGTGGTGTTGTCGGCGGTCTCGCCCGCCGCCACCGTCAGACCGTCCGGGTAGAGATCGGGATCCGGAAGCACGACATTTTCATAGGTACTCATTCTTCGTCTCCTGTTGGGTTGGTAAAATTCACATTCAGATCCGTTGCCGCTCCGTCACTTGGGCAAACCTCCGATCGCCGTGGAGCGGAATATCTCATCGACCCGGGAATCGCCCTTGACATTTCTGGTCGTGTTGAAATGTCCGGTGCGGGGGTCGGTCGTCATGGTCTTGACCTTGGCGTTCGAGATCGCGTTGTAGAACGCGAAGACGTTGGAAGGATAACACGTCTCGTCGGTGAAGCCCGTGCAGACGTGCACTTCGCAGCGGATGCGCTTGGCGAAGTTCACCGAGTCGAAGTAAAACCCCATGTCGAGCAGTTCGGGGCGTTCCCTGAGCTTGTCGGCGCCGAGCGTGCGGAACACCCCGTACGGAGTGCGTCCGGCTTCGAAAGCGTTGCATTCGCAGAATCCGGGGACGCTCACCACCGCGGTAGTCACCGCCGTGTCGATCGCCGCCGCGAACGCCGACTGGATGCCGCCCAGACTGCCGCCGTACACGACCAGCGTCCTGCCGTCCCACTCCGGGCGCTCCTTGAGGAACCTGAGCTCGCACAGCACCCGGAAAAACATGTCGCTGAAGACCCACTTTTCCCGATCACCGACGCCGGAAAGCCCGTTTTGGAAGTACGGTTTGATGGTTTCGGGGTAGTATTCGGCGGGTTTCCCGCTCGGGAACCCGTGCCAGGTGGCGGCGAACGCCAGCGCGCCGCATTTAGCCCGTTCGACCGCGTATTGCCGGCCGATGTCGCTGTAAGTCAAGCTCTGGAAGAAAAGATAGCCGGGCAGCGAACGCGGCTTCGCCACCTCCGGCAGCGCGAGATACCCGGTGGCGGTGACGCCGCGCGGGCACGACAGCGTGACCGAATAGAGTTTCACCCCCGGCGTTCCGGACGGCAGCTCCACCAGCGTGGGGGCGAGTTCGTGAGCGTCCGCTTCGGCTTTGCGCTTCGCCCAGAAGTCGTCGAAGTCCGCCGGTTCGCGCACCGGCGAAACGATCCGGTCGGCGTCGAAGATCGCGCCGATCTCGGCGACGACCGTCGGCTTGCGTTCGCGGAGCAGTCGGGACTCGGAGCTGTTCGCCCGCAGCGGTTCGCCGTCCTTCCCGAGCAGTTCGAAGCGGAAATACACCCATCCCGGCCGGTCGCCGGTGTAAGAGAATTCGAGCGGTTTCCCGGCGGTGACGAACTCCTCGCTTCTGACCATGCGGTTTTCCCGCTTGACGGTCAGCCGCCCCTTGACTCCGTCGAGCGGGACGCCGTCCCGGCACAAGGTCACGGTGCAGACGCAGGTCTCGCCGCTTTTGTAGAAGCCGTCCGGTCTGTTCAGCGCGATCTTTCCGGTATATTCGCCGAAAGCCGAAGCGGAGAGGACCGCTCCGACCGCGACCGACAGCGTTTTTTTGATGTTGGCTGAAATGTTTTTTGCCATAATTATATAGAATTTATTGCGCCAAATGTAAAAAATACTCCCTTCGCGCCGATTTGTCAAGACAGGATTCAATATATTTCGTAAAAAACAAAAAGCCGTGCTCCTTGATGGGCAACATGTTTTCCGGGGGGATCAAAGCCAGGTCGTCAAATCATCGACGGAGTATTTCGGCACATGCAATACGTCCGCATCGTCCAGATAGTAGCGAACGCTGCCGGACGCCTCCTCGGCGACCGGCGACTCCGCCGGACGGCCCAACGCCACCAGATACAGGATGCTGCGCTCCTCGGGCAGTTCGAGCAGCCTGCGGCAGCGTTCCCGGTCGAAGCTGCCGATCCAGCAGCATCCCAGTCCGAGTTCCCAGGCGGCGTATTCGATCGTCTGGATCGCCGCTCCGGCATCGGCTTCGAGCACCGGCGGCGCGTCGGCCGGGGAGATCACCGCCACAAAACACGGCGGCGCCGTCCTTCCCCACTCCGGAGTACGGCGCGGCCGGACCATCGCCCCCCACGCCGCGGTATCGAAGACCGCCTTGACCAGCTCCGGGGGCCGCACGACCGCGTAGCGCAGCCGCTGCATATTGGCGGCGCACGAGGCGTAACGCGCGCAGTCGAGGATCGTCCTTATTTCCGCGTCGCTTACCGGTCGCTGTTGAAAAAGGCGGATCGTCCGCCGTTCCCGCATGAGATCGAGGATGTTCATGGACACTCCGGGCTGCGGTGGTGCCGGTGCTTTCGCGCGTCGGCGTTTCGGGTCGTCTTGATGACGGTATCCTTGCAGAGACAGCGTTGCAACGCCGTCTGGATGTGGTGGCGCAAGATACCCTCCGCGATCGGGATCAGCCGGGATTTGAGCGCCTCGTAGATCATCGTGTGTTCGCGGTGGATCTCCGGCGCGGTGGCACCGCCGTCGCCCCGGTAGAGCACCTTGAGCTGGGTGCGGATGCGCGCGTGGAGTTCCGTCAGCGTCGGCACATCGGCCCCCAGAAGCAAGAGTTCGTGGAAGCGCAGGTCGAGCTTGCGGAATTCGTTGCGCAACGGCTCGAAACATTCGGCGGGGTATTTTTCCTCCTTGACGAGGATCTGGCGCATCTCCTCCCAGATCTCGGGAGTGGCGTTCCGGATGAAGTGGCTGACGGCAACGCACTCGATTCCCTCCCGAAGCAGGAAACTGCCCTGCACGTTCTCGCTCGTGAAATAACGCACCACCCGACCACGGAAGGGGATGCTCTGCAGCCACCCTTCGTATTCCAGACAGCGCATCGCTTCGCGCACCGGCGTCGGGCTGAGGTCGAACTCCGCGGCGAGGTGGACCTCACGCAGCGGAGTGCCCGGCAGGAGTTCGCCGTTGATGATCTTATTCAATATATATTGATAGGCTATCGAGACAGAAGTCTTGCGTTTGGCGGTCGATTTTCCCATATACGGCTCCGCGGCTGTTATGTTTTTAACTTATTGATTAATATAAGACTTCGCCGTGAAAAAAGCAAATCGCCAGCCGGGAAAAATGTGCGAAATATATTGAATTTGCGCCTTGACAAACCGTTCCCCGTGAAGTATATTCATGATCGTAGCCATAAAACGAGCGCGTTTCAACAAAAATTCTATTGAAAGGAAGACGCATCATGTTTCCGCAATTATCCCGTACCTTCAAGATCGGCAACCGCGAAGTAGGCTGGGGGTGTCCCGTCTTCATGACGGCGGAGATCGGCGCCGCCCACTGCGGCAGATTCGACGACCTGCTGCGCATGATCCGCGCCGCCGCCGAAGCCGGATGCGACGGCGCCGACATCTTCATGGCGGACCCCAACGGGTTCTACTATCGCGCGATGAGCAACGGCCACGACTACATCAAGGATTGGACCGACCTCTTTTTCACCGACGAACAGTGGAAGGAGGCGATCGCGCTCGGCGAAGAACTGGGCATCGTCGTATACCCGACTCCGCTCGACCGGATCAGCGTCGAACGCTGCGCCAAGCTCGGGATCAAGATGTGCAACATCAACTCCGACGACGTCAACAACTATCTCTTGCTTCAGGACATCGCCAAGCTCGGCGTCCCGGTGTCGATGCATGACATCGACCAGACTCTCGCCGAAGTGGAGTCGGCGGTGAAGACGCTCCGCGACAACGGCGCGCACGACATCATCGTGCTGCACTCGACGCTGGAATCGGGCAACGACCGCTTCGCCTACGAGACCGCCAATCTGGAGGTCATCAACACCTACCGTCAGGCGTTCGGCGGTCTCGGCGTGCTCGCGGGGTGCGTCGAGCACACCAAGAGCGACTTCCTCATCAACACGGTGGCGGCGTTCCATCCGGCGCTGATCTCGAAGCACATCCAGATCGATCCGCGGACGAACCCCAACGATCCCAAGATCTCGATCAACATCGACCGTCTCGGTCAGATGGTCCACGAGCTCCGGATGTCCGAGATGGCGCTCGGCACGGGGATGAACCAGCGAGTCATCAAATCCGACGGCACGATCCCCGCGCGCACCCGCAACAAGGTATTGGTCTCGGACCGCTTCATCCCCAAGGGGAAGATCGTCGAAGCCGCCGACATCGTCGGCAAGCGCCCCGGGGATTACGGCGGGCTGCACCCGTCGACGGCGCGCTTCGTGATCGGCAGCCGCGCGCTGGAGGACATCCCGGAGAACACCAAGCTGTCGTTGTCGATGTTCACCGACTATCAGGACCCCGAGTACAAGTTCCCGGAATCCGAGAACCACATAGAGATCATCAAGAACAAGGCGGACAACTACACCGTGTGAAATTTTGCGGAAACATGCGCATTCTGCCGGCGGCGGCGCACATGCGGATTTCACACACGGTCAAAATCAGACAGGGGGAGATCATGACAGAACAGAGCAGTTCGTGCGTATGCGGCGGCGCCGACCGTCGGAACATCGGTCGCCTGCGGAGCGATTTCACGCTCATCGAACTTTTGGTGGTGATCGCCATCATCGCGATCCTCGCCGCCATATTGCTGCCCGCGCTGCAGTCGGCGAGGATGCGGGCGATGTCGTCGAGCTGCATGAACAATCAGAAGCAGACCATCACCGCCGCGTCCATGTACTCGCAGGACCGGCGCGGGTTCATGCCGTTATACGACAACGTCCCGTGTCTCAAGAGCAACTGCCCGGGCAGGATGTACTCGGGACACACGGTTCACTACACTTGGGGTGACACGTTGGTGTACAGCCGCTACGTGCCCTTCGAAAATCATTCCCTGAGATGTCCGGCCACCATGTCCAACGCCCTGGACGAGAAGGGGCTTTTCGTCTACACCTTCGGAACGCCGATCGGCGCCAACGGCAGCACCGGTTTCTCTTCCTCCGAGGGGCAGTCGTTATACGATGCGCGGATCCTCGTGCAGCAGTACAACTCGGATACGTCCAAGTTCAAGATCCTTAACACCAAGGCGGTCACCTCGCCGTCGCGTCTGCCGTACCTCGTCGACACCATCCGCTTCTTCGACACCGGAAAGGTCGAACAGCAATACGTCCTCCATCTGCGCAGCAGTTCGCATCTGTCGCTGCGTCACTCCGGGCGGCTCAACATCGCCTTTGTCGACGGCGGGGTCCGCTCCTGCGAGGTCGAGGAGCTGCTGAATTACGGCATCCGGAACACGGACTTCAACCACAATATCTCGGGAAAGGACATCCGCGTCTACCCGGATGACGGGACCAAGGAGTATCTGACTTACACGTTCCCCAAATTCTTTTGAGTGCGGCTTCGCCGCGGGTGGAGGGTTTTTTGAGCACGGCAAAAAGACTTAAATAAGATTCAGGGGGCAAAACAGGCAAATGCAGCATTGGGTCGATTACATATTTCTCGCGGCGTATCTGCTGACTCTGGTCGGATTCGGGATCCATTTCCACCGCAAAAACGAAAATGTCGAAGGCTATCTGCTCGGCGGGCGCAAACTGCCGTTTTTCGCCGTGGGGCTGTCGTGCATGATGGCGCTGCTGAGTTCGATCTCGATCGTCGCGGTACCGGGGGAAATATGCAATCACGGGTTCACGCTCTATCTGTTCGGTCCGCTCACCACGCTGCTTGCCATACCGTTTTTCTTTCTCTTCACGCTCTTTTATTTCAAACTCGGCAGCTTCACTCCCTACGAATATTTGGAACACCGCTACAACCGGGGGGTGCGGGCGCTGATCGCCATATCCAATTTCTACTCCCGCGTGCTCTACCTCGGACTGGTACTCTACACCACCAGCAAGATCTTTGAAAGCGCCTACGGTTGGTCTGTGGGCGTCTGCATCCTGTGCGTGGGTGCTATCGGCATCGCCTATGCTTACTTCGGCGGATTGCGCGGCATGGTCTGGATCGACGTGCTGCAGTTCTTCATCCTGTTCTTCGGGTTGGCGGCGCTGATATTCGTGCTCTGCTGGAAGATCGACGGTGGAGTGGTCGAGGCGGTCGCCTGCGCCTTCCGTGAAGGGCACGGAGTTCCGCAACTGCAGGAAAAAAGTTTTTATTCGCTCAGTCCGTATGTCCGGGTGCTGTTCTTTCTGATGCTCTGGAACTGCGTGACCGGCGCGCTCACCCATTCCTGCAGTGACCAGATAACCGTTCAGCGGCTGCTCAGTACCGGCGACTGGAAGGCGGGGTTCAAATCGCAGTGCATCGCCGTTTTGACTTCGCTCGTCCTCATGGGGCTGCTGTACTTCATCGGTTTCGCGGTCTTCACCTACTATTTCCAACATCCGGGGCTGCTCGGTCCGGGCAGACGCGGCGACGGCGCGCTCTTCCGATTCCTCACCACCGAGCTGCCGACTCCCGTGCCGGGGCTGTTCCTCGCAGCGCTCTTCGCCGCCATCTTGAGCACCCTCGACGGCGGCATCAACGCGATGGCGACCGTTTACCTGAAGGAGATCCACGCCAAGTTCCTGAATCGCAACCTCTCTCCGCAAAGCGAAATGACGGTGTCGAAGTGCGCGACCGTCTGCATCGGCATCGCGGCGATCCTGCTCGCGCTGGCATTGGATTTTTCCGGGCGATGGCTGTCGCAGACCGTTTCCGAGGTCAACACGATCTTCGTCGGCTTCGCGGCGGCGACGCTCCCCGCCTATCTTTTTGCGGTATTGAGCCGACGGACCTGTCCCGCGCTGATCTGGAGCTACACCTTCTTGGCCTTCGGCGAGTTGATCGGCAAAAACATCTGGTACATATCCAGCCGCACCGCGGAGCAGGCGTTCCTGAAGGACCCGTCGGTCGGCATGGGCTGGGGCGGTCCACTCGAAATCAAATGGCTGCTGCTGCCGCTGATCGTCGGCGCGGCTATACTTGTTCCCGCGGCGGTGATACGGGAACTGCGCAAACGTATCATCGGCAAGATATTGGTATTCTCCGGACTTTTCATACTGGGCATCGCGTTGAGCTTCCTCTGGTGGTACATCTTCAGCAACGCGTTCATCACCGACGGCGTGCCGCGGGCGCGCAGTTTCGCCTTCCATCTGCCGGCGGCGTTCATCCTGGGATGCATCGCGCTGCGATTCTTCCCGGTGCAGCCGAAGGAGAAATATCAGGGGCTCACGCTGTTTTCGCTCCGGGAAAAGATGGCGGAAAAATCGGGAACCAACTGACGCAGTGCAACGTATCGGGAGGTGCAGTATGTCGATGAAGTTTCTGACGAGTTGTGCGGCGGCATTCGTGTTCGCTCTGTGCGGAACGTTGCGCGCGGCAACTCCGGCGGAGGGCGGTGACGAATACAAGGTGATGCTGTTGGGCGATCTCCACTTCGACGAGGAGCGGTTTCATTCCGCACCGTTGGAGGGCTGGCGCATCGCTTCGCACGGACGATGCTACAAAATGTGGGAATCCCGATCGCGGGAACTGCTTGCCGCCGCGAGCAAAGTCGCCGCCGCCAATGACGTCGCCTTCGCAGTGCAGCTGGGCGATTTCGTCAACGGCGACTGCGACGACCCGGTGCTGCTGCGGAAGATGATCCGCGCCGGTTTCCCCGTCGTGAAAAAATATTTTCCGGATATCCCGCTGCTGATCGTCAAGGGCAACCACGACATCTGGACGATGAAAAAAGTCAAGAATAACGCCGCCGCCAACATCGCGCTGCTGCCGATCATCTCGAAGGAGCTGGGCAGCGAAGTCAAGGGCAACGGCTGTTACTCCTTCCGTCGCGGCGCCGACCTGTACATCGCGGTGGACGGGTTCATCAAGGTCGAGGTGATCAAGGAATTCGTGAAGACGACTTTGGAGAAAAACCCGGAGACGCGCTACGTGTTCTTCATGTCCCATCTGCCGCTGATCCCGGCGTCGTTGCGCTACCCGTTCTGGCTGCTCCCCGGCCATTACGAGATCCTGGAGATGTTGGAAAGGCGCAACGCCCTGATCCTCGCCGGACATACGCACATGACTTCATACGCTTTCCGCCGTTCCGCGGGCGGCGGGATAACGCAGCTGATCGTAACCAGTCTGGGATGCGACTGGGATCCCGGCAAACCGGTTCCCCCCAAGTTCGACAGCTGGGAAAAGTACACCGAGGCGTCCCGCAAGCGTGCGAAAGCGGGTTATCGTTACAACTCGCCGGAGATGTGGGAACCGCTCGAAAAAAGCGGGACATACACCTTCCGGGAACTTTCCGGCAGCTCAGGTTTTGCGGTGCTGGACGTCAACGCCGAGCGCGTCGAAGTCAGATATTACACCGACGATTCCGGCAAGCCGGCGGCGGTGCTGGAACTGCTGAAGGGCAAATGAGCGGACGGACCGCGAAACCGGCATACTCCGCAGGGTGAAGAAGATGATAATGAGAGTTTTTTTCGCGTTGGCGGCGGCATTGTTCCCGGTGTTGTGCGGCATTCCGACGCCGGTTTCGGCAGCGGAAAATCGCGACTCCTACACGATCCTGCTGCTCGGCGACACCCACTTCGACGACCGGCGGTTCCATACCGCTCCGCCGGAAGGCTGGCGCCTCAGGGGGCACAAGCGCTGCCTGAAGATGTGGGAGGCCCGTTCGCCGGAACTTCTGACCGCCGCGGGCAAGCGCGCCGCCGCCGAACATGTCGTGTTGGCGGTGCAGCTGGGCGACCTCGACAACGGCGAATGCGATACTCCGGAACTGCTGAACAAGTTGTTCCTCGCCGGATTCTCGGCGATCGAAAAGTATTTTCCGGGGATCCCGCTGCTGGCGGTCAAGGGCAACCACGATATCCGGACGACAAAGTCGTTCCGGAACAACGCGCCGGTCGACGACGCCCTGCGGTCGATCATATCCCGGACGCCGGGATGCGAATACTGGGGCAACGGCTGTTACTCCTTTCGGATCGGCGCCGACCTGTATATGGCGGCGGACGGATTCATTCCCGCCGGGAAGATCGAGGAGTTCGTAAAGACGACTCTTGAGAAAAATCCCGATGTCAGATATGTGTTTTTCCTGTCGCATCTGCCGCTGATCCCCGCGTCGGTCAAGTATCCGTTCTGGCTGCTGCCGGGGCACGTCAAGGTCATGGAGATGCTGGAAAAGCGCAACACGCTGATCGTCGCCGGGCATACGCATGTCGCTTCGTGGGCGGTCCGCCGTACCACGGGAGGCGAACTGCCGCAGCTGGTCGTCACCAGCATGGGGAGCGAGTGGGATCCCGGCAAGCCGGTTCCCGCCAAGTTCGCCGATTGGGAAGCGTTCTCCCGTACTTCGCGCGGCAGGGCGGTCGCCGGGAACCGCTACAACTCGCCGGAGATGTGGAAGCCGCTCGAAAAGCGCGGGAGCTACACCTTCCGGGAACTTTCCAGAAGTTCCGGCTTCGCGGTGCTGGACGTCAACGCCGAGCGCGTCGAAGCGAGATATTACACCGACGGCTCCGGCAAACCGGCGGCGGTGCTGAAACTGCTGAAGGGCAAAGGAGCGGACTGATCCGGCTCACACCATAAAATCACAGAAGGGGGAATGATGTACTATCGGTTCAAATCGATTATGCTCCGGATCGCGGCGGGATCGCTGGCGATGGTCGCGGCGGCACTCGCGGCGGACACCACGCTCGAAACCGCGCTGAAAAACCGTTTCGGATGGCGGATCGCCGAAGCGGAATCTCCCGACGCCCCGGCGGCGCGCCGCGAAAAACAGCGCGCCTATCTCGCCGCCAATCACGACGCGTGGAAAAACTGCCGGATCAGCCGAGGAAAAGACGGAAGCTGCCGACTCGTGCTGGCGCTTCAGCCGTCCCCCGTTCCCGCCGGTACGATCGCAGAATTCACGCTCGATTTCCCGCTGCTGGAAGAGCTTGCCGGATGCGCGCTCAGCCGCCGGGCACTGCGGATGGAGTATCCCGCGGGCGGCGCGGTCGTGTTTTCACCGGAAATGCTCTCCCCCGACCGGGTGAAACTGCGCTGGCGCTGTTCGGGAACGGGCGACACATACGTCGTCGTCATCGGACCCGCCCCCGCCGACGCGTCCTCCGAGGCCTTCCCGATGCGCCGGATGCTCGGCGGCGGCGACGATCTGATGTGCGACGAGACCGTTTCGGCGGTCTTGCCGACCGACACCTGGTCGTCGCTTTTCGAGGATATCCTCTCCGTGGGGCGGCCGCAGCTGATCCTCGGGCGCTGGACTGACTTCGCCTACATCTACCTGAACCTCGCCGACAAGCCGGGCGAATACTCTTTCCGCGACGATTTCCGTTATCTGGCGCGCGACCCCTTCGACCGTCCGCTGGAGACCACCGATTATCACGGCCGCGCGTTTTCCATCATCCAGGTCGGCGACGGCGACGGCGACGGCAAGACCGATCTGTTCCTGTCGCGCTTCATCAACGAGACACCGCGTTTCGCCCGCAATATCTCCCGAAAAGCCGGTTCGCTCGAATTCGAGGAGGAAAAACCGATGACTTCGCTGTCCGAATGCTGGCGCTACGTCTTCGCCGATTTCGACGGCGACGGCACGATCGACGCCATCGGCGGCCGCTACGATCCGTTTGCGATCGCGTTCCACCGGGGCATCCCCGGCAAACCGGGAGAAACGCCGAAATTCGGTCCGCCCAGTCCGCTGAACATCGAGATGCCCACGGCGAAAAGACCTCCGGCCAAAACCGCCGCGCGCCACAACACCTCGCTGGCATTTTCCGCCACCGATGTGAACGGAGACGGCAAACCCGATCTCTCGATGCTCTATCCGCGCGACAAGGTCTACGTCGCCATAAATCTGGGCGGGGCAAAGTTCGCTCCGCCGCAGACGGTCCGCCTCACGTCCGGCAAGGATCTCAACGCCGGCGGCTATTATCCCAATCTCAACTGGTTCGACCTCGACGGCGACGGAACGCCGGATTTTCTGTACAACGTGGGTCTCCGCTACCGTTTGGGCGAACGGGGCGTCCCGTTCACCGTCTCGGCGCGCGAAGTGCGCCCGAAATGGCTGAAAAAACAGCTTCGGCTCAGCGATATCGTGCACGCGTTGCCCGGTTTCGCAATCACCGACCTCGACGGCGACGGCAAGGTGCGTTTGTATCAGATCGACGAGCGCATGAATCTCATAAGCTTCGAGTGCAGGGACGGCCTGATGCACCGGCTGAAAACGGTCAAGCTGAAAACCGGGCAGCGCTACGGCTGTCCCGACGCGTCGGAACACGACCGCCCGTACAATCAGATCCTGTGCTTCGACTTCGACGGCGACGGCAAGAAGGACCTGCTGGTCAACTCGGAACACAACTGGCGCTTCGGCTACTACTCGTACTTCCGCAACCTCGGCAACGGCGAGTTCGCTCCTGAGGTACGGCTGCATCCGAATCCCGACGCCAGTTATATGAAACTCGTCAATTCCCCGAAGGGCAAGGCGTTGGCCGTCAATGCCGAATCGAATCTCGACTACCTCTCGGTAGACCGCCGCAAACTGGTGTCGCCACGTCAGGGCGGGGTGGATTTCATCTTCGCCCCGGTCGGCACGCCGAAGCTCGCGCGCACGCTGCTCTGCTGTTCCTTCTTCAAACTCGACCGCGACGGCGTGCCGCGGTTCTATCAGAAACTGCGGCGCTGCTACGAAACGGCGAAGAGCCTCGAACAGCTTCACGACACCCTGCCCCCCGATCTGGCGCTGCTGTGGCTGCCCGACGGGCGCATACGCTGTCAGATCGGCAAGCAGGTCGCGGTGAGCAAGGAGCCGATCCCGCAGGAGGAGGGGAAATACCGCCGCTTCGAGATCGCGTGGCAGCCGGGCAAGACCACCGTCAAGGTCGACGGAGCGGAAATAATCGCCATGAACGTCTCGCCGAAGAAGCTCTCCGACCGGATGCACCTCGGCAGCAACGCGTGGTTCGCGATCCAACGCGACCGCGAGAACGGCGGGCGCTGGGCGGTCAATCCGACCGACTTCTCCGCTCCGGCGGAGGGGCTCTTCGAGGAGTTCGGATTCACCGACAACAAGGGCGGACGGAAGGTCATCGACTTCGAGGAGAACTTCGGAGAACTGCGTTACCGCACCCATATGGTCTACCGCTGCACCCCCGGCGTGATGAAGCAGGACGGCAAGTGGCAGCTCGTCGCCAACTTCGACGACTACCGGCGCGAATGGCGGCGCGGACGGCGCAATTCGATGTACCGCATCCCGTTCACGCAAGGCAAGGTCCCCAAATTCGGCAAGGCGGTCCCGTTGAAGCTGGAGGGGGAAAAGCTCTTCATCTCGACTTTCCGCACCCAGTATCTCCCCGTCGACTGGGACGGCGACGGAAACACCGAACTGCTGTTCGTGTCTTCCGGGTTCATCAAGAAGCCGCATACCAAACTGACGCTCTACCGCCGCAACGCCAATGGCGAATATAGCAAGTGCGACGATCCGGGGATCGCCAAGATCAATGCCGCCTTCGCCATCCACCACGACGGCAAGGCGGCGATGGCGAATCTGACGGGCGGCGACCGTCCGGACATCATCGTCGGCAGCGACCCCGGGATATGGATATTCAGCCGCCGCTATCTCGAACAGAAAGATCCGGTCTGTCGGGTGCTGAGTCTGGAAGTCCCCGCCGGAAAATAACACATGGACAATGCCCATCATGCATAACGTCAGGGATTTCGGAGCCGTCGGCGACGGCGTGACCAAGGACACCGCCGCCATTCAGCGCGCGATCGACGCCGGGGGGATGGTGTTCTTCCCCCCCGGAGAATATTTGGTCGGAACGCTTTTTCTGCGCTCCTGCGGAGGCTTGGAACTCGCGCCGGGGGCCGTCCTTCGCGGTTCCCCGGATCGGGAGGATTACGACGAAGGCTGCTGTTCCCAGAATCATGCCTTCGCCGCCGACCGGGTCAGCGCGGCTCACCTTTTGGTCGCCTGCGAGATACACCATGTGGTCATCCGCGGCGGCGGCCGCATCGACGGCAACCGCCCCGCTTTTTTCGAAGACCGCGAAGATCCGGAGCGACCGGGGAAGTTTCAGCTGCGGGACTGGCGTCCCGGACAGATGTTGTACTTCTGCGAATCCTCTGACATCACCATCGCCGATGTGGAATTTTGCGAATCGCCGTACTGGTGCTGTTTTCTCCACGGCTGCGACCGGGTTGACATACGCGGCGTACGCATCCGAAACCACTGGCTGACTCCGAACGGCGACGGGATCGATCTGGATTGCTGCCGTCAGGTCACGGTGAGCGACTGCATCATCGATGCCGGTGACGACTGCATAACTCTGCGCGGCTGCGTCGATCCGCTCAAAACCCCGCGGAATTGCGAACATATCGCCGTCAGCAACTGCATATTGTCATCGCCTTGCTGTGCGATCCGGGTCGGCGTCGGCATGGGAGTGATACGCGATTGCGTGTTCAGCGGTCTGGTGATCCATCACACCCGTTCCGGCATCCAGGTGGTGTCGCGGTTCGCCCCGCAATCCAAAGGAGTGACCGTCGAGAACATACTCTTCAGCGACATACTGATGGAATGCCGTCGTCCGATCGCAGTGCTGAGCGACGTCCACGGGGCGCGCGACGCAGACGTCAAGCCGATCCGCGGCATCGTCTTCCGCAATATTCGCGGCAGCGCCGACCGGAGCTGTTTCCTCGAAGCCAACCGCCGCGGCGACATCACGGACATCACTCTGGAAAGTGTCGATCTCACCTGCCGCGGCGGCGAGGACATCGTCGACGGCGCCGGTCTTCCCTATGCGGAGCACGGAGTGGGCAACTCGCCGGCGGCGTTTCACATGAAACATATTGTCGACTGTACTTTCGACCGCGTGCGGGTGCGTTGGAGTACCGACGCTTCGGACAAGTGGCGATACAGCATCTGGTCGGAGGACTCCGAGGCGCCCAAGCTCACCGAATGCCGTTTCGAAAAAGAAATCCGGCTGGATTGAATTGCTTTTGCATACAGGGGAGCGATGTGATCCGGATCTGCAACGGGCATATCGGGATCGATCTCGTCCGATTGCGCAACGTCATACGCTCCCGGGATATATTTATCAAAAATGTCTGAAAGCACAATCGGGAGCGATGGAGATGATCGAATACCGTTTTGAAGACAACGCCCGGCTGTCGGGCGAGCTTGCCGCCGACGGCATGGTACTTTTGGAAAACCGCGACCGGGCGCTGCCCTTTGAAAACGGTGTCAAGGTCGCTGTTTTCGGGCACGGACAGCTGAATTTCTCGATGGGCGGCACCGGCTCGGCGGCGGTCTTCACCGCCTACAAGATCGGCGCGATCGACGGTCTTATCGAGCAGGAAAATGCCGGGCGGATCAAACTCGACCGCGAGGTCCTCGACGCCTACCGCGCCGACCCGGAATTCGAAGAATCTGCTGAGTTTGTCGACGCTGCCGCCAAGCGGAACGACGCGGCTCTGCTGATCATCAGCCGCAACGCGGGAGAAGGAACCGACCGCCGCGACGTCCCCGGCGATTACCGCCTTTCGGAGTACGAGGTGCGGGTATTGAAACTCCTCACCGATTCGGCGTTCTCCCGGATCGTCGTCGTGGTCAATTCGGGCGGGCTGATCGATCTCGCGTTCTTCCATGGCTTCGATAAGTTGAAATCTCTGTTGCTGTGCTGGCAGCCGGGTATGCAGGGTGGTCGGGCGCTCGCACGAGTGCTCTGCGGCGAAGTCAACCCCTCCGGACGCCTCGCCGACACCATCGCCAAGTCCTACGACGACTATCCGACGAGCAGGATCTTCCAGAAATACCATTACCAAATGGATTACGAAGAAGACATTTTCGTCGGGTATCGCTACTTCGAAACGCTCCCCGGCGCCAAGGAGCGCGTGCTCTACCCCTTCGGCTTCGGGCTTTCCTACACGACCTTTTCGGTCAGACCGACGGGTTTTTCCTGCGACGGCGGCAGGGTGAAAGCCTGCGTCGAAGTCGCAAACACCGGCAACCGTGCCGGACGCATCGTCGTTCAGTTGTATTCGGGTTCCCCGGCGACCGGCAAATTGGAGTACCCGGCGCTTGAACTTCGCGATTTTGCCAAGAGCAAGCTGCTCGCCCCCGGCGAAACGCAGGCTCTGGAGCTTTCCGTTGCGGTCGACGACCTCGCGAGTTTCGACGACACCGGGATCTCGGGAGCACCGGAGGGGTCGTTCGTTCTCGAGGCGGGCGAATTCCGTTTCAGTGTCGGTACCGACGTGCGTACGTTGACACCGGTCGGGAGTTTCAGCCAGCCCGCGCTGCGTGTCCTTGCGTCGCCGGGACTGCTGCTCCAGCGCGGGCTTGCCCGCCGAATGCACGCCGACGGAACTTTCACCACGCACAATATCGCTCCGGCCTGCGGCAATATGCCGTTGGGCGAAGAGGAACCCGCAGTATTCACCCCGAAGATCATGCTCGAAGACGTCACCTCGGGCAAGCACACGATGGAGGAGTTCCTCTCGCAGCTCACCCGTAAGGAGCTCTATCATTTGACACACGGTCAGCCGTCGCTTTTCCCGTCCGGCACCGGCGGTTTCGGAAACCTGCGCCGCTACGGCATCCCGAATCCACAGACCGCCGACGGTCCGGCGGGATTGCGCAAGGCGGTGCCGACGACCTGCTTCCCTTGCGCGACACTGGTCGCGTGCTCGTGGGACCGCGAACTGCAGTACCGCATGGGCGAGGCGCTGGCACATGAGGGATTGGACTCCGACGTGGACATCCTGCTCGCCCCCGGGCTGAACATCCACCGCGACGTACTCTGCGGCCGCAACTTCGAGTACTTCTCGGAAGACCCCCTCGTTACGGGGCGAACGGCGGCGCAGCTGGTGCGCGGCGAACAGGAACACGGCTTGGGCTCGACCCTCAAGCACTTTGCGGTGAACAGCCGCGAGAACTACCGCAAGCTCACCGACAGCGTGGTTTCCGAACGGGCGCTCCGCGAGATCTATCTGCGCGGTTTCGAGATCGCGGTGCGCACCGCGCATCCGTGGTGCGTCATGAGCTCGTACAACATCGTCAACGGCGAGAAGGCGAGCTGCAGTTACAACCTTCTGGTGAAGATCCTCCGCGAAGAGTGGGGCTTCGACGGCCTCGTCATGACCGACTGGGGGAACCTCGGTCCCTACTGGAAGGAACTCATCAACGGCAGCGACCTCAAGATGCCCGGAATCAATGTATTCGAGCACAAGACCGCCGAGCTCGTGCATCAGATATACAAGGTCATTTCCCGCAAGGTTTTGGAACGCGGAGCGGCGAATGTGCTCAACGTCGTCATGCGGACGCGGCGTTTCAGGGAGCGCGACTTCGGACAGGTCAACGAGATCGCCGGAAACGGCAAGGCGTTCCGCCTCAAGGCCGCCGAGATGACCACGGTGTTGAACGACCGGAGCAAACTCGCCGACTGCAGCGACGCCGACGGCGGCATCTGCCACTGCCATCTCATCACGGTCGACAACACCCCGCAGGAGCTGGTTTTTTCGCTGAATGTCGGCCGCGCCGGAGTCTGGCGCGCCGCGTTCCGGCTTGCGACCTGCACCCCGAACAACACCATCGAGGTGTGGGTAGACGACCGCAAGATGGGGGGCTTCACCATCGAACCGACGCAGCCGCGGCGCTCTCCCGATGAGGAGCGGCGAGACATCTCTGGTAAGGAACTGCAGTCGTGGCAGACGCAGGGCGATATCCGCGTCGAACTTCCCGCGGGCGGCTGCGAACTAAAGATCGTCATTGACACGCCGGAGGCCCTCGCTTCGGGCGTAAGTCTGAACTACATCGACTTCACCCCCACCGGGTAAGCCGCACCGCCGTCTCGGATATGCCGGGTTCGCGCGCTGCGGTGTGCGGTTCCAGACGATCGATGCGCTGGATCATTTCGAGTATCGTTTTCTTCCACTGATCCATGTTGATGAAGGCGGAGCGCCGCCACCCATCATCCATGACCGGGTTGTCATAAAACAGCGCACTGTACTTGATTTCAAATGTTGGATATTGACAAAAAAATATCGTCAAACCGCATCTGGCAACACTGTCGGCGGTTGCTTTTCCATGGATGCGGCGATATTATAAACGGCGCGACGATGTTTCACAAATTGCCGCGCCACAATCGACCGTAAGGAAGTGGATGAAACTTTTGAAAATTCAGGAGTGTTGACATGTCGAAATTGATGATTGGCTGGGGAGAGGCGGACATTACCCCGAATCTGAACGCCAAACCGATACCGCTCAACGGACAGTATTACGCCCGCACTGCGCGCGGCATCCATTCGCGGCTCAAGAACGTGGTCGTTGCGATCAGTTCCGGCGACGAATACTTCATCACCGGCTCCATCGACAATGTGGGGTGTGAAAAATCCTTTCACGATCTCGTCTGCGCCAAGGTCGCCGAATTCGCGCCGGAGATCGACCCGGGGCGCATCTTCCTGAACGCGATCCATACTCATTCCGCTCCGAGTCTTGCCGTCCGCCGCAAGGCACAGTGGAGGACCTCCGAGGATGGCACGCTGACACCCGAGGAGTATGCGGAATTCGTTGTGCCGGTCGTGGCGCAGAACATCGTCGACGCGTGGCGCAGCCGCAAGCCGGGCGGGATCATCCGCGGCTTCGGCAGCGCGCGGATCGGTCACTGTCGACGTGCGGTCTACAGGAACGGCACCGCCGAGATGTACGGCGACACCACGCGAACCGACTTCATCGGCATGGAAGCGGGCGAGGACTCCGGGGTCGAGATGCTCTTCACCTGCGACGAAGCGGGGAAGAAGACCGGGCTCATCCTCAACGTTGCTTGCCCGTCGCAGAGCATGGAATCGACCTATGTCGTGTCGAGCGACTTCGCCGGAGCGACGCGGGAGCTGTTGAAAAAGGAGTTCGGCGACGATTTTCGAATGATCTACCAGATCAGCCCCGCAGGGTGCCAGTCGCCGCGCGACCTGGTGCGCCACTACACCGCCGAACCGGATTTCTGGCATCCGGACGGTGTGCCGGTGCTCGCAAACCGTTTGCTCGCCGCAGTGAGGAACGCCGACCTCCGACCGGCGGAATTCGAGCCGATCTTGAAGCATACGGTCACTCCGGTCGCGCTGCCGCGTCGTCGTGCGAGTTACCGGGATTTCAAGGATGCGGCCGCCGAGCTGGAACGACTCGAAAGTATTATGCCGGAAAACGAGGCGTTTGCGGCGTTTTGCGCCGAAACCCACGCCAACGAAGAGCTTGACGGCCCCGGACCATACGACAGCAAACTGCACCACTTTGTGTTGATCCGCAACGCCAAGGCGGTCGTAAAACGTTATAACGATCAGGACGAGCAGAGTGAACTGCACTTCGATATGCATATCGTGCGGTTGGGCGATGCTGTCTTTGCCAACAACCCGTTCGAACTTTATCTTTATTACGGTCAGAACATCAAGGCGCGCTCCCATGCGAAGCAGACATTTCTCGTTCAGCTCTCCGGAGGGGCGGACCTCATCGCGGGCTATCTGCCGAGCCCGGACGCGGAAAAGTTCGGCGGTTACGGCGGTCTGATCATCAACGGTCAGGTCGGTTCGGATGGCGGGTACAAACTGGCTGACATCACAGTCGAGGCGATAAACAGCCTTTTTGACTGACACGGCGGAATTACGAACAGGTGTTTTGCACAAACTGCTAATGGGGACAACCTTATGGAGGACATGATTTCCCGCTTCGCGGTTTTTGTGCCGGGGCACAAAAAAAACCGCTCGAAGCGGTCTTGAAAATCACGGTGGCGCATCGCCGCTTGAAACAAACTGTTCTTGCTTTTGCAACCGTTCGTCTGTTTTTTCGTATAATATAACGCGGCAAACTGACAAATGATGTCAGTATGATCGCCGTGTATGAAAAAACCGTGATTTTTCTCCATCGGAGGTCGACGGTTCGCACTTATTTCCAAATGGCATGCATGGGTTTTTGCGAACTCGGGGTGAGAGTTGAGCTCAAAATCCGAGGGGGTCAAGTCCCCCTCGAATTCTGAAAAAGTCAGAGGATTTCGCGATTTCAGGGACCGGGGCGGTTTTCACACCTCTAAAACCGCGCGCCGGATAGCGGTTTTGAGGTCAAATTTTGAGGGTAAACGGCAAGAAAAAAAGGTCGTTCAGTCGCTTGGTCCGCCTTCGTTTCACTACGGCGTGACAGCCTTCACGGCTTCGCCGTTTACGTCTTGTCTGCGCATGGCTTGCCAAGCCGTAAAAAAATCCGGCAGGGAATCCTGCCGGATTTTTGAAGGCTGGTGGAGCATCGACGCTAAAAACAAACTCTTCTTGCTCTTGCAAGTCGTTGTATAGCAATGCGATCCCGATTACAATCCGAATGGAGTACGACATTTTCATGCCCCGCTCCATTGTTCCGCCGCTGAAAAAATGTGCCGACCGCCCCGGAAAGGTGACGCTTACCGGGAGTGAAGCAATACGGTATCAGTCCAGATTTTTTACCGAGACGAGCGGCAGATAGTTGTTCTCCGGCCACTGGGTGCGGTCGGGAAAGGTTCGTTCGTAGAGTATGTAGCACCCGTCGACCGCGGCGTTGACGAGCTTGAGTCCGGTGTGCGAATCGAAGTACTGGTTTTTTGCTTCGTACCCCCCCTGCGTCAGCGCGTTGCCGTAGCAGAGATAGTCGAAGTAGCCGGTCGAGCAATACAGCACGAAGGTCTTGCGGAACGGCGAGTGCCATTTGATCTCCAGCCCCAGCTCGGCCACGAGTTCTCCGGGAACGCCGACCAAACAGAGGTCGCCGATGGACAGCAACTGGAGCTCCAGCTCTATTTCGGTCTTGCCGCGGTGGTCGGGCGGTAATTTTTCGAGGCACTTGCGCACCGAAGCCGTCGTGTGCGTCATGCCGAACTGGATGGTCTCGTTCCGCATGTTGTGGGACGCCAGTGCCCGCTGACCGGAGATGATTCCGACGATGGTCCTGCGTGCAAGGTTGATGCCGACCTGCTCCGCCGCCGCGAAGCCGGTTTCGTGGCCCTTGGGGACCATGTCGCCCGCCGCGCCCGAGAGGAACATGCTTTCGCAGCCGAGCTCGCTCTTGAGATAGTTGCGGAAGACTCCGGGGTAGTCCGCCGAGATCCGATGCCCACCCAAGCCGGGAGAATGTCCCGCAAGCGGATGCGCGGCGTAGTTACCGATCACGTACCGGACCTCGCCCGTGGCGCGGTCGCGGAAGAAGATCACGCCCAGCTCGCGATCGCGGACGCCATCGCACAGCGGCTCCAGAAACGGCCGGTGCGGCAGGAAGGTGCAGCGGTTGTCGTTGCCGACGTAGCGGCGGTTGATGTTTTCGTCGCAGTTGAGCGCGTACCAGTACACGCCGACGTCAAACCACTCGCCGTTGACGACTTCGTTCACGGCTCCGACGGTGAGGTCGATCAGCTTTTCCAGATACTCCGTATCCAGCCGGTCGGGGAAGCTCGCCGAAGTGCGGGTATGCGGCCCGCAGTGGGTGTGGGTGCAGCTCAGCATCACCTGGGCTTCGGTGCCGTCGATGACGGAAGCGCACTTTTGGCGGATGATGCGGATGTACTTGCTGTCGATTCCGAGGAGGTCGTAGCCGAGGAGGACGCAGGTGTTTTTCCCGTCGTTCAGTGCCAGCACGGAAAGGTACAGGTCGTCGTGCTTGGCGACCGTGAAGTCGTCGGGACCGTAACCGGCGATACGCACACCGACTTCCGGGGAAATGTTCTTACTTGTAAACGCGATCTTCATTTGACATTTCCCTCTATTATAGTGTGAGGTACATTCACCTTATTATCCGATGTTGTGCAATTTTTTGTACTGCGGCCAGAAATGCGGACTGACGTACATTTCGGGAAGTTCCGGGAAAGCGATCTTCTCAACCGTTCGCAGATCGCTTTCGCCCAGCGGGGGCAGTGCGGCGATGCGGATATTCTCGCGCAACTGGTCTGCCGTTTCGACTCCGGTCAATATGCTCTTCGGTCCCGGTTTGGCGAAGAGAAAACGCAGAGCGAGTTCCGCCATGGGCAGTCCGATCTTTTCGAGTTTGCGCCGCCGTTCCCGAACCTCGGGGATGAAGATATTTTCCTCCGGCATCAGCAACATTCCCTGCATGTACGCGCCGCGGACGAAGATGTGCCGCCCCTTGCCGAAGCAGTTGTCGAAGCGGCGGTCGAGCAGGCTTGCCGGGACTTGCAGACAGTCGGCGGCATCGCCTTCGGTGCGATGAGCCGCCGTGTTCAACGAAATTCCCGCCGCTTTGATCAGACCTCTGCCTACCATGGATTTGAGGACTCCGAGATATTGGGCGTCATCTTCCGCATGGAGCAGCGCGGCATCGACACAGGCGATGCGCAGTCGCAGGAGGGACGTTTCCAGCGACCCGGCGATGAACTTTTCCGCATCGCATCCGGCGGGGAGCTTCGGGATCTTGGTCACGATGCTGAAGCGGTCGGTCAGTCCGAGTTCGCTCAAAGCTCTGCCGATCACCTCTTCGCTGTCGCCGTATGCCGGAGCGGTGTCCAGCGCGGTCACGCCGCCGTCATACGCGGTCTTCAGAATAGCTTTTACCGTCTCGAACGAGGGTTTCCCCGTGGTGTTGGCGACGCCGTAGTTCATCCCGAACTGCACCGTACCGAGCATGAGTTTCGAAAAATCGTCCATACCATTCCTGCTTTTGGAAGCACCGGCCATCATCTGCCTGTCACAACGTCCGGCTGATCCGGAAGTTGTTGAATATGACATTCCGCGCGACATCCAGATTCATGCCGCGCCCCAAGGTTTCGTACAGCCCTTCAAGTTCGGGATTGTACCGCATCTCCAAGGTGAAGTCGGTAAACTCTATGTCGCTCACATCATGTTCGGACGATGCCGATATGGTCGGATAGACGCCCGAAACCGCGTGTACGCCGCGAAAGGCTATATTGCGCACATGGTCCACTTTTTCACTGTCGGCAAGCACGATCTGGAAAAATGCCCGCACCGTTTCCGCCTCGATGTTGGAAAAAAGAAAATTTTCCACCGTAAACGGTTTTATTTCCGGGTAGGGTTTCGGGGTGTTCGGATAGCGAGGGGGATCGGTTTGGGGAGGATCGCCGTCCGGACCGCGAAGCGCCGGCGAAGTCACGGCGACAGCACGGCTGCTGCGCTTGATGACGAGGTTGCTGAAAGTGCAGTTGCGCATCAGGTAATCGTGCGTCCAGCCGATGCGCACCGCCACCGTCGAGCTTTGCAGTATGCAGTTCGTGACGACGATGTTTTCGCATGGTTTGGGTTCGTCGAACTGCTCCTGCATGGAGCGGATGACGATGCAGTCGTCCCCGGTATGCAGATTGCAGTTGTTCACCACCGCGTCGCGGCACGAACCGAAGTGGATGCCGTCGGTGTTGGGCATACGCAGATCGGCATGCATGGTCACGTTTTCGACACGGATGTTTTCGCAATCGAGAAACCAGGTGAACCACCCGGCGGAATCCACCAGCGTCAATCCCTCAAGCCTGATGTCTCTGCTGCCGACGAAAAAGATGCTCCGTCCCGGCACCAGCTGGTTGTGTTTGCGCTTCCAATGCCCGAAAAACTCCTTCATCTCCCAATCGACGTTGGCGAAGGATTGCCCTTGAAAGTCGATCTTGCCTTCGCCGCAGATGGCGACGTGCGAAACGCCTTCGCCGTAGAAGACGCAGCGGCGGTTGTTGCGGAGAGAAAAGCCGACTTTCCAATACCGGTTCTCTTCGATCTCCGGGTATCGCGACGGGTCGGTGCCGGCGAGCATGACGGCGTCCCATGCGATCTCCAGCCGGACATTGCTGCGCAGCCGGAGCGGATAGAAGAGGTAAGTTCCGGACTTGATCAGCACCGTGCCGCCGCCGGCATCGGCACAAGCATCGATCGCCTGCTGGATGGCCGCGGTGCAGTCGCTGACGCCGTTGCCGATCGCGCCGTAGTTTTCAACATTAAAGATCCTGCTCATGGTTTTGCTCGTCTTTTTCGCCGATACTTTTGGTGTCGGCAACACTGAGGATTTAACGACGATGGTATAATATAACCCCGTTTCGGGCGGATTGCAAAGTGAGATTATGTCCGCTTTCGGTCCATCGACATCTTGCGATATGCTTCCGGGGTCATGCCGTACTTGTGGAAGAAGCGGCGGTAAAATTTGGTGGTTCCAGAAAAGTTGACTTCTCCGACGATCTGCGACACCGGCAGCGTGGTGGTGGATAAATACCAGGCGGCGGCCTCCAGTCGCGTGTCGAGGATGTATTGCAGCGGAGAGACGTCGAAGACCTTCCGCCACTCGCGAAAGAAGTGCGTGTGCGACAAACCGTAAGCCGCCGCCACGTCGTCTATGAAGATGTTTTCGGCGTAGTGCATTCGCAGCCATGCCGAGATATTGCGGATCACCGCCTCCCTGGTCTTGGGCGCGTCGAAAGGTTGAGTGGAGGCGAACATCAGTTCGCCCAGAAGTCGAAAACACGTCCAGTCAAGAAGTTCCGGGATTCCCGGAGAATAGAGGTCGACTATCAGTCGGTAAAATTCGGTAATCAGCCGCTTGACCTCTTCCGTCATGACGAAGCTGCGGCATGACTCGGACGGGATGACGCCGATCCGTTTCAATTCCGGCAGAGTCTCCGCCGAGTACGCGAAGGCGAACGCCTCGCGCGGCTTGTCGTTGCGGATGCGGAACATGCTGGACGGCAGCTTGTAGGCGACGTTCGGGAACGGCAGATTCTGTTCCTCGCCGTTGATGATGTCGCGGCACGCCTCCGACTCCGAATAGGTCCGGACGCTGACCTCGAAGTCGTTGCGATGCTGCAGCAATGTCGGGGTGTTCCCACGGTAGTCGCTGAAGGTGAATATCTTCTGCACCTGAAACGGGAACTGGATGCCGCGTTTCAATTTTCCGACTGTCAGGTTCATCGAGTTCATGCTTCCCCCCCCCCGCGTTTGTTTGGTGAAAACTTGGCGCATTCGGGTTGTCATCCTTTTATAACATATCACCGCATCGCGTTTTTTAAATAGCCTTCCTCCGTGGCGGAGGACAAAAATATTTCGAGGGAGTCCCCCGAAATCGCAGATGGTATGAAAAAAACATAAAATGGTATGAAAGTACATTGCACCGAAGACGGGGGGCGCGTTACTTTATACGATGAGGCGATTTGGACTCTATGTGGCGCGTTTTGTTTTTTTCGCAAAAATCCGGTAATTGATATGGCATCTGTAAAGAAATACGATGTGGTGGTTGCGGGCGGCGGGGTCGCCGGGTGCGCGTCCGCGGTCGCGGCCGCGCGCCGGGGAGCGAAGGTGGCCTTGATCGAAAAGCAGTGCATGCTGGGCGGCTTGGCGACTTCGGGAATGATCTACGTCTATTTGCCGCTCTGTGACGGTTACGGGCATATGACCGCCTCCGGGCTGGCATGGGAGATGATGAAGCGGAGCGTCGAATACGGTCCCTTTTCGACACCTCCGGGGTGGATGGGAGAGACAGGCGGCGATCCGGGGATCGACGGCAAACGTTTTCAGTGTTGCTTTTCGCCGGGCGGATTCAATTTGTCGCTTGACCGGATGCTGGCGGAAGCGGGGGTCGAGTTGTGGCTCGATTCCCGTGTCTGCGGCGTCGATACGAAAAACGGTGGGATCACGGCGGTGAAGGTCGCGAACGATTCCGGCGTGGTGACGGTGGGGGCGAAGTGCTTCGTCGACGCCACGGGTGGCGCGTATCTCATACGTCTGGCTGGCGGCGAAGTCGGATACAATGAAAATTTCAAAGCGGCGTGGTGGTTCGACGTGGCGGAGCATCCGCAACAGTTTCTCTTCACGGAAAAATTGAATCTGCGTCGCCTCGGGAATCTGAAACCGGAGTGGCTTTTCGGCGAATGCCGGAACGGGCGCGATGTGACGCGTTTCGTCCGTGAGTCGTGGAACATGATCCGCGCCGCCTATGATGAACTTCCGGAGGGCGAGCGCAAGAATAACTACCCCGTCCAATTGCCCGCCATGCCGCAGCTGCGCAAGATCGCGCGTATTGATGCGCTTTACACACTTGCGGATGCGGATCAGGGCGGGCGCTTCGAAGACTCGGTCGGCGTGGTCTCGGACTGGCGACGGGCTGCCCCGGTGTGGGAAACGCCCTATCGTTCGCTGTTGCCGCGTGAAGTGCGCGGCGTGTTGACCGCCGGGCGTTGCATCGGTGCGAAAGGTCAGGCATGGGAGGTGTTCCGGGTGATTCCGGCGGCCGCGGTCACCGGCGAAGCCGCGGGCGTTGCGGCGGCGATGGCGGCGGAACGGTCATGCGACCCGGTCGACGTGCCGGTGAAAGAACTTCGGACCAGCCTTTTGAAGAACGGCTGCATCGTCGATGCCGCACCGGAGTTCGGAGTCCAAGACGCCGCTCCGGCGGAGCAAGCGGAAAATGTCGAGTACTGACCCGGCAAAAAAAATTGGAACTGCAGTCTTGAAACATATAACGCGCGACATGCACCATAAAATGAAAGGGTAAGAAAATGTCGTACAGCTATCAGGAAACGGGCGGGATACTGTCGGAGACTTCCGGAGGTTTCATCGTCGCTCACGACGGAGAGGGCTTCGAACCTTTTGCGAGGACGTTGACGGTTTCGGGCAACGCAGTGGTGTACGACGACATCTCCGTGAGTTCCGGCGGTGTTTTGTACGTCGGCACCAAAACGGTGCTCTCGGATTGCGAGGTCTTCGACAGCGGCACGATCACCGCATCCACCGCAGTCGTCTTCTCGAACTGCACCGTTCATGCGGGCGGCACGCTGAACTACGCCAACCAGAACGCGCAGAAGTTCTACGACCTCACGGTTGAGGCGGGCGGCAAGCTCGCCAACGTCCGGGTGAACGCCACCTTCGGCGGCAGCAACACCAACATCGCCGAGGGCACCTTGTACGTAGGCACCGGCGATACCACGGTGACCACCATCTGGGCGTCGGGCGGCGTGATATACAATTGGAAGCGCTACTGGGGCGCCCGTACCATGAGCGCCGCCAACGTCTACTTCGAAAGCGGCATCACCTTGAGCAACGGCGTCTGCGACGACCAGAACATGTTCATCTCGAGCGGCGTGACGGTCAAGGACTTCACCGTCAGCATGTGCAACAACCGGGTGCAGGACTTCGTGCTCTTCGCCGGAGCCTCCGCAATCGACCTCGTGGTCGCGGATGATCAGACCGCTCCCGGTCAGGTGCGTTTCGCGGACTACACCGGGGAGAATACGCTGGGCGGGTCCAAGACCGACTTCGCCGCGGGAGGCGTGCGCTACGGGGCCGGTTCGTGGACCGATCCCGACCTCTATGCCGATCAGGGCAAACTTTACAACCTCAATGTCATCCAAAGCCGTTCCACCGATTACGGCTATTTGGAGAATCTGGTTCTCGTTTCCGGAATATCGGCGATGTCCCCGCTGGTCGGCAGTGGCGGTACGCTGACTTTGCGCAATGACGGTGTTGCGATCGGTGCGCTGGTTTCGGGCGGTATTCTCAACGTGAACGGCGGCGGTGTTGCGAGCAACGCGGTCGTTTCCGGCGGCGGCATCGTCAATGTTAACGACAACGGTCTCGGCAGCAATGCGCTGGTGGTGGCTGACGGGCGTTTGAACTTGAACGATGGCGGTGTCGTCAGTGGAGTGAACATCTCTGGCGGCAGCGTCTATGCTTACGATGGCGGAACGCTTGACGGAGGCAGCATATCCGGAGGACTGCTCCGCATCTACGCCGGAGCACAAGCGGGCGGTGTCACGATGAACACCGGCAACGTTTACATCCTGGATAATGCCGCCGCCAGAAACATGGCGCAGACCAACGGGCGGACATATATCTCGGGTGGCGCCACCGCCTACAGCATGAACATGGGCGGCGGATTCAATTATGTCGCCGCCGGTGCGACGCTTGTCAACTACACCGCCACGGGCGGCAACACCTATTTCAGCGACAGCGACGATACGCCGTTCCTCGTCGGCAGCGACACCAATATCAACACCAAACGACTGCGCTACTACCCCAACTCCAACACCGGGCTCAGCGTCCGAGTGACGAACGGCGTGGTATACGACCTCGGGACTGACGGCAACCTCTTCCGTCTGGGCGTAGGCGATGACATTCTGGTCAGCGGCGGATCGGTCGGCAACGACTGTCGGTTGAGCGCCTTCGGCACCGCGGTACTTCGCGGCGTGAAGGTAACCGCCACGACCGCAGACGCGGGCGCGGTGCTCACCGACACCGCCAAGAGTTACGACGTGGAACTTAACGGCAGCGGCAAAGCCGCCACGCTCACGGTCGGCGGCAACGCCACGGCTTTTGCGACGGTCGTGAACTCCGGCGGTGAACTCAAGATCAATGCGGGCGGCACCGATGTCGGTGCGATCGTCGGCGGCAGCGGCGGTCTCGTCAACGTCAGCGCCGGCGGCGTTGCCAGCGCCACGAGAGCGCTGACCAACGGGAGGATCAACCTCAACGCCGGTGCGGCAGCGCGCAACATCAGCATCTCCGGCGGTGTCGTCTACGGCTACAACGGCTGTACCGTTACCGATACCGAACTCGTCACCGGCGGTACGCTCCGCATCTACGCCGGGGCGACGGTCTCGGGCGTCACGATGGCGGCGGGCAACATCCAACTGTTGGACAACGCCGTCGCGACCGGTATCACGCAGACCGCCGGCAAGTCGTATATCTCCGGCGGCGCAGTCGCTTCCAGCATGAACATGGGCGGCGGATTCAATTATGTCGCCGCCGGTGCGACACTTGTCAACTACACCGCCACGGGCGGCAACACCTACTTCAACGACAGCGACGACACGCCGTTCCTCGTCGGCAGGGACACCAACATCAACGCCAACCGTCTGCGCTACACCAGCGACGCCACGACCGCGCTCGGACTGTCGGTCGTGAACGGCGAAGTCCGAAACCTCGGCAAGGACGGCAAGGAGTTCCGGCTCGGCGTCGGTTCCGGCATCGTGGTGAAAGACGCGGTGCTGGGCGGCAATCAGCGTCTGCGGCTCTTCGACGGCGCGGTGGCGTCCAACGCGAGCGTCGTCGCGGGAACCAGCGCCGGAGTGCGCGGTACGCTCTTCGCCTCCGGTACCGCCGAGATCCGCGGTGCGGTCGCCAGCGGCGCGTTGACCACCAATCGCGCGCTCATCAATTTGTATGACAGCGCTGTCGCTTACGACATCGTGGTCGACAACTGCGGGACGTTGGCTCCTCTCGCCGACGGAGTCAAAGCGTATAATACGCTGGTCAAATCCGGCGGTTATCTGGTCTTCTCGGCCGGTGATAAGGGTCGCGGCGCGATCGAGAACACCACCATCCTCGCAGGCGGTACGATGACGTTGAACGAATACGCCGATACCGGCGATCTGCTGACGCTTGACTTCACCGGCGCGAACGGCGGTACGGTGAACATCAACGACCTCAGTCTGATCAACTCCAAAACCAAGGTGGTCGCGACCGGCGTGGAAACGGTCGGCACCTACACGCTCGGCTCTGGTTCCCGCGACAGCGTTACGCAGGCATGGGGTCTGTATGAGAACGCGCTCGTCAACGGCGGAACGTATGACGACGCCTTGAACGGCGTGACCTACAGCTTCGACGGTACGGCGCTCACGACCACCGAGCTTACGATCGCGACCGGCGCAGCGGCGGGCTTGGCCGGCGACGACTACACGGCGCTCCGCGGTACCGACCGCGCGGCGAAGTGGACTTCGGGAGCGGGCACGACGCTCGTCACCGAAAACTTCTCCGGCGATGCGTGGGTGGAGGTGTCGGGCAATCTTACCGGCGCGCTCTACGGCGCGGCGGTGGATTTCGCCAACACCGTGAACATCAATGCGACAAGCGGCACGATCCGCAACCTCGCGGCTGGAGCTGAGACCGGCAAGACCGTCGGCGCGGTGAAGCTCACCTTCGACGGAGCGGACCTTGCCGGTGCGGGCTATGCGGGCGGCTTCGGCAACGTCACGAACGAAACCGAAACGCTGATCACGACCGGCAGTTTCGCCAAGGATTTCTACGCGGGCGCTCTCGCCAACAAGCTTACATCCGCCACGAGCGTCGGCGACGTCTCCATGACGATCGACGGCGGCACGTTCAGCGGGAATATCTACGGCGCGTCGGCGGTCAAGACCGTCGCGGGCAAGAACGGCACCCGCCATACTGCGGGCGATGTGACGCTGACGATCACGGATGGCGAGACCACCAAGGGAACGCAATCCTGCATCTTCGCGGGCGGTTACGCCACCGGCGACGCGACGGGCACCGTTTACACGGTCGACAGCGTGACCGCGACGATCTCGGGCGGCAGCTGGGGAGAAGCGGCTGGCGGTCGTGGCGTCTTTGGCGGCATCATGGCTTCTGGCGTCGAGGCGCAGGTCATCGGTGATGTGAATATCACGATCTCCGGCGATGCGACGATGGGCAACGTCTACGGCGGCGGTTGGGCGCAGAAAGAGAACGCCAAGAGCATCGTCGGCGACGTGAACATCAACATCGCGGGCGGCACGATCGCGAACGTCTTCGGCGGCGGCACCCATTCGAGTTCCGGCGGCACGACCGAGGCGGGCGAGGTCACCATCACCGTTTCCGGCGGCGACATCACCGGCGCGATCTATGCGCGTGGTCAGCTTGAAGGCGATACGACCGGCAGCGCCAGTGTGATCTTCACGGGCGCGACCGACTTCGGCTGCGATGTCTTCGGTTACAGCTACGTAGGCGGTGCGGCGAGCGATGCGGTGCTGAGTTACACCGCCTACACCGGAACCTTCTCGGGCAAGATCGGCGGCTTCGACGGCATCGTCTTCGACGACGATACCGCGATGACGCTTTCGACCGCGGCGGCGGATATTTTGAACGGCAAGTGGGAGTTCGACTTCACCGACCGCGCGGATACGTTCTCGGCCACGTCGCTCCTGACTTGGAGCACTGCGGACTTCGCGGGCGACACCGTGAAGGTCACCTTCGCGGACGCGACGCAGGCGGCGGCCGGCTGGAGCATCGCGGACGCGGCATTCACCGGCGCGACCTTCGACCTCTACATCGGCGGCGACAAGATCGCGGAAGGTATCGCCTACAACACCGTGATCTCGGGCGGCGACTGGGACGGCTGGAAGTTTACGGACGAGAACGGCACGCTGAAGTTCGCCCAGATCACGGCGTAAGACAACACGGCGCGGAGCCGCCGCCGGAGTCCGCGACATCTCCGGCGACGGTTTCATTCCGATCTTGAATGTTGCTCATGGATTTGGCCGTTGTTATATTACGCGGTAAAAATCGCAATTATACAGAAGAAGGATTTTAAGAAAAGATGACCCCCCGCAGAAGTCGGGTATTGGAACTGCTCCGTGCCGGGAAAAGGGCGCTGAGCTACAAATCCAATCTCACTTGTCCCCGCGTCGCCGAGATCGCCGGGATGCACGGCTTCGACGCCTTGTGGATCTGTCAGGAGCACGTGCCGACCGATCAGGCGACGATGGAAAACTTCATCCGCGCCGCCAAAGCCTACGACATGGACACCATCGTCCGCGTGGCGAAAGGGAGTTACAGCGACTACATCCGCCCGCTCGAAGCCGACGCCTCGGCGATCATGGTGCCGCATC
>Ga0310696_10000929_pt1 | contig 43119 bp, 70 predicted proteins | sample AusTroGonzalo_MG_4_FD_203885 | JGI IMG/M metagenome (GOLD analysis project Ga0310696, IMG submission 203885) | Bovine rumen microbial communities from tropical cattle in Woodstock, Queensland, Australia - Gonzalo_02 (v2) (version 2) | ecosystem: Host-associated > Mammals > Digestive system >... | reverse complement strand
TTTAAACTGTACTTTTGTAGGATGAAACAGACAGGATTCCATGCAAATACACTCCTTTCTTTGGGGAATGGGTCGCAGAGATGCGGCTCATTCTTTTTGCACACTTACTGCGAGGTTGGATGATGTCAACGGATAAGCAAGAGAAAATTTCATACACCTTGCGAGGTCGGAGAAGAATCTATGTCGATGACGATCACGTTGATGGTGACAATCTGTTCCGTGTCCTTGAGTGGGCAATGCTGACCCACGCACAGAACGAAGCGGATATGCAGTTCCTCATCGACTACGAAAAAGGCTACCAGCCGCTTCCTCGCAGCAAGACGGTTCGCCCGGATATCGATATCCAGGTGAATGACAATGTCGCAAACCAAGTGACGGTGTTCAAGTGCGGTTACGTTTGGGGGAACACAGTTCTGTATGTCCATCGTGGCAACAAGGATATGCAAGAGTCTGACGATGAGTCCAACCGCAAACAGGACATCGGCGTGACCATGCTGAACGAGATGAACGAAATCGAGTATGTCCAGTACAAACAACAGGAACTGGCACGGTTTGTTGAAATCTGCGGCATGGGTTACATGATGGTCGATGTCCGTCCAAGGTATAACGGACTGTCGGCATTCGAACTGATTACGCTCGATCCACGGAACACTTTCTGCATCTACAAAAACTCGGCGAGAGAAGAAGTGATTGCCGGAGTCACGTTCAGACGGACTTACTACGGTGATGTCTACTACACGGTATTCACGCCGGAGAGACGGTTTGAAGTGCTGAACCTTGTGTCCATCGTTGACGAGACTACGAAGCAGCGAAAGGAAGTCAACATTTGGCGAGAACTTGACCGAAGTGGGGATAGGAATCCTCTCGGAATGATTCCGATTGTCGAGTTTGAAAGAGCGCCGGACAGGACTGGTTGCTTTGAGCGTCAGATTTCCGACATGGATGCTCTGAATGCCGAAGTCAGTGACTTTGCGAACACGATTGCCCAAACCACACAGGAGATTTGGTGGGGCAACGACTTCTCGCTGCCTGTCGATGAGAACGGAAAACCCAAGCCGCCAGTCGGTGGTCAGTGGGTCATGACGAACACCATCAGCGGCGGCAAGCCGAACATAAAACCGCTGCACTCCACGTTGGAACTTGACGGTGTTCAGAGGAATATCGAGAGCAAGCGCAATCTCATCTTGCAGAAGTGCTACGTTCCGCTCCAGTCAGAACCGGGTGGTGGATCTACTGGTACTGCGATGTCGATGTCTTCCGGCTGGGCAGCTGCCGAATCTGCGGCGGCGATGGAAGAGAGAACCCTGTTCAAGGGCATGATGGAAGTGGCAAACTTGGAGATCAAGTGCATCCACACGACAGTAGGACTTGATGAAGATAGTCCTCTGCTGACTCTTAATCCGTCAGATGTTCTGCCGAAGTTCACTCGGAACAAGACTTACGACCTTGTGTCGAAGGTCAATGCGATGGTGACGATGATTAAATCCGGCATAAACGGTCGTGCGGCAATGGAGACTGTCGATCTCTTCCCGGATGTCGCTCAAGTTTGGGCAGATTCGATGGATGTCGTTACTCGTTACCAGGATGCCATCATCAACCGTGCGGAGAACACTTACGTTTCCGCATACACGAAGCGAGAGGACGCACAGAACTCGCAAGACCGTGCCGGAGCAGACACATCCGACCAGGAAGAGAACAGTCCGATCACACAGGGATTTGTTCAGAATCTTTCGACCGTGATGCGTGGCGAGAGACGGAACGGAAGTGATACCTTATGATGACCATCATGTCGTTTGACGAGATGAATCGTCTCGGTATCGAACGCCGGAGTATGGAGTTTGAGCAGTACTTCGGTGAAATGGATATCACTCCGAAGCAGAGAGACAGACGGATAAGCCTTGCTGAAGACCTTGAGGAAGAGTTCCTTGACTTCTTCGCTTGGTTTATCACGATGGACGGACTCGTTGACGAAGAGAAAATGAGAAAGAACCTTCGCCAGCGCATTCGTGACTCTCTGCCGGATGATGTTCGTAAGACGGACAACACTGATGACATGGTCACTGCGATTGCTGACAGCATCGCTGATACGACTCGGAACAGACGGTCAGATCCGTTTACGCTTTCCGAAGACCGTGCCAAAGAAAATGCCGAAGATGTCTCAAACACGTTTTGGAACGACTACGACTACGATGAAGCGGTACGCCAACGGAAGAAATTCAAAGTATGGCACACAATCATGGACGGTCGTGAACGCCCAGCGCACGGTGCTGCCGATGGTCAGATGGTCGATATCTTTGATCCGTTCGTGGTTGGTGACGAATTGATGCAATATCCAAAAGACACATCGCTTGGTGCGTCACTCCCGAACATCTTAAATTGCCGCTGCTCTTTGGAGTATATCGGCTAAACATAAATCTCATGGGGTTAAGCGTGGTGGTTCATTGTGACCACTGCGCTTTTCACATATCACAAAAAAATCGTCAGAGAAGACGGAAATCGCAACGGTCAGAGAAGACCTTAATCGCAAGGAGAAACAAATGGCAGAAATTGATGAAAGACTCGATGAACAGAACCCGACACCCGAAGAGAAAACTTCCGAACCCGAATTTACGGTAGAAGAACTTCTCGCCCAGCTGCAAGCCGCCAAGGCAGAGAACAAACGCTATAAGGACGCAGTCACCAAGGCATCGTCTGAAGCGGCAACCTGGAAGAAGCAGCTTCGTGCAAGGCAGACACAGGAAGAACAGGAAGCGGAAGCCAAGCGTGAAGCGGAAGAAGAGCGGTCGAACCACCTCAAGGCAGTCGAACGTGAACTGGCAATGATGAAAGCGACTAATCGCTACCTCAAACAGGGCATGGACGAAAAACTTGCCAAGGAATGTGCGGAACTGGAAGCCGATAACGACATCGATACACTGATGGAGAAGATTGCTTCTCACCGGGATGCGTCAATCAGTGCGGCTGTCAAAAAGGCACAGGAAGAACTGCTTGCTTCTCGCCCGGAAATCAATGCCGGACACGGTGAAAACGGCGGCAAAGAGGACGAAGATCCGTTCAAAAAGGCTTTCCTCAACCCCGATTCGTATTAACCAACTAACCAACGCAGAAAGAGGTAAAAAATGGCTATCGACTATGCGAAAAAGTATAGCGACCTTGTCGATGAAGCATTTCGGCTTGGTTCGCTGACCAATTCCCTTGTCAATCAGAACTATGACTGGGTCGGTGTCGAGGCTGTCAAGGTGTACAGCATCCCGACCGTTGACCTTGTCGATTACACGCTGACTGGCAGCTCTCGGTATGGTTCTCCGTCAGAACTTCAGAACGTGGTTCAGACCATGACCCTTTCCCAGGATCGTTCCTTCACGTTCACGATTGACCGCAAGTCTGTCGATGACACGATGGGTGTCATGGCTGCGGCTGCTGCGCTCCGTAGAGAAATCGACCATGTGGTCATCCCGGAGATCGATGCTTATCGTCTCGCCGCACTGGCAACTGGTGCTGGCAACGTGGTAACGACCGAACCGTCCAAGAGCAATGCCTACGAAATCTTCCTGGCGATGCAGGAAGCGATCGATGAGGATAAAGCCCCTGTCGGTGGCAGAATTGCCATCGTGACTCCGGCTTTCTATAACTACCTCAAACTCGATCCGGCATTCATCAAGGCGAGTGACATCGGTCAGCGCATCATCCTCAACGGACAGGTCGGTGAGGTCGATGGTGTTCCGATCATCAAAGCACCTTCGTCCTACTTCCCGGCAACGTGCAGTGCCATCATCACGAACCCGATGTGCGCTCCGTCTCCGATCAAACTCCAGGATTTCAAGATTCACGACAATCCTCCGGGAGTAAACGGCTTCCTTGTCGAGGGCAGATTCCGTTACGACTGCTTCGTCCTCAACATGAAGAAGGATGCTATCGCCATCAACATGACCAGTCCGCAGACAACGTGATGGTAAGAGTCCGCAAAAACGGTGGGGAAGTCGAAATTAAAGACTTCCTCACCAAACTTTATATCCGAAACGGCTGGGAAGTAGTCGTAGAGGAGAAAAAAGAGACTGTAACTGACGAGCCGAAGGAAGTCAAACAGCCAAAGAAGACCCGGAAGTCAACGAAGAAGTGAGGTGAGCAGTATGGCAGATGTCACGGTCGAACCGCTGAACGGATTAGTCCAGTCGGTTTACAATGAGCTGCTTATTGATGTCGCTCCAAAGGACGCACTCAAGTCTGTCTTACTCACAAAAACCAACAACGCCTATCGGGAAGTCTATCAGAAACGGCATTATCCGCACGATGTGGATAGTTCGTTCGTGGCAACAGATATGCAGAGATTCTTCTCCAACATCTACAACATTGCCCTTTACGACTTCAACATGAGAGGTGCTGAAGGTCAGTCGAGAGTCGCTGAAAACGGTGAGGAAAGAACATTCGTTAAGCGTGAAACGCTGTTCATCGGCGTAGTACCGTTTGCGTATTACGCATGAGGTGACTGCCATGCGGATGCTTGAAAAGAACAAGCGCACGATGTGGTATGCGCTATACGAATCCATGACTACTGCGACTGACGCTAACGGAGACGAGACTGGCGATCCTGTTGTCAACTACTCCGTTCCTGTCGAGTTTGAAGCAGTCCTCTCACCGGGCAGAGGTTATTCGGGTGGTGCTGGCACAACGAGTCAGAACATCTACGGCATCGATATCGATGCTGAACGGCGAATCGTAACAGATGACCTTGATATCCCCATCAACGAAACATCGCTCATTTATCTTCACACTCCCCAAACGCTTCAAAACGGACACGCTGATCCGGCAGACGCAGATTATTCTGTTTCCGCTCGTCCGGCAGCTGGTTTGAACTTTCTCGCATTCCCGATTAAATCTCGCTTGCGTAACGAAGTAGACCATACGCCTACTCCGACACCGACACCTACGCCTACGCCCGAAGATAATACGTCAGTTGAGGTTGTAAATGAAAATTGACTGCGTCCTGTCGGGCAAGTCATTTCGGGAAGCGGCGAAGCAAGTTAGGGCATATCGGGAAGAGTTAAAGCGAAAAGTTGATCTACTCATAGAACTGATAGCCGAAGCCGGATACGATGTTATTGAGAGTATTCTTGAAGCACACGTTGATACTGGTGAGACTATCGGAAGTCTTGATATCAAGTACAGTCACAAAAGCGGTCACTACAAAGCACGGATAGTTGTTGCTTCTGACGCAATCCTGTTCCTTGAGTTTGGGTCGGGTTTGCAAGGTTTAAACGGAGCGCAGAATCCGGCTGCGGTAGATATGCCGTTTCCTGTGGGTGCTGGCACTTATCCATCAACAGTTCCACCTCAAAGCGCAGATTTCGCTAACTGGGAAATACCGTCTCCAGGCTGGCATTACATTGGTGACGATGGGAATATGCACTGGTCAACTGGTATGGTAGCGGCAATGCCGATGTACCAAGGTGGCGAAGAGATGGTGCGAGTAGTTCAATCAATAGCAGAGAAGGTGTTTGGCAATGATTGATCCGATTAACAGGGTATTCACAAACGTAAAAACTTACGTTCAGACACAGTACCCTGGAACAACAGTGAAAAATTCAAGAACCGCAACACCTTCGGAAGTTCCGGCTTTATGCGTGATTCAAATCGATATGCCGGAAGTCGGAATCGGACTGGACGAAGGGAGTTTTGAAGACGATGTCGCAATCACTTCCACGGTCGAAATCCAGTCCTACAGTAACAAATCCATCACGGAAGCAAAGAACATCATCGTAGCTGCTTGCAAAGCGATGAGAGCAATGACATACGAACGGATCTACGGTCCAGGTGATTTACCCGACCAGTCAAGTCCGAACGTGTATCGCATGGTCGCTCGATTCCGCAGAGTCATCCACAGTCTCGATGATGTTCCACGTTTCACAACCACATAAGGAGAATAAACTATGTCTGCTGGTTTTTCCACGATCAACACGGTGCTGAAAATCGGCACTGGCACTTCGCTCACGAAAATCACGGAAATTAAGGACTATCCGTCGCTCTTTGGGCAGCCGGATGCCTTGGAGACCACCGACCTCGAAGACACCATCCAGACCTTCGTGCCAGGGGTCGCTTCACAGGACACTATGACTTTCACTTGCAACTGGGATAAGACGAAGTTCACGACTCTCAAGGCACTTGAGGGTACTTCGCAGAACTTCGAACTCGATTTCGGTGCAAGCGGAGTACAGGGAAAGTTCACCTGGAGCGGACTGCTCACGATGTCCGTCAATGAAGGTAGCGTGAATGGCATCCGTGAGATGACCATCAACGTATTTCCGTCCACTGGCATCACGTTTGCGTAAGCGTAAGCAGAATCGACACAAGGGGTAGCATCATGCTGCCCCTATTTTTTTATTTCAAAAACGGAGAAAAACAATGAAAACGCTGAAAATAAACAATAAAAACTACATCGTGCCGGAACTCACGTTCAAGCACTTCTCGATGATGGAAGAACAGGGTTTCTCTGTTCTTGAAGCGTTTCAGAAGAAGCAGATGTTTCTTCTCGCTATGGGATTCGTGTGTGCCATCACTGGCGAAGACAGGGCAGAAGCAGAACGGCTCATCGAACAGCACGTTCTCGGCGGCGGCACGATCGAAGACCTTATGTCTGCATTCGGGGAAGCGGTCAGTGAATCGGGTTTTTTCCGCAAGGCACTCGGACTGGACGAGGAGAAGACGGAGAAGAAATCGAAGTCGAAGTCCAAGGTCGAGACAGAGGAAGTGACGGAGTAAAGTATTCGTCCTATACGGACTACATCATGTCCGTATGGCTTCCAATTGCTACCCGATACGGTGTTCCGTATGAAGCGTTTTGGTATATGAATCCAAAGCGTTTAAAACCTTGGCAAGACGCTTTCAACGAAAAGGTGGAAGCAGATGCACTGTTGGTCGATTACTCTGCTTGGCGTAATGGGATATATGTTCTGCTTGCTATCGGAGCTGCTATCGATGGGAAGAAGAGTCCATATCCCGAAAAGGCACTGCTTGCCGCTGAAAAAGAGAAACAGACCATAAAAGCACAGGAACATCGAGACGAGATGGCAGCGGCACGGTTTATGAACTGGGCGATGGAGTTTAACAAACGATTTGCCCAGCAAGAGGAGATTCAGGACAATGCCGAAAGCGACAGTTAGTTCACTTGAAGTAGAGGTATGGTCGAGCGCAGAACAAGCATTAGCGTCACTCGACAAACTTGAAGATAAACTGAATAAAGTCGGCAGTGTGCTTGATGTCATTTCCGAAAAAGCGAAAACCATCAAAGAACTTGGTGCTATTGCTGAAGGGTTCAAGGGTATCGCAAGTGCTGCCAAGGAGATAGAAAAACTCGCAAAGTCTGCTGATAGGGCAAAGAAGAGCGCAAAGTCACTTGATGATGTGTTCGAAGAATTTGCTGATGTCGGCACTAACTGGAATCCCGGAGAAAAACTCGGACTGAAGGAATTGTCCGATCTATCTGATGCCTATACGAAGAAAATCGAATCTGCTTATGACAGACTCGACAAGGCACAGGCACTCGGATTCAAACCGGGATCTACCACCATAGCGAGAATCGTTTACGACATTCAGAACTATCAGAACCGTCTTGAGTCTATCTCGGAGCGTATCGATGAGATACAGACGAGAAACAATGAGCGCATGGCAGACCTCACGATAACTGGTATCGGTCATGACGATGCCGAAGATATTGAGGAAGTCGCTGACGCAATGCACGACCTTGACGATGCCGTTGTCAGTACTGGACAGGCGTTTGCTGGAGCTGCTCCGTTATATGAGAATGTCGAAGCGGAAGTAGAAGCATTGATGGGCGGCATAGAATCGCTCGATGATGTATTCGACCGCTTTGGTGCTGCCGGAGCAGATTGGAAACCAGCGGAAGGACTCGGACTCAAAGACCTTGAGCGCATGGCACGGAGTGCCGAAAGGCAGATTGAAAATCTCTATGCGAAAATCGAAAAGTACCAGGCTTTTGGCATAACTCCGAACGACAGGAAGATGCAGAATGCGGTATACGATTTGTCTGTCATGCTTAATCACTACGATGCTATCAAGGAAGCAATCGCTGGTGCAAGCAAAGCACAGAATGAGTTTACCGAAGGTACACGGAAGGTAGGCAGCGCAGCTCCGAAACTGAAAGCAATCGCTGAAGGATTCAAAAAGGTATTCAGTGCGCTCGGACTCGGAAAAACACACACAAGCAAACTTTTCGGTCGGAGAGGTTTCGGTGGATTCCTGTCGCTGATGGTCATCCGCAGAGCATTGACGAGTCTCATCCGTGCGCTGACTGGTGGTATCAAAGAAGGATCTGACAATCTCGCACAGTATTCTGCGGAGTACAACAATTCGATTTCCCGAATGGTTTCGGGATTGAATTATCTAAAGAACGCATGGGCGGCGGCATTTGCACCGATCGTCAATGTTGTCGCTCCGTATGTTGAAACATTCATAAATCTGCTTGCGTCTGCTCTCAATGCCATCGGTCGCTTTATGGCTGCACTGACTGGTAAGGGATTCGCAGTCCAGGCAAAGTCCGTATGGACTGATTACGCCGCATCTCTCGACAAGGCTGGCTCTTCCGCTGGTGGTGCTGGCAGCAAGATGGATGACCTCAAGAAGACTATCATGTCGTTCGATGAGATTCACGCACTCACTGATCCGAACTCTTCGGGTGGTGGTGGCGGCGGCGGTAGCGGTGCTGGTGGACTGAATCCGTCTGATATGTTTGAGACGGTCGATCTCGCCGGAGACTCGCTTGCTGAATTTGCATCGCAGCTGCGTGAAAAGATTCTCGCCGGAGACTGGACTGGTGTTGGTGAAGCGATTGCCGAAAAGATGAACAAGGCGATTGACAAACTTAACGGTAGCAGTTGGGCGGCGAACCTTGCAGAAAGACTAAACCATTTCATCGAAGCCTATAACGGTTGGGCAGATAAGTTTGACTGGAAAGGACTCGGAACAGGACTCGGAAAGAGTGTAAACGACTTCTTCCTCACGTTCAACTGGAATGGTGCTGCTGCCGGAGTTGCGAAGACCTTAAACGGACTGCTTACTACGTTCATCAACTTTGCGAAGACCGTCAACTGGTATGAAATCGGCAAGAAGATAGTTGAAGCAATCGGCACGTTCTTTAGTAATCTGAACTGGAATACCATCGGACAGGCGTTGAGGACTGCTTTTGAGTCACTCATTGAGTTCTGTAATGGTGTTCTTGATGCGGTTCATGTCGATGAAATAGCACTCTATGCGGCAAGGGCGATAATCAACGGACTGACAGGGTTCTTTGACGGAAACAATCCCGAATTTCTTGCGGCAATAACGAAGTGCGTCAAAAACATGATTCTTACCGCATGGCAAGTCATGACACCGTGGTTGGCACTTCTGAACGGCTGGCTCAAGGATACATTCGGCATTGACATTCTCGGCGGCATAAGCAAGAAGTTTGACGAGTGGATTGAAGAAGCATTCCCGGAAGCACAGGACAAGGTTCACGGTGGTGCTGGTGGTGTTCTCGATGACCTTGATAAGCAAGTCAACAAGGAATACGGAAAGACGAGTGATGCGGCAGTCAAGAAGACTGGTCAGACGGTAGATGAATCCAAAAAGAAATGGAATCCGTTCGCCGGATGGTTCAAAACGAATGTCAATAGTCCGATTTCGGGTCATGCAAGCAATCTGAACACGAACATCACGACTGCTTTTGCAACAGCCGCAGCGAATGCCACATCAAAGTTCAGCGGAATATCCTCATGGTTCGACACGAACGTGAAAGTACCTATTTCGTCTGTGTTCAGCAGTCTTGGAACATCGATCAGCAACGCATTTGCAAGCGCAAAAACGAATCTTACCAGCGGTTGGGGTAACGTAAGTGGATGGTTTGAGACTCATGTGAGTGTGCCTATCAGAAATCTTTTTGGCACATTTAAGTCAATCGGTGCATCTGCTGCTGAAAATCTTCGTGCCGGATTAAAGAGCATAACGAATATGCCTACCTTCCACTTCTCTTGGAACACGGAGAAGAAAATCGTATCCCTGTTTGGGCATCAGATTGTGGCATCAGTTCCCTGGCCCAAGATTTCGTTCTACGCACATGGTGGTTTCCCGGATGCGGATCTGTTCGCTGCAAACGAGCGTGGCAATCCCGAAATGGTTGGTCGAATCGGCAATCGGACTGCTGTTGCTAACAACAATCAGATTACTGAAGCGTTAAAGAATGCCATGATCGAAGGACTGATGCAGTACGGCATGGCAATGAGCGCAAATGACAATGGTCAACCGTATCAAATCAATCTTGTCGTTAAGACGATGAACGATGAAGTGCTGGCAAGGGCAGTCGAAAGAGGTAATGCTCGGCGTAACGCTCGGATGTATCCGGCTGGTGCTGTGAGGTAAAAGACATGGCAGATCCAGTAACTGGTTTCCTTATCGTGGATGGGGCAGTGGTGCAAACCCCATCTTCTTTTTCTGTCGGAATATATGATGAGTCTCTGCCAGACAGTGGTCGTACACTTGACGGACTCATGCACAAGAACACTCTTTGCACAAAGCGGACAATCAGTCTTGCCTGGAACAATCCAAGTCCTACTGAAGCGGCGGCAATTTTGAGTGCTTTCATGGCAAATGAGTATTTCGAAGTGACCTACTACGATCCGCAGTACGGTGAGACACAGCAGACAAAGACATTTTACTTGGGTGACCGTGAGTCTCCCATGAAGCAGTGGTTCGTTGGCGGCAGACGGTGGGAGCAGCTGTCGTTCAACATCATTGAAAGGTAATCGTCATGATTGAGGTATCAAGAGAGTTTCTTCAGCAAGTCGGTGGAGATAATCGGAATTTTCTCTACTACATGGACTTCGTGCTTGCGAACAACACTGCTCTGCATCTGACGAATCAGCATCTGTGGCAGAGTGGTATCATTCTTGAGGACGCAGTTTCCAATGAGAATGCTCTCGATGTCGGGTCGTGCATCATAAATCAGTGTACGATTGTTCTCGACAACATAAATGAGCAGTTCGACCAGTACGATTTTGACGATGCGAAAGTGACTCTTTCCATCGGACTGACGATTCCCGGTGCAACGGAGAATGATCCGTCAACGATAGAGCGTTTTCAGAAGGGAGTCTACACTGTAGATAATGTCATGAATGACAGTTCCCTTATCACGCTCACTTGCCTTGACAACATGGTCAAGTTCGATGCGGATTTTGACCCGAATCAGTTCAGTTTCCCGATTAACATTCGTACTCTCGTCAGCAGAATCTGCTCCATCAGAAGTGTCTCTGACGCAATCGCATACACGAATCTTCCCCTGTGGGATTTGACATTTGAGTCTTTCCCATTTGCGACTGACTCCATCAGTTATCGTGATGTCATCGCTTGGGCAGCGCAGATTAACGGCGTAAACGCTCGGATAAACCGCATGGGCGAACTGGAGTTCATTTGGTACGACCGTGGTACGCTGGAAATCGATTCAGCGCTCATCGGTTCGACCGTTGACCCGGAATATCTGTTCGTTGACTCTGAAAGCGAAGACGATGAGCTGCTCCTCACACAGGATCGAGTAGGCATTCTGCTCAACTATCCGATATTCAATCGTCTGACTGCTCTGTATAGCATCAATGCGGCGAAGTTCGATACCGTCATCACTGGCGTAAAGGTCATAGTGCGGAATGATGTCGCTGACCAAAATCCTTTGAATGAGTATGTGGTCGGTACTAATGAGTACATGATTGTAATCGATACGAACGGACTCGTCACTGACGCAAACGCACAGCAAGTAGCCGAAGCGGTAGCAAGTCATGTCCTCGGAATGCAGTATCGGAAAGCGGCATACACGCATATCGGTTATCCGACTATGGAAGCCGGAGATATCTGCTTCATCTATGACGGTAAGAATCGTCTGTATCGGACTCTTGTGTCCAGTACGACATTCACGGCTGGCGATCAGCAGTCTACGTTCTCTGCCGGAGAAACTCCTTCAGTGAACATGGCTAATCGCTACTCTGAAAGCACGAAGAACTTCGTCAAGACCAAGGAACTGACCGACAAGACATTCAATTCACTCCAGGAACGAATCAATAACTCTTCCGGCTTATACACGACCGAAGAATCTGACGGACAGGGCGGCACTATCTACTATCTGCACGACAAACCGCAGTTATCACAGTCCATGATTATTTGGAAGATGACTGCTGAAGCGTGGGGTGTTTCGACTGACGGTGGGCAGACATACAAGTACGGCATGACTGTTGATGGTGATACGATTGTTAGAATCTTGTCCGCAGAAGGTATCAGTGCTAACTGGATTGAAAGTGGTGTACTAAAGTCAAGAAATAATCGTTCGTATTATGACCTTGATAATGGATATTTCTTTCTTGAATCTCAAAGCGGTTTAAGCAGAGTCATTTTTCGTGGGATATCCGCATCGATTGTCCTTCAGCACCGCACTTCTACTGACGATGACTGGAATATATCAATCGAAATGGGAACAAGTTCGTCAGTGACATATGCTGTCGGTACGATATACTTCTCATCTCAAGGAAACTCCAACATCACGATGGAGCGGTTCAACATCGGAACATACAGTGACGCAAAAGTTTTTGCATATATAGATGACTACGATGCTGTTTGTCAGATTCTTGATAATCTGCGTTGCCACACAAAGATAGAGTTGAATAGCGGTTCGCAGAGTCCTTCTCCATTTCTTGTAAAGCAACCGTCTACGGGGAATGTGCCTGACTGGACTGTATGTGGTAAGTCAACATACGGTTCATATGAAGCAATCTCGTTTGAGACTGGCTATTCTGCTGTCAGCGGCAATGCGAATGAAGTCTACTACAACGAAGTCATGGGGTTCGCTACGTTGAACTTCTTCATAGACGGTGTCGTGAATGCAAACTCGTCTACTGTTGTCGGTACGATTTCTCACGGACTTCCGCTGGCTAATGTAACTGGTGCTTGTTCGATGGCAGTAAACGGACTTCCACAGTATGCAAGGGTGACACTTGACACAAGCGGAAACATTACGATATGGACTCCAGTTCAAGCTGCTGTGCCGCACGGATCTATTTCATACCGCATAAGCGGCGTTGGTAACCCATCATAAGGAGAAACTACTATGGCAGATGTTTTGGGCAAACGAATATCTGAATTAGCAAACAATACCAGTCTTGCCGGAACTGCCGTCTTTCCGCACACGCAAGGCAGTTCTACGATGAAGGTGTCGTTGACGAACATCGCTGCCTTTATCCTCACGCAGTTAGATCAATCGATGATTGACTCGGCGGTAGCAGATTGGCTTGACCAGCATCCCGAAGCGACTACGACTGTCGAAGACGGTGCTATCACTACTGCTAAACTCGCTGATGGTGCGGTGACGAGCGGTAAGATTGCTGATGGCACTGTCCAGGCTACTGACATGAATGCTGATTTCCTTGACGGTATCTGCATTCGGAACAATGCTTCCGGCAGTGTCGCTCACTTCAATGACGGTGGTAAGAGTCTTCCGCTGCGTGATATGCAAATCACGATTATCCCGATTCAGACTGGTAGTGGTGACCCAAGTCCTACGAACATTCGTGCGCTGACTGGATGGACTGCGGCGAAGATTTTCGTCACTGGAAAGAACCTTTTCGATGCGGCAAATGCCAACTGGGTAAACGACTACACGATTACTGCGGAAGGTGTTATCTCATCGTCCAGCGGCTATCGTTACACTTCTGCGTTTACAAGAGTCAAACCGAACACAACCTACACTGGTCAAATAAATGTTATCACTACAAACGCTCGGTCATTTTCTGCTGCTTGCTACGATGAGAATCGGACATTCCTCTCAAGGATAACCGTTGTTTCATACACGGAGATAAATGCAAGCACTGGTATTAAGAGCGGCACGTTTACTACTCCGGCTGGGTGTGCGTTCATCAGACTGGTTTCCCCGAAGTCAACATACATCTCTGATTATCAAATCGAAGAAGGTAGCGTAGCGACTGCCTATGAAGCATTCGGTTCTGTTCAGACGGTCACTTGGGAAGACGGTGCTGGATTCGTTTACGGTGGTACGTTTGATCCGATTACTGGCATTCTGACTGCCGAATATGACATCCTCAACATCGATGGATCGAAGTCGGTGACTCTCTCTGATACGAATCTGTTTTACTATTCGCTCGGTGCTTACGGTATTTCGCCGAATTTGAAGGGTGTCAACTCGGTCGGTTGGTGTTCGCACTACAAACTGATGACGAACGTGACCAAGGAAGACTTGATGAGTAATGCGTTCTCAACGACCTACAACAACTCATCGATTTCGTCCACAAACGGTCGTGCGTTCTTCTACGACACGAATTACAGTACCGCAGACGATTTCAAAAACTATCTGATATCACAGAACAGCAACGGTACTCCTGTCCAGTACGTTTTCAAACTCGCTACTCCGCAGCAGTATCAGTTGACTCCGATTCGGGTATACGCAAAGGACGGAATCAATAATGTTGGTGCTGATTGCGGTTCGACTGATGTTGAATACTACGCTAATCCGAAGCCGTACATCGCTGACAGAGAGACTGCTACTCGGCTCATGATTACTGGCATCGAAGCAGATTACATCGCTACGAAGAACTACTCCAGCGGCGATCTGCTGATTGTCGGAGACACGCTCTACATCACGACTGCGTCTATCGCAAGCGGAGCAGCTCTGACTCCTGGAACGAACATAACTGCTACTACTGTGGCAGAGAATCTTGGCGGTGGCGGCTCTTATCCGTCTGCTGTCGGTGTCAGTTTTTAACGGAAGGGGGATACGATGAGTACGGTAAGGCAGTATACGACTCCAACGATTGAACTGGAAGTCGAAAATCAACTCATTGCCAACAAGGATGTGTATGTCACTTTCGCTTTCAAAAAAGACACCATCACTTTCCGCAATGACGATATCACGATGACGGAGACGCAAGGCAATACGGACATCGCTGTTCCGTTCACGCAAGAGCAGACTGCTCTCTTCGAATTTGGAGAAATGATTTCCATACAAGTTAACTGGATGGATGGAACGGAGAGATGCGGCACTGATGTTGCTTATGTCAAGGTGACCGAAAACCTTCTGAAGGAGATACTGGAATGATTCATCTGAAAGTTGCGGACATTGAACAGATTCCGCTCCATGTTTCGGAAGTGGCAATAAGCAGTGATATTCCGGCATACGATGGTAGTTATGAAGTTGCTCCGTCAGAGGAAACACAGACTCTTCTGACGGATCAAAAGAAAATGCTACAAAACGTAACCATTAACCCGATTCCTTCCCAGTACATCGTACCATCGGGAACAGTAGTCATCGATGCTCTTGGCACTCACAATGTAGCGGCATATGAGTCGGCGAATGTGTCCATAGCATCAGCACAGGGGGTGAAATTCTAATGGGAACGATATACGCAGTAGACGGTGATGACCTCACAGCCATCGCTAACAAGATAAGGACAAAAGGCGGCACATCCGCATTATTATCATTTCCGACAGGGATTGAGGATGCGGTAGACGCTATTCAGACAGGCATTACACCTACTGGAACGAAGAACATCAACACGAACGGAACGCATGATGTAACGAATTATGCATCTGCCAATGTTTCCGTTCCGAACAGTTATTCGGCGTCAGACGAAGGAAAAGTCGTAAGCAACGGTGCGCTTGTCTCTCAGACCTCGGACACAGTAACACAGAACGGTGTGGTGGACACCACGCTCATCAATTCGCTTACGGTTAACGTGAGTGGGCAGTCCGTAACATTACTTGCAAGCGGCTCGTATACCAAAACGGACTATTCCACCAAACCGCAAACGCTCGAAATCCCTGTTTCTTTCACAGGTACGCCAACACAGGTATATGTTGAAGAAGAAGCCGCAGTAAGTGGAAGTAGAACATCCAAATGGGCATGGCAAATAGAACAACAATCTGCGATGGAAACAGGACTTGGAAGAAAACTCGCAGTTTGCAGGCTTGGTACTGGTAGCTCATATGCAAGCAGTCCGACACTTCTCAACGATAATACTACGCTTCAATGTAGTGCCCAAAGCAGTAGCAACACCATCAGGGATAATACTTATAACTGGTATATATGGGGGTATGCGGCAACATGACAGCATTTTATAAAATCGTAGATGATAGCGGTTATATCAGCGGCTTCGGCACGAACGGAAGCGACAGCATGACCGCCATCACAGAAGAAGATTACAACAGCCTTTTAACCATGTTCAGCAACCGACCGACAGCCGAAGAAGGTCATGCGTATATCCTTCGGGATGATCCGAGGGAGTGGGTGCTTATCGAAGTGCCGATAGTTCCCGAAGAGTTAGACCCCGAAGAAGCACTATCAATCCTGTTAGGAGGTGTTGAGGAATGACAAGGGAACGAATTTTGCAGTTGAGAGCATTGCTCATGAAAGCGGCGAAGAATCTGAAAGACGATGATGCGTTCTACTGCCCGGAATTTTTCCCACGCTGGGAAGTTGGGGTTCAATACTGGAATGGCAAAGATGGAGTCCACGAAGCAAGCAGAGTACAAGACGAAGGTGTTCTTTACAGATGTTTTCAGTCTCATGTATCGCAGTCCGACTGGAAACCGCACATCACCCCGGCATTATGGGAAGTAATTCCCGACCCAGCAATCGAGTTTCCCGAATGGGTACAACCGCAAGGCACTGTCGGATTATATGCGCTTGGTGCAAAAGTGAGTCACTTGGGTAAGCATTGGATTTCCGACTGTGACAACAACAGTTATGAGCCAGGAGTCGCAATGTGGACGGAAGTATAACGGAAGGAGAGTAAACTATGCCGAAATATCTTGTAGTAGAGATTCAGAAATTCGCTAACGGTGCGATGAGTACCCCTTCGTGGGCGTATGACGATCTGCAATCTGCGGAAGCGAAGTATCATTCAGTCCTTGCGGCAGCTGCCGTATCCAGTCTCCCTGTTCACGCTTGCATTCTGATGTCGGAAGAAGCATTTCCGCTCCGGCATGAGTGCTACAAGCACGACCCTGTTGCTGAAGAGTAACTGATTGGCGGCAAGAGCCGCTTTTTTTATGGGAGACTGAAAATGGACGATTATGTGCTGAAAGAAGTTTTTGATGAGAGACTGAAGAGAGTGGACGATGAAAATGAGCGGCAGAACCATAGATTGTCTCTCGTTGAAAAGAACGGCGAAGCGTTAAACGAACTTGTCATATCTGTCAAGGAACTGGCAATGTCCGTCAAACAGATGCAAGAGGAACTGAAACGACAAGGCGAACGACTTGCCAAGATCGAAGAAGAACCGGGCGAGAAATGGAAGAAATTCACATGGCTCGTCTTCTCCGGCTTGGTCGGGTTAGTCCTTGGCTATCTTTCAAGTAAGTTAGGTATTTAAGAAAGGAGAGAGACAATGGACGATGTTCTTTTCAAAATTCTTGAAATCGTAATCACTGCTGTCATCACCATCGTTGCCCGGTATCTGATTCCGATCCTCATGACGGAACTCAAGAACAGCAAGCACGAATGGGTTTACTCCGTGGTCATGATTGCCGTCCGTGCGGCAGAACAGATTATCCAGGAGAAGGGTGCTGGCGAGAAGAAGTATGAACTGGCACTTCGGCTCATCCACGAAGCCGGAATCAAAATGACTGACGAGCAGCTCAACTCGCTCATCGAATCCGCTGTGCAGATTATGAATAGTGAAATGGTGTTTCCGCACGGTGAATACGATGAGGACATGACAATCGAAGTCGGTGAACACGAATGACAGACAATGACATCACTATCTGTGGGCATGGATGGGATAAACCTTCTCTGAAGAATCTCGCCGAATACGCATCACAGCGATACGCACAGTACGCTCCGAACGGAAAGCGCAAGGGTATCATCGCAGTCAAGCGTCTCAAAGCAATGACTGACCAAGGCAGAGTCCTGTTCCATGATACCTACAAGACAATCTTGGGTAGGAATTACTACGACCAGGATTTGCGTGAGTACGTTTACAAGCAGTACAAGGACGGAAAGTACTATTCCGACTGCTCGTCTTCCATCTGTGCGACTTATGCCAAAATCGGCTATTCCTGTCCGCTCTACAATACGGCTGGCATCTACAATTCTTCTATCTTTGAGACTGTTCCTGTGGAACTGACCAACGGTCACATCATGAATCCAGAAATCCTCAAAGTAGGTGATTCGATCCTGTTCGTGGGAGATGACCCGAAGCGTCCTCTTCAGATTGGTCATGTCGAAGCAGTCTATGAGATAAAGAATGCTCCGAAACCGAAGACTGGCAATGTTTCAGAGTTTCAGTCGTTCCTTAACGATTACTACTCTGACATCGTCAAAAAGTGTTGCGGATCTAAACTGACCGTCAACAACACATACGATAAGAAGACTCGTTCTGCGGCACTTGGCGTATGGAAGTATATGTCCAATAAATACTACGGAACGAAATTGACTATCGGTAACGATAATTTCTATGAATCGAGTAAAGCTGCGGCGAAGAAGATGACCGAAGCAGAAGTGCAGAAGCATCCGACTCTCGCAGAGATTTTACAAGGAGTTCTGTCCGGGAGAGGATATTACTCCGGCAGTATGGACTGCATCATCGGCAAGGCTACTCATGCGGCTATTAAGGCGATGACTGGTAGCGAAGAGATCAACGCCAGTATGTGGTCGAAACTGTTCAACTAATGCCATCTTTGCGATGGGTGTTTTTCTCCGTCTCGCCCCTACGTTCTTTGTAGCGTAGGGGTTTTTTTATTTCAAGCAATCATTAAACATTTTGTTCATGATATTAAAAATTCGTGTCAAATTTCGTGGCAAATGGTGTTACTCATATTTGAGAATATTTCTCACATTTGAGTAATTTAAAACCGCTGGAAGCCGCATAAATACTGGGTTTGATGACAATGTGCTGATTTTGCTTGATTTTTGCGTTTTTGGGTTGGAAAATTCGAATCCCCTCCTCTCCGTTAAGGAAAACCTTATATTTAGGCACTTCCTGGATTGTCGTGGCAAATTTCGTGGCAAATGATTCCAGTGAAGTGCTTATTTATTTTCTCTGCATACTGTTTTCGCTTGTCTTCCATCGCTCTTCTGTAGATGCGCTGAAGCACGACAGGAGTCTTCCATCCACCATCGGCTTGGATATAAGCGTCCGGGATTCCCTGTTCATGTCTTATCGATGCGGCATATGCTCTCAAGTCGTGAAAGCGATACTCAAACTTCATTTTCTCTCTGACTTTACAGAATCTGTGATTTATCTGTCGTGGGTTAAGCGCAACGATCCGACCGTCTTCATTGGCAGTCAGTCGTGCTACGACTTCTTCCGGCAGATAGATTTTTCTTATAGAGAATGCTGTCTTCGGTTTCTTCAAAACGTACTCTTTCCCATTCCAACCGTATGAATGCCTTACGGTTATTTCATTTCCTTTAATATCTTCCTTTCGCAGTGCCGCACATTCCCCTTCACGCAATGTTCCGAATGCTGCAAGCAGTATCGCTTTGCCAAGTTCTGTTCCGGCTGTTGCATCGATGAGTTTCTGAACATCTGCATCGGTCGGAGTATGGTATTCGATCTCCTCTGATTCGGGAAAATTCACATGGAGTCTCTGACCAGTAGCGTGATGATATGCGGCATTCAGCAAACCGTAAGCATTCTTACACGACTTCACTTTGTGATCTACCAGTCTCTCGTCAAGCCATTGCTGACACCGTTTGCTGTCTAACCGACTGATGTCAATGTCGAGCAGAGTTTCCAGGGCATGGTCACGGATCGATTCGTATCCGACTATGGTAGTAGGTGACGCTGATTTCCGTTTGAACTCGATATACGCATTCACAGCCGCTCTAACAGTGCCGTTCACTGTAGGGCATGAACGTACCCATTCTGCTGCCATCGCTTCACAGAACCACTTACCGTTGTTCGAAGGGTCTTTTACGGTGAACGACCGCATCTTACCATCTTTATAAACTCTGCATCTCCATGAGCCGGACGGAAGTTTCTTGGCTTTTGGCATCTATGCACCTCTCTGATGCGCTTCAGACTCTATCTCTTGCACATCATATTTCTCCCAATCGTTATAGCGGATATGGTTCAGCGCATGGTCATAGGACTCACGCAGCTGCTCACAGGAACATCTGCTGTTAAGCCATACCGTATAACTGTCATCGGGATTCTGCCGTACACACTCATCAAATAAGTCTCCGGCATCCATCATCACTACGTTTATTACGACTCCAAGTGTCGGTTCGTATATTACTGCGTTAAATGTCTCCATCATCTGCATTCTCCATGTCTCTGAATGCAGTAATTATATCAATTATCTTGCGGAATTTTTTTGGACTCATTTCTCTCTTCGCATCGAAAAGAATCCTCATGTCGGGATCGTCAAACATCTGTTGTGCAAGTTCAGCTGCATCGGGATCTAAATAGTAACCTTCATTACCAGTCATCAAATATGTGACCGAAACACCAAGGTATTTCGCTACCTTGTCGAGTTTATCCGCTGGCATTGTTCCCCTCGTCAGTCTGCGGATATAGCCATTCGAAAAATCGCAAGCACGTTCAAGCCGTGAAATTGGAATATTCCGTTCATGGCAAATGTCGATGATTCTGTCTACGGTGTTCATAATTCCCCTTTCCACAAAAATGTTTAGACAAAACGCTAAATTTGGTATTGACATCGTAGACTATCCGTATTATGATAGGTCACAGTTAGACAATAAGCGAAAGCAAATTGTCGAAAACGGCAATCAAAAGACGGATAGCAGATGTTAGTTGGCACTTGCATTTTAGGTTATTCTCTAAAGATTGTCAAGCACCTTGAGAGAAACGGAATACGGAAAATGAGCATTATCTTCGACAACATCAAGCGACTGTCTGCGCAGCAGTTAATTTCCATCCACAGCCTTGAAAAACAGGCTGGAATCGGTAACGGCGTTATCCGTAGATGGGAAACGAGCAGTCCTACGGTTGCGAACCTGGAGTCGGTTGCGGATGTGCTTGGAGTCAGTATCACCGATCTTTTGAGTGGCAACGCCGACAACACGGAAGGGCGTTAAAAGTTCCTCGCACTTTGATAACTTCAAAGCGTGTCTCAAGTAGGTTAGTGGAAACCGCTCCAGTTTGACATGGAGAGATCCGCACTTTCGACAGGCGGCTTGAGAATCTGCCGGAGACTGGTGTCAGATGTCTGTAGTGTCATGCACCGCACTGCTCCCCCTTACATCTAACCGTCCGATTCGGTTGTCCGGCAAGCGCACCGATAGTCGGTGCGTAACGGTTGCGTGGTTACGAAGGATGTCGTGGTTTTTTGCTCAAGGTTTCCCACGGCATCCGGGCATATTCCGCAGTGCTGCTTTTCAATCCGACTGAAAGCCATAAGTTGTTACCTCCTAATGCACATACTTCTTGGCACTGCGTTTTTATGGTTAGGCACGGCACGGTTGCGACTGGTTTTTATCCCTTTCTCCCAGTTATCGGTTCGACTCCGATGTGCCTATTTTTTGTATTCAAAAAAGGAGAAGAGCAATGCTGAAAATCCCATACCAAGAGACTGCTAAAGAAATGCGGAAGACTATTCGTCTTGGCATGGTCAAGCACGATTTAACGATCCGGCAGCTCTCTACAAGATGCGGCATACCGTACTCAACACTCTGCCGCAAACTACACGATCCGTCCATTATGACACTCGCTGAATTGGTTCAAATCCTGTCAGCAGTGGGCAAGGAGATAGAAGTAACTGACTAAAACAAAGAGGTGCATGAAATGAAGAGAAAGGTAAAAAACACGATTCTGAAACTGGTGTCGTGGACAGCATATCTCGTTCTGATGATTTGCTTCTGCTGTCTCGATACGCCGAACGTAAAGCCATTGCTAATTCCGATGGCAATCTGTGGCGGCTGGCTTGCTCTGTTCACTTACGCTAACTGCGTGTGGGAAGGTGGTAAGTGATGAGTAGACAGCACGACCTTGTCATGTTTAACCAGGAAGCCTTTTCATACGACCTTGCGGAACGAGGACTGAACCAAAAGATGTTCTGTGAACGTGTTGGCATGGATCAAGGCACGTTAAGCAAAATCTGTCACGGAAAGAAAGTCGGCAGAAGCACCGTGGAGAAAATCGAGATGCAGATGCTTGCCGAGCGTGGCAGTTACACCATCGAAATTGATAACGATCCTGTCGAGACTCCAGTAGCGAGTTCTGTCGTAGCAGCTCCGAATCCCGAAATCGGGTATATCCGCACGAACATGAACAATCACTTCAACGAAGTGGAAAAGCGGCTTGAAGCCGTTGAGAAAGCAGTCCGGGAGATTCCTTCACAAGAGGATGAACTGGAACGAATCCTGTCAAAGATGAACAGCATGATTATCCTCATGAATCGGATGCTTGAGATGTGGGGATACACAAAGAAAGGGGTAAGAGATGAAACTGGAACTGAAAAGTCTTGAGTTGAAAGACTTCAAGGGATGCAGAGAAGCCAAGTTCGACTTCACGCAGCTCACGACAATTTCCGGCGAGAACGGAAGCGGCAAATCGACCATCGCTGATGCATGGTATTGGCTGTGGTGTGACTGCGATTCTCGAATGACAAAGAATCCTATGATTCGCCCGGTCGGAGTTGAAGAGAGTCTTCCGACCGTCACTGCTACCATTACGATCGATGGTGCAAAGCACACGTTCACCAAGAGACAGGAAGCAAAGCAGTCTTCCGGCAAGGGAAACGCTCCAATCTCTAACAAGTATGAGTTCAACTCTGTTCCTGTGACCGAGCGTGACCTTTGGAAGAAACTGAATGACATGGGGATCTACAAGGATGACTTCCTTGCACTGTCTCACCCGAACTCGTTCACTTCCTCAAAGGCAGCAGAAATGCGGAAGGTGCTGTTCGATATGACTTCCGACCATACGGATATCGAGATTGCCGGAAGGGCAGAAGAGACTCTTCTCCTTGTGCCGTTACTGGAACAGTATTCCGTGGAAGAAATCCTTGCCATGAACAAGGCTACTCTGAAAGCGGCGAAGGAACGTGTCGCATCTATCCCGGACATAATCGTTGGGATGGAGCGGTCGAAAGCAGAAGGTAGTATCTCTGCGTTGGAAGCCGAGAAGGAAGCGGTCACTGCTGAACGTGATGCTCTGAACATCCCGAACAAAGCGGATCTGTCTGACGAGTACAACAAGAAGATGAACGCCATTCGTGCTATCGAACAGGACATTTCAGAACGCAAATGGAAAGCGTCCAGGGAAGCACGAAAGAAACTTGACGATGTGTCGAGAGATTTCGACCGTCTGAAGTTTGAGATTTCGACTGGCGAACGTGATATCAGTAACCAAGAAGCAGTCGCAAAGAATCTGATGCGGAATATGGAAGACTGCCGGACGAACAGCAACGACCTCAAGAAGGCATACGAAGAGGAAAAGGAAGAGAAGTGTCCTTACATCTATACCGAGCCGAAACCGCTGAAAGAGTCCGACCTTGTCTGCCCGACTTGCGGTCAGAAACTCACCATGAAACTTCGTGATGAAGCGATCAAGCGTCATGAAGCAGAGGTCAAGGAAGCCAAGGAAGATTTCGACCAGCGAGTTGCCGCATGGGAATCCGATAAGAAACAACGGATGGAACACTATAGGTCACGGTCGAGAGAGTATGTAGCACAGTTTAATGATGCGAAGATCCGGCTCAAAACCGTCAGCGCAGAGATTCAGCGGCTCAAGACCGAAGTCGGCGAGAAAAAGAAACTGGTGTCCGATTACGAACTGAAGGTCAAGAAGCAGACTGACGAACTGCTCACGACCGATGAGTATCACGACATCGAAGAAGCAAGAGTTGCCGAACTGAAAGAGGAAGCTGCGGCGATCAAAGCGAAGATGGATGAAGCGGATAATCTGCGTGAGAAATTCTATGAGTATCACGACCGTATCAATGCCATCGACCGCAATATAGCCGTACTCCGGCACAATGACGAGATTGATGCAAAGATTGACTCTCTTAACGCCGAGCTGCTTGAGAACGAACAGGCAAAGGCGAATGCCGAGAAGGTCATCGATGCTGTCAGCGCATTGAGCAGAAACAAGAACGAACTGCTCACCGAGGAAATAAACAAGCACTTCAAAATAGTCCAGTTCTGCCTGTTTGAGTATCTCAAGAACGGCACTTATGCGGACACTTGCATCCCGAAGATCGATGGCAAGGCTTTCGGTGAGTCTCTGAACACTGGTCGTGAACTCCAGGGTAAACTGGACATCTGCGAAGGTTTGCAGAAGTATTACGACACTTACCTTCCCATCTTCCTTGACAACGCCGAGTCTCTGAATGACTGGAATGTGCCAAAAATCGACACACAGCTCGTTCTGCTCAAGGTTTCGGAAGACAAAAAACTGGTGGTGTCGTGATGGGTATGCTGACTGTGGTCGGCACTGGATCTAAAGGTAACTGCTATACGATTGATGATGGAAAGGGCATCCTGGTTCTTGACGCTGGGATGCCACTCCTGTCTATAAAGCGGTCAATCAACTATGAAGTGTCGAGGATAGTTGGGTGCTGTGTCACTCACTCTCATAAAGACCATTCTGAATACGCTAATCAGATAAAGAACGGCGGGATAAGAGTGTGGAAGCCTTACGAAGAACATGGTGAAGCAAGGCACAGGAAGTTTGGTGACTTCGATGTCTACTGTTTTGACTGTGTTCACGATGTTCCTTGCTACGGTTTTCTGATTAAGCATCCGGCAATGGGTAACATTCTCTACGCTACCGACACAGAATTTATCAAGTATCGCTTTTCAAATCTGCGATTCATCATCATCGAGTGCAATTACATCGAGTCCATGCTTGACGAAGATTTGGATGGTACGCCAAAACGTGACCACGTTCTCACTGGTCACATGGAACTGGAGACGGTGAAAAGGTTTCTCATAGCAAATGATAATGACAAGTTGCGAGGAGTCCTTACCGTTCATCTGTCGAATGATAACTGCGATCCCGATGATGTGGTTTGTAAACTGTCTCCTTTTGTGTCGTGTCCTGTGTGGGTAGCGAACAAAGGTCGGCAACAGCCTATCTGACGCACGGAGAGACGCTGTGAGCGATTCTAATCGCACAGACGATAGTTTTACCGTCTGCAATACAGAGTCTCTCTATACGCCTTAAAATGTTTCTAAACGAAAATTCTAAATACAGAAAGGAGAATCATGGCAAACGAAATAGCAACGAAGCCTACAACATTTTCGACAATGTTGCAGACAAAACTGGAAGAGCAGAAGGATTCTCTTCCGGCTGGATTCAATATCCAGCGGTTCACGCATAACAGCATCGCTCTTCTGAATGGGAATGACTCTCTGAAGAAGTATGCACAGCAGTACAAGGGCGAAGCAAATGCACAGATTATCGCTGGCTTGCTCCGTGCTGCGTTCCTTGGTTTGGACGCTTTGAGTTCCGACTGCTATTTGATCCCTTACGGTTCGTCAATCAACTTCGTCACAAGTTACACCGGGATGATAAAAATGGCGATCAAATACTCGCAGAACAGGGTAAAGAGCGTCAAGGTTGACATCGTCAAAGAAGGTGATGAGATTACTGCATCTACCAAGGATGGGAAGAGAAGTCTCACCATCGTTCAGAACGTGCTGTCATCGAAACCAACAATCGGATGTCTTGCACAAGTTGTCTACGCTGACGGTGATTTGGACTATGAGTTCATGTCCATCGACCAGTTGGAAAAGGTCAGAAGTCAGAGCAAAGCGAGAAACAGCCTTGCGTGGTCGACCTTCACAGAAGAAATGTACAAAAAAGTTTGCATTCGCAGACTGCTGAAAAGGGTCACCCTGGATCTTGATGCAAGGCTAAAGGATGCTTTTGATTCCGGCATTGAAATCGAGACAGACACAAAGGAACTGGCGAAGAGAGAGATCGCTGCTGGAGAGAACAGCGTAGATTTTATCGAGGCAGAAGCGAAGGTGGTGATGTAGAGTTGCCTACCATAATCTGCGATACAAGGCAGAAAATGAAGCACCATGAACTGAAGGAGAAATACTTCCAGGAGCATGGCTTGCGTGTTCTGCATTCGAAGTTGCCTTGCGGAGACTATGCGAGGATAGACGATATGTCTACGGTCATCGATACGAAACAGGATCTGCAAGAGTGCGTCAATAATATCTGCGGATCGGAGCATGAGCGATTCAGAAGAGAGTGTCTGCTTGCCAAGGAAAACGGAATCAAACTAATAGTCCTTGTCGAGGAAGACCAAACTGATGATAACGGTCACTATGTCGTGAATGACATCCGGGATGTTTGGAAGTGGAAGAATCCGAGACTGGATGTTTACGTTTATCGTACCGTTGACGGTCAGAGGAAGAAGGTTCGCAAATATCCCAAGGCAACGACAGGCACGACTCTCATGAAAGCAATGCTGACGATGCAGACGAAGTACGATGTGGAGTTCCAGTTCTGCCGGAAGAAGGACGCTGGAAAACGAATCATAGAGATTTTAAATTTACAAGAATAGGAGAGCAATCGAAATGGGTGCAAATTCAAAAGAAACAATGGGGTTCATCAATGTGACTCCGGCAATGGCAGCTGATTGGCTTGAACACAATATGCCGAACAACAGAAAAGTTAAAAAATCTGTTGTGAAGCGGTACGCAGAAGACATGGCAAGAGGTTCTTGGGAAAAGAGTTATGAGCCAATCGTCATCAACAAGGATGGACTCCTTGAAAACGGTCAGCATCGCCTTAATGCCGTTATTCTCGCCAATGTTCCTGTCCTTATGTATGTGATAACGAATGCGGATTCTGCTCCTGGAACGTATGATCGTGGAGCTGCGAGAACTATTAGGGATTCTCTGTATGTGAGAAACAATATCGACAGGCGATATGCACAGAACCTTCACATTGCGGTGGTCAACAGCATTTATTCGGATTTTGGTATTCAGAAAGCATCAGATACAATTATCGAAAAGTTCCTTGAAAAATACGGTCAACTCATTGACACGATCGCTTGTGCTGCGAATCAAAAAAAAGGCAGTAAGGACTTGTGCCGGAAAGCATCAATCGTGAAAACGCTGTTTTATGCCGTGTATTCCGGCTATACGGATATCGACACGATCTATAATTTCTGCCTTGTGGTTAATAGTGGTTTCAGTTCATCTGAAAAAGAAAGTGCTGCCATCGTGATGAGAAATCAGTTGCTGTCTTTATCGTCCGGCGTATTTGGACGAACCCATGTTCAGTCATGGTGGAAACAGGAGTCATCTCTCTTGCTCTTAACGGCAGCGGCTCTTTCAGATTTCGTAAACGAAAAACAGCGGCGTAACGCTTATAACATTGATGCAATAAGGACACCGTTGTTCGTTGACAGGGCGAAGAAAATGCTTAAAGCAGAAATCACAAATGCGTGAGGTGCTATATGGAGATCAAGATTAACCCAGTATTTAGGGATGCGATACCGCCGCTCACAGCAGACGAGTTCAAGAATCTTGAGGAGAGCATCTTGGAATACGGATGCAGAGATCCTCTTGTCCTGTGGGGAAATACGCTGGTTGACGGACACAACAGATACAGAATCTGCACGGATCACGATATCCCATTCAAAACGGTTCAGATGGATTTCAAGGACGAAAGCCATGCTACATACTGGATCATCAAGAACCAGTTAAGCCGTAGAAACATACCGCCAGGAACACGCATCATCCTTGCGAAGAAGTTAGAACCCATGCTCCGTGAGATGGCAAGGGAACGGCAGAGAGATGCTGGCGGTGATAGGCGAAGCGAAGAGGTAAAGACCGCTTTTATCAATGTTGATAAAAGCGAAATCAAACCTATCAACGTGCAGAAGGAGATTGCTTCAGCCGCAAAGGTCAGCACAGGAACGCTTGCGAAGTTCGACAAGGTGCAGAAGGAACGCCCCGATCTCGTTGAAAAGATTGTGTCCGATGAGATGACAATCAACAAGGCGTACACGCTTGCGAAAGAAGAGTCTGCTCCGGCGAAAGAAGTCATTAAAGAAGATGATAACGGAAAAGACATGATTAAGCGAGAAACGCTTATCAAGGACATTTGGAAACTGCTTGATGCAATCGATAAGTTTTCATCGAAGCATGATCCGAAAGAGTTCGCTTGCCTTATGAATACGCCGGAAGTCGAACGATCCATGATTACTGGAAAGATTCAGACTGGGAAGAAGATACTCTCTTCTGTTGCAAATGGATTTTCTGCGATTGGGGTGTGATTCATGGCTGAACGAAGGATGTTCGCAAAAACAATAATCGACAGTGATGCGTTTATCGAGATGCCGATGAGCGCAAGGCTTCTCTACTATGACCTTGGCATGAGAGCAGATGACGATGGATTCGTTAATTCCCCAAAGAAAATCATGAAAATGATTGGGGCATCGACTGATGACATGAACATCCTAATCATGCGAAAATTCATCATTCCGTTCGACTCCGGGGTCGTAGTGATAAAGCACTGGAGAATCAATAATTACCTACGATCCGACCGATACACCGAGACTCAATACGTTGAAGAACGGTCGCAGCTCACGCTGGATGAGAAGGGCAAATACCACCTCTCTGACGATGAAGATGATGATTTTGGTATACCACCTGGTATACCAGTGGTATCCACAGGTAAGGTAAGTATAGGTAATAGTAAGGATAATAATAATATAGATACTAACGTATCTATTTGTCAGACTGAACGTACCGTTCACTCCGACATCCAGTCTATCGTAGATGCCTGGAACAGCCTTGCGGCTGTTGGCATTTCTCCTGTTTCCTCAATGTCATCTACTTCCAAAAGATATAAATCTATATCGGCACGAATCCGTGAGTACGGAGTCGATTCGGTGCTTAAAGCGATCGAGAATGTCCGAGAAAGTGAATTTCTGCAAGGTAATAACAACAGGAACTGGATGATTACGTTCGACTGGTTTGCGCTGCCGAACAACTTTCCGAAAGTCTTGGAAGGTAACTACAACAGAAACAAGAGCCGTTCAGACACGGACAACAAGCGAGGTGGTGATGAATGGCAGTAATCATCAATGAATCCGAAGTACGCAAGACCGTAGCGTTGATGAAACCGAACGGCAAGCCGTTTGAAGTCAGAATCATCTACGGAAACAAGGTGACTTATTCCGGCTATTTCAATTCTGCTGATGCTCTGATGACTGCATTTGACAGGGATATTCAAGACTATGCCGACTGCAACATTTACATGACGGTCAATGCTCTGAATGATGGATGCATGGCAAGAGATCAACGGAACAGATTCATTCGGAATCCGAAAGCGACTACAAGCGATAAGGACATCACTGGATACGAATGGTTGTTCATTGATTTAGATCCCGAACGACCGAGCGGTACGTCGTCAACAGATAAGCAGCTTGCCGTTGCGAAGGAAATCGGCAACAAGATTTATCTGTTCATGCGGCAGATAGGATTCAACAAGCCGCTGATGGCATACTCCGGCAACGGTGTCCATCTGATGTATAGCATCCGTTTGCAGAACACTGCCGAGAATAAGTCACTGGTTGAGAAATGTCTCAAGACCCTGGATATGCTCTTCAGCACCGATGCAGTTAAGGTCGATGTGAAGAATTACAATCCGGCGAGAGTCTCAAAGTTGTACGGAACACTTGCGCAGAAGGGTTTCCCTTCAGAGGAATATCCTCACAGAATGAGCAGAATCATTTCTGAAGGTGAAGTGGTCAAAAACGACATTGCTTACTTGCAGAAACTCGTTTCGTACTATCCGCAAGAGGAAAAGCCACAGGCGTACAACAATTACAGACCGAGAGACTTCGACTTGGAGACATGGCTCAACAAGTACGGAATCGGCTATCAAAAAACTTCTTTTTCGGACGGATACAAGTACATATTAAACGAGTGTCCGTTTGACTCTAATCACAAGGGCAAAGATGCTTGCCTGTTCCAGGGTCGTGACGGTCGAATAGGCTTTCACTGCTTCCACAATTCCTGTGCTGACAAAAAATGGCGTGACTTCCGATTGCTCTATGAGCCGGACGCTTACGAAAAGCGGCAACAGGACTATGAGAAACGGATCTACGGCAAATTCAATCGTGATCGAGTAGAGCAGAAGCACATCGTTGAGCAGACCGAAAAACCAGTCTTCGTAACTGCAAGGCAGATATTCGACAAGCCGGAAGATCCAGTCACATACATCAAGACTGGCATAGAGGTAATCGACAGACGGTTAAGAGGACTGGCAAAAGGAGATGTATCTCTTGTATCGGGGTTGAGAGCATCAGCGAAATCTACTCTGCTGACGCAATGGACACTGGAAGCGGTCAATGCCGGAAACAACGTAGCAGTCTTCAGCGGAGAGCTGCGTGACAAACGATTCATGCGGTGGATGTATCAGATAGCCGCTGGCAAGGGTTATGTAGAGCCGAGCCGCTACGAAGGGTATTACAACGTACCGAGGAATGTCCAGGAGAAGATTTCAGATTGGCTTGGTGAACGGTTTTGGCTATACGATAACGACTATGGAAACGACTTCCAAGCGGTCATCGAACAGTTTGAGAGAGCAGTCGATGAAAAGAAACTGGATCTGTTGATATTGGATAACCTAATGGCATTTGACATCCGCTCGTTATCCGAAAACAAATTCGAAGCACAAACACAATTCATCCTACGGATCGTAGACCTTGCCAAAAAGAAAAACGTGCATATCTGTTTCGTAGCGCATCCGAGAAAAGCACTTGGATTCCTTCGGCTTGATGATGTCAGCGGTTCTGCTGACCTTGCTAATGCTGTCGATGATGCGTTTATCGTTCACAGGAATAACAACGATTTTAAGCGTCTGTCGAAGCAGATGTTTGGATGGCATGAGGATGACGATGTTTACTTCGGCACTAACGTAGTCGAGATAGCAAAAGACCGTGACGGTGGCACACAGGATGTCTTCATTCCGCTCTACTATGAGCCGGAGTCGAAACGGTTACGCAATAATCCGACCGAGAACAGGCAGTACGGTTGGCAAGATGATGATTTCGTGGATGTCGAGGTGGACATTCCATTTTGAGGTGACAAATGGACAAACAGAAATTAAAGCAATACTACGACTGCTGGTCATCGTCATGGTCGGCATTCCGAAAGTGGTTGGAACTAACTGATGACTGGGAGACTGCGGCGAAGACAGCAAAGTCAAGCGTCTATGAATTAGTCCGGCAGAACAGCGAAGTTAAATCATTCGCTGAAGCGGTAGCACGGAATCTCATTTATGAGACTGATGTCCTGTGCCGGAGTCATGACGGAACGACAAGAGTGACCGCATCAGAAATCCGACCGTACTACGATCTATGGACGGAAGCGTGGAAACTGTTCTTGAACTGGGCAAAGAATAACTGCGATGAAGACACTGTTGCAGCGCAGTCAAAAGATTACTGCACGAAATGGGCAGTCAAAGGGTATCCAAGGTTCGCATCGCTTGCGATGGCAGAATTAGAAACAGCATACAGAGGAGAGACAAAATGAACGTAGTGACATTGACAGGAAGGTTAGTAAGAGATCCCGAACTTCGAGAAGTCGGAGCGAAAAAGACCAGCGTTTGCGATTTCACGCTGGCTATCGATCAGAACAGTTACGCACCAAGCAAACAGGCAAACACGAATTACCCCGATTGCCAAGCCTGGGGAAAGACGGCAGAGTTTATCGCCAAGTATTTCAAGAAGGGCATGAAAGCGGATCTCTGCGGCGAGCTGGTCACTTCTACCTTCACAAACAAGAGCGGTGACAAGCAGAAACGCATGGTCGTAAACGTGGACAAGATTCAATTCGGCGAATCCAGGGCATCGTATGAACGTACCGAGCAGCATGATGTCGAAGAACCGAAGCGGCAGAAAGAGCCGGAATCCGTTCCTGTCCAGGAAGAACCGAAAGCAGAACCGAAGGAAGCACCCAAGGAAGACCCGAAACCAGTGACCACAAAAGCGGATGATACACAGAGTCTGTTGGACGAAGCAGGAGATGATTTCATGGATATCCCGGAAGATATTTCGTCTGACGAAATGCCGTTCATGTGATGAAAGCACCAAGCGATAAGGATGTTCTCACCGATTCTCTTTTAGCACTCGTCATGAGCGGTTTAACAGTCGTAGAAGCCGCAATCCGATTAGACATCAACATATACACAGCACGAAATTGGCTGTCTGAAAATGACAGATATCTTGCTTATCGCCGAGCCAAGGCAGACGAGTATCGTGACCGTCTGCGTGAAGAAGGTAAATGGCGTGATCGCAAACATGAGGATCTGTCTATGTCAGAGCAGCTTTACATTTCTGCTATCACGATTAAGGATGTCGAGTTCTTTAAGACGATCGTTAATGACGGTGAGAAAATCTGCTGCGATATAAATGCCGCTGGTTATCGGGAATATTGCACCATCGTGAAGAAATATCCGCACTTCGCACAGACCGATCAAGGCGGCATTCCGTGGACATGGCTAACGGTTATGAACCGTGGAAGGATAGGGAAATGAGATTCTATGACACGAACGACTTGCCGAAACTTATGAGTAAGGCAGCTGATATTGCCAATAAAAACAAAAGTCCGGCAGTATCTTTCGAACTGATGAATATAGTCCAGGAGTTTGCACGAAAACTCGATGACTTCAATGAGCAATACGATGAGGAGAAACCGTTCAAGTTTAAGATCGAGCCGATTCGTTTTGATGATGGAGACAAGAGAAATGGGAAGAGACAAAACCGCTGAATGGCGGCTGGAAGGTATGTATTACGCATACAAAATCGTAAAGGAGCATGGAATCGATGCTCTTGAAAAGGAACTGACTTTCCGGGCGAACAGTGGAATCAAGACTCTCGTCACGAAAGAAGAGATGCGGACACTGCATGAAGAGATAGTCAAGCGTACATCAAAAGCCATACTGGTGCTTTCCGTAATGGTGCTGCATGACGAACTGGATCTATCCGGCGAAGACCTTCAGCGATTCATCGTGCGCTTCAACGAGAAATCTGCCGGAATCGCAGAAAACTATACCACCTGGGAAGAACAGATGGCAGTGCTGAAAGACGAGATGGGAATCGAGGTGCAGTTTGAGTAAACGCAAGTATGAACGCTGGTATCCAGTCCGAAGTGTTGCGGAATTTGAAGAGTTGCAATTTGACTGGTACATCGTTCGCTACGGCAACAAGTACAAGACAACACATCGATCGTTCCTTATTTCGCAACAGTATCGGGTTCTTGTAAACAAGATTAACGGCGGCGATATATGGATAGCAAATAGGATAGGAGAATCTAAATGAAGCAGATTGTTTCATTATTACTGGCAATGCTCCTCGCAGCTGCAATAGCCGGATGCGGAAGAGAACCGATTGAAAAATATGACTATAGTCGATTCAAAAAAGTAGAGCAGTATGATGACTTAACTGTCTATGTCGATACGGAAACAGGGATTGCTTATGGGAATATGAGTTCATATTTTGGATCTTTTTTTCCTCTCTACGACAAGGACGGAAACCATTACAGACCCAATGGCTGGCGAGACTGGAGTGATGGAGATGAGTTGTACCGATGAGAGATAAACTTAACTGCCCGAACTGCGGTCATCCGATAGATGATGTCATATGCTCCTACTGCGGAACGGTGTTCTATGACTTTGCCAATATCGAATTAAACGGATCATCATATATCCGTTTGAAGGTGTTTGACACTCTTCAAGTGTTCAAGGTTCGTCTGAACACTATTAGGACTAATTATGATGCTTGTTCACTTCCGACTATCGAGATGGATTTTGTTATTCTGCCGGATGACAAGGGTGTTCTGATAAAGCGCATGGCAGACGAAGGAGATGGGGAAAATGGCTGAAGTATGTACAGACAATCGCTTTGAAATAATCGCAAAAGCGAAAGCGGATCTGCTTGAAAGCACGAACATCGAAACGAGCGCAGACGAAATGGCTTGCCTGGATTCGTTCCTGTTCCGTTGCTGGCAGATGGGGTGGCTTAGACGGTATGAAGAAGAGGAACGGAAGTGGATTCCATTTGCTTTTCGGGAACTGGACGAGGAAGAAAAAGAAGAGCATCCCGATTGGTGCTATATCATGTGGAACACACCCGAACATGGACAGGAAATACTTGTGTCAAACGGCAAGTGGGTTTGGGCAGATACATTCTATGACGATGACGGTTGTTACCTTGATAGTGACTCAGACATGGAAGGGTGTGCATGGATGCCGATGCCGAAACCGTGGAAAGGAGAAGGAGATGAATGAATTAAAACCATATATTTGTCCTCAATGCGGTGGAAAGGTAAACAGGGCAACTCTTATCTGTGAGATGTGCGGAACTCAATTTCATGAAGATGCTCCGAATGGAATCATCATCGAAAGACCAGGTGTTCATGTACTGGGCGTAAACAGAGTTATCAATAATGAAATGTTTCACTTTCACGACCCGCAAGAACTATCGGAGTACGTTCTCAAAGATATGGCAAGAGAATTTGCATCGTGCATATTACCGTTTCTCGATGTGCGATCAGAACAAAATCCGTGTAGAAATCAAACAATCCTGTCTGCCAGGTTAAGAGTCGTTGAACCGACATTCAGATTTTGAGAGGAGAAGAGAATGAGCGACCTTGAAATAATGAAATCATTTTGCGGCAAATGTGCCTACAAAACAAAATGCCATAGACCGTGCCCAGTAGTGTTGAGCGCAATTATCGAAGAGGAAAGGAGAACCGATGGATGACTTAATCAGCAGACAAAGTGTTTTAAACATATTTCTATATTTTGATGAATCAAAACGGTTAGATATGATAAAAATGTTGCCGTCCGCTCAGACGGAAGACTGGATGGAGAGAAACAAAGAACGCATCCTACAGGCAGGAATGGAAGGGCGAGAAATCGAGTTCCGAATAGGCGGCAGATTATTCGCAATAAGGGAGAAGGCACAATGAGGGACGACTTAATCAGCCGACAGATTATAAAAGCACAAATGATGAAATACGGATTTCGTGCACTAGACATGACGGTTACGGAGTTTGTTGAAGATTGTCTACCATCCGCACAGCAAGACTGCTCCGATTGCATCAAGCGTGGTGGAGATTGGGATTGCGACCATGTGCATTGTCACAAAGGGGAGTCAGCACAGCCGGGCTTTAACGAATGGTGTACAGACTGCAAGGAATACGATCAAGAACGGCACTGCTGTCCAAGGTACAATCGGGTCATCCGTGAGGCGTTGGATGCGGTCGAGAAGCCGAAGATGGGGAAGTGGATAGAAACTGACGATGGATGGGACGGAACGTATTATGTTTGTTCCATATGCGGATGCCCGTGGACACTCATAGACGGAGACCCGGAAGACAATGGGATGAACTACTGCCCACACTGCGGAGCAGACATGAGGACAAGCGAATGAGTAAATCAGAGGCACTGGAAGAACTGGTTCGATTCATCGGGTCATGGACATACGGTAAAGAGCGATGGTTTACGCAGAATGGCGTATGGTATGACCGATATGATGGAAAGTACATCGACACGCAAGAACTTGTGGCAAGGATCATAAAGGCTATAACGGACGAAATTGCGGAGCAGACATGAGAGGAGATACGGATGAGTGACCTTATAAGCAGAGATGATGCCATCAAAGCCTTTGAGGAAAATAGGGAAAAGGCGAGAGAGGACAGAGAGTATTTTGCTAAATATGCCGGAACAGAATACGAACAAGCCATCTGCAACGAAGCAGTAAAGGCGTGGAGAACGGCAATAGAAGCAGTCAAGGAACTTCCGACCATAGATGCCGTACCAGTAGTACGGTGCAAGGAGTGTGTTCACTACATAAAGCACGACAAAAGATGTGGGATATGGAATCACGGTATCGACAGCAACGGATACTGCTATAAGGGGGAAAGGGAAGACGATGATAACCATTGAGCGAGAAGGAATCTGCGTTGGGTGTCCGTTCTCTGACATTGTTCTTCATAACGGTCAGACAAAAACAGGAAGGGCAACATGGAGACTGTTGTGTAAGCACGAATTTGCTTGCAGAAGAGCGCATCAGTTAGGAAAGAGTGAAGGGAAAGACGATGGACGGAATGAATGTTGATGTCGTGCGGCAACTCCAGGAAGAGCGAGACAAGGCAGTTGCACAGTTGGCGGCACTTGGATACAAACTTGGAGAACCGATAGGTGACATGGTCAGTAAACAGAAATTGATTGCACTGTTTGAAGTTGAGCGTGATAAAGCGGACATTTGGAGACGCAGATGCAATAAATATGGATTGAACGGACTAAACGCCGCTACGCAATCCGTTCTCGACTGGAACAAGGCAATCTTACTTGTGAAAGGATTATGACGATGGAAAAGTATCTCGCAATTATCACTACGGTGCTTGTACTGACGCAGATAGTAAGAGTGACACAAAATGCGATTCAGCTGCATTTGCAGAACAAAGAAATCAAGCGCAATATCAACTGGATTACGGAGCGTGAAGTCACCAAGGAAGACTTTGACTGCCAGCGTGAAGTCATGTATCTGCTCCGTGACAAACTGAAACAGGGAAGGTGGTGACTGATGTGGATATCTTAATCGTATCGCCTGGAAACTATGCTACTGGTGGGGTCGAGTTACTCCACCAGTTGTGTTTTGAGATGAACAAGCAATTCGATCCGAGTCGGCAGCAAAAAGATGTCAACGCCAAGATGTGGTACTGGGAATGCAAAACGATGTTCCCACAGCCGAAAGAATACAAGCAGTATGGATGCCAGTATGTGACAAAGATGCCGGACGATTTCAAAGGACTTGTCATACTCCCGGAGATTTGGGCAAATCAAGTGACAGATCCGGCATTCAAGGACTGCAAGGTGTCCGTTTTTTGGGAGTCGGTCGATAACTACTTCCAGTTCTGCAAACCGAAGGATTACTTCAAGTTTTTGGAACGCAAGGACACGATCCATCTCTGCCAGTCGTTATACGCAGAACAGTTCTGCTCTGATTTTGGTGTGCTTCCGTGGTTCATCGGTGACTATATCAATGATGACTTCATGCAGCCGTTTGAGGAAGTGGACAAGCGATACCAGTGGGTTCTGTATAACCCAAAGAAGGGCATGGACTTCACGAAGAAACTGATAGAATTTGTCGGTGATTCCGTTGCTTTCGTGCCGATTCAGAATATGAGTCGTGAGGAAGTAATCAATACAATGCGACACAGTATGTGCTACATCGACTTCGGGAATCATCCGGGAAAGGAACGTATCCCAAGGGAAGCGGCGATGTGCGGCTGTTGCATCATCACTGGTCGGAACGGATCTGCTGGCAATAACAGTGATGTCGATATCCCAAAGTATTACAAATTTACACGATGGGAACAGAGTCTGCCGGAAATCAGAGACATGATAATCAGCACGGTTTACAACTATCCGCAGCGGACGAACGACTTCAACCATTACCGCAGAGTCATAGCGCATGAGCATGAAGCGTTTGAGGATAATGTCCGTGAGTTTATCGACTGGTTGAGGAGTGAGATATGAGCATCAGATATATGATTCACGCCTGTCCGCAGCGAATGTGGTATGTGGATGAGTTCCTTTTGCCGTCCATGTGCGAACAGGGCATCAAAGAGTCCGAGGTTCATGTGTGGTGCGATACAGAAAAGGTCGGTAATCTTAAATCGTTTATCGCCAGCATGGTATATGTCAGAGACAATCTGCCGGATAATGAATGTGTTTGGCATCTCCAAGATGATGTTATCATTTCTGCCGATTTCAAGACGGTCGCTGACAGGATCAATCAGATGGCATACGGATTCTCTTCCGCACGATTCGACAAGAGGAACGGAAATAACACAGGACTCCAGTTGCCTAAAGAAGCATGGGAATCGTTCCAGTGCGTCTGCATACCGAACAGTTACGCAGCTGAATATCTCTACTGGTTTGAGCATCCACCTACTGGCAATCGCTTTTATCTGTATCCCTGGACGAACGAAGGTAAGTGCGATGACACGATTTGGAAGATTTTTTTGAGAGACTGTCATCCGAACGATTTGATTCTGAACGTGACTCCCAACATTGTAGATCACATCGACTATCTGCTTGGCGGCAGTCTTATCAATACAGACTGGCGAAAGTTTCCGGCAGTATCATCGTACTGGAAAGACTGGGAACGGATACGCAAACTGAATCGTGCTATCGATGAGCGTAACGGACTGAAGTATGAGAACAATGATCCGAAGTACGCTTGCTATTCGCTCCGGCGTAACTACTATCCGCATCTCAAAGTGTCGCTTGCATCACTGTTGCATCACACAGAGTTTGAAAAGGTGTTCCTTCTCATTGAGGATGACGAGCTGCCGTATCATGTGCCGAGTAACTGCGAGATAATCAATTACACACGGAATCCTGTTCTTCCAATCTTCCACGCAAACTCAAGTGACTTCCACACGAATGCCTGTGCGCTCCGCATTGCTCACGGTCGGATTCTTCCCGACTATGTGGATAGGGTGCTTGCGCTGGACTGCGATACGATTATCTGCGATGACTTGAGTCCGCTGTGGAATGTTGATCTGACTGGTAAGTGGTTCGCCGGAGTCTCCGAATTGATGGGGAGTTATCATCCCTATGGTGATGACTACTACAACGGCGGCGTGATTCTGCACAACCTGGAACAGCAACGTGCTGACAAGGCAGACGAGCAGATGATTCAGCATCTTATTTATCACAAGGTTCTGTATCTTGACGAAGAGGTGCTGAATATGTTTGCCGTTCCGAATGGCAAGGCAGTCTCTATCCCGACCCGATACAACGAGTGCTGGTGCGATGGATACACAAACGATCCAGCGATAGTCCATTACTGCTCCATTTCGGAATGGTGGAAAGAAGATAAACCACGGTCAGAATACTGGCGAGAATGGATGTGAGGTGCAATATGGTCAAGTATATGATTCACGCTTGCCCACAAAGAATGTGGTACGTTACGGATTTTTTAATTCCAATAATGCATCAACACGGAATCACTGACGAAGAAATCCATGTGTGGTGTGATACCAATAAGCGTGGAAACCTTCGCTCTTTTTTCGATAGCATGGAGTATGTCCGTGACAACTACGATCCCGATGACGGCATTTGGCATCTGCAAGATGATGTTCTTATCTGTTCTGATTTTGTGCATCGGACAAAAGATATCACTGGGTGCGCTTACGGATTCACTAATGATTTTTTTAATCCAGTGACTCATCGGAATACTGGTGTCGTTCGCATCGAGGATGCATGGACTTCTTTTCAGTGCGTGAGGATTCCCAATCGCTATGCCGGAGAATTTCTTGAGTGGTATCAGCAGAACAAGAGCCATATGCTCGTTTGGGGAATCGCAAAGAAAAACATCGGTGATGACACGCTCTTCAATTTTTTTCTTCAAGACTGGCATCGTGATGAACCGATTACCAATGTCTGCCCGAATCTTGTCGAACACGTTGATTTTCTTTTGGGTGGATCTACGCTTATCTCCGAGCGTGGCATGACTCTTTCTTTTTACTGGGAAGAAGAGTTTGGAACTCAAGTGCTGGCAAGACTGATTCACGAAGAGAGGATGAGCAAATACTACGTTGAGAGGAATGCAATCTATGAAAAACAGCAAAAAGAACACATCGCAAATTGTGAAATGTTTTGACGAGCGCAAGTGCTTTGCAAAGCGTTTCGGTCAGTGCGTGATTCTGACATCGTCATATGCTCCAGGAGACTGCCCCTTTTGCAAGCCGGACGGTGGCAACATTGATGCTAACTTCAGAAAGTATGAGAGGGATTGCCGATGAATTTTTTTCATAAGGTGGCGTTTGATACTTTTCTCCGAGATGCCGTTAACCACGTTCAATTCGATGAGGAAGACGATGATTTTATTCCCAAGATGAGAGCTGCGTATGACGCTATTCCGATTCCGACTCGCAAGACTGCGTGTTCCGCTGGCTACGATTTCGTTACGCCTTTTTTTATTAGGCTTCGACCGGGAGAGAGCATCCTGTTTCCGACTGGCATCAAGGCAGAGATGGCAAACTTCAATGTGCTTTTGCTTTTCGTGCGTTCGTCAATCGGACTAAAAAAACACTGTATGCTGCCGAGTGGTGTTGGCGTGATCGATGCGGACTACTACAATAATCCCGATAATGAGGGTGATATTTTTATGTCGCTGCAGAATGTCGGCAAGGAAAGCATTACCATCAATGCCGGAGAGAGAGTAGCGCAAGGTGTTTTTCTTTCCTACGACACCGTCTACCATGATGATGCAAGCGGCATTAGGACTGGTGGCATCGGATCTACGAATTGACCTTCCCCTATTTTTTTTCTTTCCGACATGGGCGGTATGGCGTAATGCTTGCCGCCCTATTTTTTTTGAGGCTCTACAAGACGCTCTACGGCTTTTTTCTATCACGGATAGTAAATGTATCGACCAACACTCTACGACCGCTCACAGACGCTCTACGAAGCGCACACGGCAAAATAAAAGCGGCAGCTTGTTCAGCCGCCGCCGGATCATCTGATCTTTTTTATTTGTCTTTCAATTCGGCAAGGATCTTCACGATCTCTTCTGCCTGTCCAGGCTTGAGATAAAACTTCTTCTCAAGTTCTGCCGGATCTGTCGGATGCCATCCGAATGCGTGTAGATTTTCTGCAATTTTTCTGCAATCACTGATTCCCTGTTGTTCCATTGTCTCTCGCTTTCCTTTCTTCTTCTTCCAACATTTTTTCCATTGCCATATTCATAAACTTATTCATGCTATACCCAAGAGCAGCAACACGATCTTTAGTACCTGGCTTGAATCTGCACGACAATGTCTCAAACTTATCATCGTACTTTTTGATCGCCCTAATCTGGGCATCAGATGTCTTGTTTTTTTTCTTTCCCATTGCGGTCACCTCTCTATGAACCATACATCGGTAAGAGCATATCATACGGCCTTCCAGATGGCAAGTATGGATCTGTTTTTTCTCCCTTCCTTAATTACGCTCTTCCGGCTGCGATTGCGGAAACCTTTCTGGCAAACAGCCGTTCCGCTCCGTCATTGTCGTTGAAGAAGATTTTTTCTTTCAACTCAAGACCTGGCTCTTCCCACTGCGTGATGTGGATCTGTCCGATCGCCGTATCGACAAGCCAGTGATAGATGTGTCTGCTACCTACTTGTGCGGTCTGCTGGCAGTAAAGATTCGCCCACATATTTTCTTTCCAGTCTTCCATCTTTTTTCTCCCTTCAGAAGTTTTCTACCGTGATGTATTCCATGCGTCCTTGTCGGACTTCTACAAGCTGCCCACCGTATACGATATAGTTTTTTCCTTCATGCTCATATACGGATCTTTTGATGTACCGTCTGCTGTACTTAAGCCAGACTGCATACTGACCGTGATTGGTCATATTTTTTCTTTCGGTGATGTCCATATGATCCTCTCTGACAGTCTATCCATCCTACTGACAGGGAGTGATTTTTTCTTTCCAGTTATTATTGCAATTCGATTTTTTCTACTTTTCCAAGTTCCGATGCGCTGATTTCAAGTTCCGTTGCGCTGATTTCGATATCTTCTTTTGCGGCATCGTACCAGGATGTGCCGATATCGTATTTCTTTTCAAAACGCCTTCCATACGCTTGCGACCGTGGATCAAAACCATACTTTTCTACGAATAACTTTTCGTACTCATCCATCAAAAACTGCACGACATCTTTTTTCTTTTTCGCACATACGGTCAATTCATATCCGAGTCTGTAAAGTGTTCCGATGTATACTTTTCCCATTGCTTTTTCTTTCTGGCTATAGCCTTTTTCTTTTGTGCCGATTAGCAGTAGCAGATCTTTGAATCAATGTAGATGTCATCTACCCAGCCGGAGCATTTTTTCTTTGCGATCCGTGCAGCTTTCATTGCGTCTTCCAGGATGTCGAAAGTAGAGATGTACAGCCAGAGTCCAGCCGGAACAAATCTTTTCTTGTCTGCATCCCAGCAGAGATGCTTTTTGTCTCCGTAGTAGGCGATGAAGTAAACGACTTTGCCTTTCATTTCTTTTTCCTTTCAGACGGTCTTGCCACCTACCGACAGGGTACTGATTTTTTCTATTGTGCTACAGCAGATCCCATATCCAGGATGGCTGTTTTTTTCTTTTCAGTGACGGTGCGGAGCGGTGGCAATCCATGCCTTGTCCGCTTCATACAGATACTTTGCATCGCCTGTTTTTTTCCATGCGGCGTACGCTCTTTCCCAAACGTGCCGTGCAATGATTTTTTTGATTCCGTCCAGCGTCAGAGCCGATGCGATCATATCCTTTTCGTGTACTTCATATCTCCCGAATATCTGGATGATTTCATATCCCATGTACATCATGATTTTTTCTCTCCCCTGGTTTTTTTCTTTCCGGCACGGCGTGCCTATTGTCTGCGTTTTTTCTCTTGCGGCTGTCATGCAGCCGGATTGATTAGAGCGATCATCTGCAAAGCTGCAGCACGGTCTTTTTCTTCCAGCGTGTCGGCGATCTCCGTAAGATATGCCGTAAATTCATCTGCTGCAAATTTGATGTCCGTGCGGTGCAGATCCGCAACATATGCTATGACTTCTTCTTCCGTTTCCAGCGTGAGCGGATATTCGATCGACCAGAAATCAAACTCATACATAAACCAGGCTGTTCTGTATTCAAGATCCAGCGTTTCATCTTTCCATTTATCCATTGCTTTCATCCTCTTTTGCTTTCCTTTGTTTCGGATCTCTTTTAAGTTTCATCCTGGAACGCTGTTCTAAACCAGGTGGCAATGTTGACAAGTGACCAGCGAGTGACAAGTGACGAAAACGGTCGATAGATACGGAAACCAGGTTGACAGGCTGCAACAGCGTTTTTAAATGCGGTCAATAGATACAAGACAGATCCGGCTGCAATGCGTTTTAACTTGTATCGAATACGGCTGCAGATCGCTTTTTAAACGGCTGCATGGTATTTACCAGCGGCTGGAAATGATCCAGCAGCAGCGCATTCATAATGCGCTGGAAATACCATTTCGCACCAGCCGCACCAGGATCGCCTACAGCAGCCGGAGAGACAACAGCCGGAGATTCAGCCGGAGAGATCGCACCAGCCGCACCAGGATCGCCTACAG
>Ga0310696_10000927_pt1 | contig 43181 bp, 68 predicted proteins | sample AusTroGonzalo_MG_4_FD_203885 | JGI IMG/M metagenome (GOLD analysis project Ga0310696, IMG submission 203885) | Bovine rumen microbial communities from tropical cattle in Woodstock, Queensland, Australia - Gonzalo_02 (v2) (version 2) | ecosystem: Host-associated > Mammals > Digestive system >... | reverse complement strand
CTATCTTGGTTATGTCAATTCTTCTGCTCATCGTAAAATCCTCCTATGCGTTTTAATGTCTTCCCTGACTTTGTGCGATTAGTGTCTTCCCTGACATATTTGAACGGATTACTCCGTGTCATTCGAGTATTAGGTCTATTACGCAACGGCAATTCACATTGTTCTCGGCTCTCAAAAAGTCACCGGGAAACTTTGCGGAGTCGCCGTCGTATGTGACAAACTCGGCATCTAAGTCAACTTCGACCCCTTCAAGATAGTCATGTGTTGCGCGGACTTTATCGTCCATCATTGTGTTCCACTTCTTCCTGAACTTTAGCGGTGTTGACTTTGCCGTATCGTATATGCCTGTGTTGTAGTTGCGGTGCATCTCAGTATCGATAACTCGTATGATCCCTTCTCGGTCATCTTGGTCGATGTAGTCATTAACCCTGTCCATGAAGGTTTCGTCTTTTATACTTTTGTATATCGAGTCTTTTAACTTATCGACATTGACTTTTTCAGTCAGGTCAAATGAGTCATTCACCGCAGTATTTCCGAGTGTGTATGAGTAAATCAGAAACTCAAGTATTTCGTCTTCGAGTACCTTCTTGTCCAAGACTTCTGCATCTCGAACTTGCGCAGATATAACATTCAATTCGTCAACTGGTAATAACTGCGTCATACTCGTACCTCGAAAATAAAAATAAGGACTACGATACGGAGATGCTCTAAACCACTATGGCGAGTCTTATTCTTCGTATGTAGCCCTTACTTGCGGCTTTCAACACAAACTTACTTACATTGTGTCACTTCATCATGTTGGACACGAACTCTATTGGTTGTGTCACTTACTTATTTGTTTTTTCGGTCTTAACAGTGCGTTTGATTTCAACCACCACTATGTTGACCTTGTTATTTCTTCCTTCGTTCTTAATTTCAACTATTCCCTTATTGTTGAGAATGTTGTTTATCAAGTCAATTACTTCGGTATGTTGTCTTATATCAATTTGAGGCATCTTGCGTTACCTCATTTGTTGCGACTGGTTCAGGCTTTGGCTTGTCCGGGTCGCCAACTTTCATGTTCATGTACGCTTTGCTGTACTCATAGTCCTTAACAGGGTCATTTGAAACACCAGTCTTCTGCAATGCAATAATCGGATGCAAACCAGCTTGAACAAGTGTATTATATGCCGTTGCTTTGGACTGAATCTGTGCGGTTTCGTTTTCAGTAAACTTGATTTCAAAGTCGCTTCTACTGATGTCAAGTCCTGTTGCCTTGTTCACTATGGATATAAATATCTTATCGAACTGTGCATTGGACTCTACCCACAAATCTTTAGTGTTTCTTGCGTAAGTGTCTGCTGTAGCCCAGCCGTCGCGCAACAAGACTGCCGTACCTGTGTCGCTTGTGCTTGAGCCACCCTTTGTTGTACTCGGCACACCGCAAATAGTCAGGACTTGCTGATACATATAGTCAACAAGTACCTGTGTTTCCTGCTGATTCAGTTCTTCTGAAAGTATCTTAAAGTCGGGTTTCCTGTCTCCAAAAGACTTCAGAACTACCATTCCAGCTTTGCGTATGTCGTTGGCAGTTGTGCCTTCGTCAAATTCGCAGTTGACCGCTACGGCAAGTGACTGAATGAACTGGTCAATGCCGTCTATTCGGTTGGACGCCACCATGTTAATGGCATCGAGCAAACTGACAACTGGCTCAAATGCTCCTTCGTTGACTGAGTTATATCTATACTCGATAATCGGTATCTCACCGAGTACATTCGGATATACTCTATCAACATTAATTGCCGTTCCGTATTCGGGCTTGATGTTCATTACGGTCGGAACTATCTCTCCGCCCAAAATACGAAAGACTTTTGTTCGGGTGTATACATCGAAAACGACTCTCCCTTCGTTCACGACGCAGTTCACCGCATAGACTGGTTTGTTTCCAACTTCATAGGAGTAAACCACAAATGCCTGTCTCGGATCAAGAGAGTAAACATGCGCAGGAACTTCCGTGCTGTCATCTTCTCTATTCGGCTCTATGTAAAGCACGCCGAGTCCAACTGTATGAAACCAGTCAACTATCTTGTTGTCCGCAATAGGTTTCCCTGAACGGGCAAGAAAATCGTTTAGTTTGTCTACCTTTTTGTCTGCTTCTTTGTTCTTAGAGATATATGTCAATGGCTTTGTCAGGAAATATCCGTCTTTGAATGTGACTATCTCCTCAGCATGATTCTCCGTTACTCTATGGTTGATTTCCGGTCTGACTTCCTTCTTCTTCAAACATATCGGCTGAAGCCCTCTCCTGTACCAATACAAGTAGTCTTCTTCAAGCAGATTTTGATAGTGGAAGCCTAACGCTTTGTTGAGTTCTTCAACCACATTTTCTTCAGTTAAATCCGGATAACTTGTGAAAATTTTGCGACGACCATGAAGAAACCCCACCGGGTTTATCATTATTTCGTCGGTAATCTCGGTTCTTATCTCCTCGCCCATAGTGTTAGCCTCCCTCCGTCAAAATCTTGAACCAGTAAAAGAATGAAAAGCCTTGTGGAAACCTGCGGTAAAGAGGTTGAAAACCCGCAGGAAAGGAGTATTGCGGCTTTCTTCAGCATACATCATAGCTTATAACTATTAAAACATTTATAGTTTTTGCGAAAAATTTACAAATACCTATAAATACCTATAAGGAATTTTGCATTTTTGCGTTAGAAAGTTCTCTTTCTCAGTTCAGCAACCGATCCTACCATGTCAATTATGTACAAAGCGTACTGTGTAAGGCCGTCGGGAACATCGTCTCGCTCTTTTTTGCCTCCCATTGCCATGTACATCGTCAAAAGACGCATCATTTTTTGATAATCTGTTTTATTTTCTATTTTTGTGTCATCCTTGAACAGAATGTGCTGCTTTACCCAAGTCGAATTGGCAAGAATTTTGGTGTCTTTGTTCGACTGAGTGTGTTTTGTGGTGATTTTTGTGATGCCTTGTCGGTCTTTGATAAGATTTTGGACATTTGTTGCCGTTCTCGTTCCCGCGGCATTGGACTCGTACTGGCATCTTCGCACCTTATATTGGCACAAAATGTCAGCACAACGGACATCGGTCACTTCAGGGAGCGAATCATCACAAATGCAGTCCACTAAGTAGTGGTCTTCACCGTATTGGTAAAAAATCGGAAGAAATGTATCGTCTCCGCCACCTTGTGCAGGGTCACAGATAGCCCAAATTGCGTCAGGTTCTTCTTCGGGCAGTTCATAGTACCTACGAAGCGACTCTTTCGCAAAAAGCAACCCTTCGCGTATATACGGCTCGCCCATGTACTTTGCACACCATGTCGCGTCGTCAATGGAGTCTTTCATGTCTTTGTAATATTCCGTTGAGAATCCTAGCCCATACGGATAGTCAAAGTTGCTATTGCCCTCATCATCAACTGCTGGCATTACTCTGAAACGATACCTTTCGTCACCAGAATATTGCTGAGTAATTCTTCCTATCGGGTCTAAAACATTCCAACGCGTTCCGACCATCAATTCCATAGGAAAGCCAACTTTTCTATCTTTGACTTGGCTCAAATAGTCATTGTACTTTTTCTCTAGTCGTTCAGGCGACAATGATTCTTCCAAGTCCTTAACCAAGTCGTCGGTGTACAATAGTCCGTCGTTTCCAACTTCGACCGCGCCTGTCAATGTTCCCTCAATGGCTCTTGCGGTAAATGTGGGAAATCTCTTGCTTGAGTTTAAGTCAATGGATTCATTTTTCGCGCTCGTACTCTTTATTACTACGTCCGGGAACACATCATGCCAGTTATACGTATTTCTATCAATGAGAATATTTAACAATTCCTTATAGAACGGCTCGGTTAATTTGTCGGAGTGTCCACACATCAAACTTGCCGCGTATGGATGGTTGCCCATAACAAACGACATAAAGAAAATGCAAATCGTGGATTTTCCGATCCTCGGCGGGCAACTTACTGATAAGAACCTAATCTTCCTATCCCATAAGTCTTGCAAGTCCGACGCAAGTAACTTTAACTGCTTTCTTCTAGGCTCGTAAAACTTTTTCTGTTTCGGTCTATTCCACTCCAAGTACCTGCAATATGAGTCAAAGTCGTACTTCGCATCAAACAGCAAAGTGTCTCTATGCAGGTCAGCCATTTCAGAAGACCCGGTTGACTTGACCCATTGTGTGCTGACTCCTCGTATCTTCTTGCTGTAATCGTGAGCCATTCGGAAGTTGTCGGGTTGAAATACCTTGTCCACCAATCCATCTGCGTTGGTTATTTTTGTCAGTTCTTCTGTTTCAAGAGTGCGTGCCAAAGCAAACGCATCTATCAAAGCTGCTTTGTCCACCTTTCCTCTCTCGGTCAGGGTGTTTAACAACTTTAACACTTTTGCCACTCGCTCTGTGTCTTCCGTCCTTGCATGCGGTATCTCTATAGTTAAGTTCTCCATCATTCGTTTTCCTTCCGTCCATAAAACATATCGGCCTCGACCGGGTCAGTTGTTTCATTGTCTTTTCGCAAAGTGATTATCGGCTTGTATGTCTCTTGCGCTTTGGGTCTTCCTCTCAGGCGATACTCTCTCTCTCGAATCTCGTTTTGCCGTTTGCTATATGTCCTAATTTCGCTTCCGCCTGTGTAATACTTTCTTTTTTTCGGAGATGGTCTGAACTTCCACCCTTCAATACTACGCAGCAATCCATACTCGGCAATGACATCTTCATCGGACATCTTTTCATATATGAGATTCTGTGTCCTTACGCGTTCAGCAAACTCAACACCGTATGACTTCAGCTCTTCCATGGACATTGGCTTAAAGTTCACCACTTCTTCGCCTATCTCGTCTAGTATAGTCATTTTGTCGCTTTCCAATATGAACTGGAACGACTCAGTGTCTGAAAGGTCATAATTTGCAACGGGAATCGCCACGAGTTTGTAACCCATAAGTCTTAATGTCTTTATCGCAAGGCTCACTCCTTCAAGTGCTTTCAATGCAGACTCCCAAGTGTATCCGGTCATTCGCTTGAACTTTTCCTTGCTCAGTCCTGAGTTGTTCAACATAAACATCAGTATCTGTTCGGGTGTTCCTTCCATCATTCCAGTTATGCTGTGTGGATGATACTTTCCGTTTTCTTCATTTTCTTTTCTTGCTTCTCTCTCTCGTTTAGCAATGTCTGCTTTACTCGGCCTTCCTACTTTGTTCGCCATCGCGCCCTCCTAAAGTAATATAATTTATATTTTTCTACCCCAATTTAGGGTTATCATCAATCTTAATTTTTACTACCAAACCTAATCAAGACAGGCTGTCGCCTGTTTTTCGTGCTCCCATCTGCCTTTTTCGCCCATTCGTTGCTTTCTCCTACAAAACCTCCTACAAAATGTAGGAAAAAATGTAGGAACTGGAAATCGTTGCGAGAGTAGGACTTTCGGGTTTTCTCCTACATTCCTACATCAAATTCACAAAGCTCACGCACACGCGTACGCGTACGCCCGCGCAGGTGTGAGGACATATACCCAAATTATGTAGGAAATGTAGGAAGATTCCTTTTTTTCTTAGTGCCACAAGGGTTTTGAGTTCCTACATTTTCTCCTACATAAATTTTGAAATGTAGGAAATGTAGGAAGTCTATTTTTGTCTAAATTCCTGATTTGCTTACTCTCACAAGACTTTTCGCCTATTTTTACTTCTCCTACATAATGTAGGAACTTTGTAGGAAAATGTAGGAAGTATGTAGGAACTCTATTTTTTCTGCATCGGACTTGCTTTGGTACTACCTTTGAGTCTGTACCTATCTAAGTCAGTGACTGATATATTTATTATTTATCTACCTCCGTCTGAGCCTGTACAACTATCAAATTTGCTGTGAATGGTATGTCAGCGTACTTCTATTATTCGGGTTCTCCGTGGTTGCATCGCGAAAGTTTTTGGTACTTGAGGGGGTTACTTATAGTAACAGTATTGTGGCTATTCCCCCCCTACCCCCCCACGCTTGAATACTTGCGCAAGTGTTCAAAGGTAACCACTCCAGCACGGGCGCATTTTTGCATATTTATACATTTGTGTTGCATATTTATACATTTATTATACACCGCCAAAAAATAATATACAAGTGTGTATTATATCGCCATAAAAACGCGCTTGAATTATACCAAATTCGACTTTTGTATAATTCGATTTTTTTCGGTGCAGTCTGGATCGGCTCGGGGTGTAAAGTAAAACACCTTTACAGGCAAGCGGGCAGGGGTTACGCCTCTCAAAATCTTAATAATTCCGTCAAAATCTTAATAAAAGCGCGCAAAAAAGCGCCGGGAATATACAGAAAAGTGCATAAATACCGGTGTTTATTTTTGTTAACTATTACTATATAATTTATATATATAAAGTGGTAAAATCTATAATAGAATAAGCCGCACCCGGTAACGCTTGCAATGTTGAACGGGTAACGGCTTACATCAGAACACGCGAACGCTTTAAAGGGGGTAAAGAACACCCGCCCCGCGTGATCCTGTCAATAATAATATTACAATTTGGGCGGTGTGTCAATAATAAAATGAACAACACAACAAATCATGACGTACGGATCAATGATATTGAATCCATGACGGAACAAGACGCGCGGCAGCTGGCAACAGATACGGCAACAGTAAAAGAACACGATATATATTTTGTTGATTTTGGCGGTGCTTTTGGCTTTTCCTGTTTAGTATTTAAAGACGGCGCACATATTTTTTATGCGAATGATTACGAATTGCACCACCGACACAGAGAAAAAACACGCGACGAATTGCGCGAAATGTACATCAAATCATTAAATAATAAATTGTTTACGGATGACGAAATCGCCGCACCGCTGAAAACATACGAAGAATATACCGCAAAAGGATATTATTTACACAATTATTATGGTATGCGCCACCCGTATATATCGATATTCGGAATTTTTAACACACAGGAACAGCGCGACGCGTTCGACAAAAAAACGGCGGGCATGATATTTAACCCGGTATCGTTGGGATATTATGCGCCCGAATACGCGGAATTTATAAATCATCAAAAAGAATTACACGCCGCGTTAGAGTCGAAATATAATGACATGCAAAATAATTATGAATATATTAAACACGCGTTTTATTATGAAATGTTAAATGTTGAATATGGGATCAACTGGCAAGCCGATTTTGACACATTAAGCCATTTCGGAAATATTAATTATGCCGGGGATCAGGGCGACGAATTAAACAACTATTTTAAACAGCTTAATTTTTCAGATACACAAAAACGCGCATATTTAGACGCAAGACGCGACGCGCTACGCGTAGAGTATTAAAACAGGGGGGCGACAATATGACACACAACAAGCAATTTGACATTGACGCGAAATTTTACGAAATACAGACACGCGCCGAACATCTTCGCGTAATTAGTAAATCTTGCACGCTTACCGTGTGCGGGGTTAAAACAGACAAAAACACCGGCGAAATAACAAGCGGGTTAAAATGTTTATTTACCAATTTAAGCCCGTTTTGTTTACACAAGGCAAGACGCACAGCGGAACAACACGGATACACAATAACAAGTATTACCGCCAACGGGCTATTAAACACGCCCGCCGGGATAGTTAGCAAAATAACATTATATTAAAAGGGGTTACACGATGAGACACAACAAGCAACGCGCGTTAATCTTTTACACTTACAACAGCGCAACAGATAAAACAACAATAACAGACGGCAACACAACGGAAATATACACGGGTTATAATTTGGGGTTATTCGTTAAAATGTTTAAACAGTTAGCGAACATAACAAGCCCGGCTAATTTAATCCGTTACTAATTCAGAACACAACAAAACAAATCACACAAAAACAATATACACCCAAAACAAGACGCAAAACACCGCGCCCGGCTTTGGGTGTTTTTATTTATTCAGAGTCAACACGAAAAAAAGAACGGCAACACCTGAACAGGGGCGCAACGGTTAAGCCGTCAACAGAACGGAACAGCCGCGCCGGGCTTTATATATACGCGTGCGTGTTATATTGATACAATCGCCCACAAGCCCCAAAACAAGCCCAATTTGACGCGTTCACGCTTTACCCCATGCAACTATGCCCCAAAAGAACAAAAGCCCTTAAAAACGCTTAAAATAAGCCGTTGCCAGCTAGAGGCGGTTAGCATGTGATACAGGCGGATTTTAAAATTTGAAAAATCAGCCCGGAAAAACGCTTTCTGCGACCAAAACTCGATTTTGCTTTTTGCTTTCTGTTCCGCTTTCTGCGGCTTTCTGCACAAAATCACCAATAAACACCGGGTATTTTTGTAGCATATTACTATATTAATTTAGCATTAAATATATTAGAATTATAACACCAAACCACAACAAAAAGGAGAACAAAATATGGAACATTCATTCACACAAGATTACCTTTACTCATTCGCAAAAAAAGCAGAATCTCCCGTCGAAATGAAACAGCTGCATGCAATGGTAGTTACATTTTGCATAACACGGGATATTGAAGTCGATACCTACCAATGGGATTTTCTTATCGACGATTTGTTTTCTCGCTTATCGCCGAGCTTGCTCAAAGCCTGCGCGATGTCAAGAAAAAGAACATTTGACCTGAAGATGTCAAGTTGTCTTGTTTAAACCAAACCCAATACCAAACGAAAAGGAGATTAAACCAATGAACAAAATCACAAACAAACAGGCGAGAATCATCGCAAAAGAGATTATCATATTCATTAACAAACATGTTGCGCCATGGGATGTTGACGAAAAGCCGACAATATCAGGAGTCGCAAAAGACATCAAGGAAACCACACAGGCTGTTTATGACTGGTTAAGCGAGTATCAGCTGTCCAACATACAAAACGACGAGCTTGTAAAAGATGCCGACAAGATCCTCGATATGTTAAGGTATCCTGAGTATGTTGCCGGACCATTGGCAGAGATAATAGTATAAAAACAAACCAAACCCAACACCAAAACAAATTAAAAGGAGATTTAACCATGGGAACAATTAATCACAAAACATCAGACTACATTACATTGGCATTGGAACCATACGATTTTGATACATATAAGGAAGACTATGACGATTATAGGATCAGTATGGACGAGGAAGAATCGACAACAGAAGAAGCACTCGAAGCAATGCAAAGAACTTATGAAATAGACATGGAAAATATCGAACACTGCTTAAAAAGCCATAGTTTTTGCCATTTCCATGTTGCCATTGAACCGGGACACTACGAGAGTTTTTCAATTCAAATTGAAAACAACCGCAAGTTCTACTTTGACGACTATCAACAAAAACGCGAGGCATTAAAGGAAGTAAGCGAGATAAAAGAGTTTTTGCTTGATTGTGTTGATTGTGGAATGGTTGCTTGTTATCCCGGATGGTGTACTCATTACGAAGACCGCGAACCGACAAAAAAACTTATCAACAAAGCGTATGCGGAAATGAGACAAGAAGTGCTTTCGACTCCTTGCTATAGAACACTCAAGAGAGTTGGTGAATTAGCATGACTGTCCTTAACCCAAACACAAACTTTCAACCCCTTTATGTTTTCTGCAAGCACATCGACAACGAGATAGTCGTCAAGGACGAAAAAGGAAACAGAAAAATGTTCCTAAATGTGACCATTCCCGGCGCAATAGACTTGTTCAGAAAACAAACCAAGAACAAATACACGAGATATAAAATCTTTTGCGTGAACGGGTATTAAAGGAGGCGCGCCTATGCTAACTCAATTCATTGGACTTGTTCTGCAAGCTATACAAGAACACAAGGACAAACGCCGTACTGCGACATACAAGTATGAGAAAACAATTCCTTGCACGACCCCACGAATCACCATACACCCGCAAGTAATGGAGTGGCTTTCTGCACCGCACATTTTAATAGCTGGTGCGACTGGATCAGGTAAGTCGGTAATGATTAACTTGTTCATCCATGACCTGTTAAGCAAAGCACCGGGAGAAGTTGCGTTCATCTTGATAGACCCTAAACGCGTTGAGCTTGTGCAATATAGAGACTTGCCACACACAATGTTGTATGCGTCGGAACGAGACGAAATAGCCCACGCTTTACGCGGTGCAATTAAAATCATGGAAGACCGCTACACCGAAATGCAAAAACTCGGACAAAGAAAGTACACAGGCGGAGATGTCTATGTGGTAATTGATGAGTATGCCGACCTGATTGTTACAAACAAAAAGACTGTTGAACCAATGATCCTGCGCTTGGCACAACTTGGTAGAGCTGCAAAGGTACACTTGATTATTGCAACACAGAGGCCGACACGAGACATTATAACTGGAGCGATAAAGGTAAACATTGACCACCGTTTTGCGCTGCACTGCCCTACGGCACAGGATAGCCGAAACATTATCGGACAGAACGGAGCCGAATCTCTCGCACCGTATGGAGAGGCGCTGTACTACTCACCACACGGACTGGAACTATATGAAATTCCGATGATATCCGACGAAGAACTTAATAGAGTTATATCACACTGGACTGCATACAACTGAACATGACAGCCAAAAATAAACGCCCACGAGCCTTGAATTGCTTGTGGGTGTTATTTACTGCTTGTTTAAGAACGGCTTTGCACGGGCTTGTTTTGGTGTTCCTTGCCTTGTATTAGCTCAATAATCTTTTGCGCCGAATCAACACTTGTCAATGTTGTGCCGTCGTCAAAGGTTATTAAACTCTTTTTTGTTTCTGATCCGTTTTGCTCCGTTCCGATTTCAACCACTCGTTTAACATCGTCAGGAACAAAGTACGCAATGTTGCCCTTCCCTGTTGAAACTTTAATAAATGCTTTCATCGTTCTGCCTCATTTAATTTCAATAGGATCATCACCAAAGCCCTTGTCGATATATTGGTCAAGCAATGCTTTGACCTCATCGTCCGTTGTCATTACTTTCAGCGCTTTTGCGCTTGCCGTCGGGTGCAGCGCGATTAGCTCTTTTAGGCTCTCAACGGCAGGGTTTGCTTTCTGCGCCACTTCGGTCGGTTTTACAACTTTCTGCGTTGTCTTTTTGGTTTTGGTTTCTGCTGCTTTTGTTTCAGCTTTCTTTGTTCTTGCCATAAGTTCCTCCGTAATTATTGTTAATGTTTTTGTTATTGCTATATGCAACTCCCGATAAGACTTGCATATTGGTTCGATGTAAGGAGTCATTAACGACACCAATTCATCTTGTATGGTTGCCATCCTTGTCCTCCGTCAACTGAATTTCCCCGTCAACAATTTCGATGAAAGCGGTGGTCGCTCCCAACGCTCCCAGCAACGATGCAACATCATCTTTGTCGAGCGTGGGGTCTTTCAGCTTCTTTCTGATTTGCTTGGAGTAAGTGTCTAAAAATGATTTAATTCTTTCAAGTGCTGTCATATCAGACCCCATTCTGCGAATTTTTCAAAGCCGCCAACCGACTTGATATAGTTTCTTGCTATTTCGACTATTGATTCAAAAGGTATGCCGTTGACTGTTTCGTCTCCGATTGCACAACAAAATTCGACTGGTTTGTTTTTTTGATTTGCGACAAGCGTTGCATATATGTTTAATGACACATCTGCTTTTGACAGGTCTTTGCCATGCAAACCGCCACCAGTCACTGAATCTCCCATATCCGAGCCGAGCTTTCTGTTAGTTGCTCCTGTGTCCACATCTGTTCCACCTGTCCAATCTCCGAGTGGGTTTGCAATGACATCGTAATAGGTGTTGTCAAAGTTGGTATAGTCTTCTTTGAGTTTTTCACCATTGGCATTGCTCTGACAAATGATGAGTTTTTCTCCATCGAGAATATATTTGCCGTCTGAACCATATTGGTTATATATGCTGCGAGCTATGTTGCTCAACTCTATCTGTTCTGTTGTCGTTGGTGTTCCCTTGAAAATGCCATTGTCACCGCATCTAATTTTTCCTTTTTGATTTTCAGCCAAATGTTCATCCTGTGCGACCACATAAGCATCAGCATTTATTTTGTTACCCGCTATCCTATGAACTGTGTTTTCGATTTCATCTATAGGGATCGCAACACTGGACTCCGCTATTATGTGACACATTCTATGTCCAATTAATACCTCGACCGCAACACGAGGGTTTCTTGCTCTTGTGTAGGCTATATCTACTATTGCACCAGCTATGCGGTCGGCTATTTTGTCCGGGTGCATCGGATTTACTTTTTCAAACATTTTTCATCTCCTTTTTATAATCGAATATTCCTGATTCTATTAATCGTTCAACAATTCTTTTTGTCATAATTGGCGGCACGGACATTCCACAAATAAACGAAACATTAGTCCATGTATTATCAACAAAGTTATAATCTTCGGGGAAAGTTTGCGCATGAATTATGTCCTCAAGGCTAATCCTTTCTTTTTCTTCTCCTCGAACATACTCGAGTCTGGCTGTAATGGTTTGCAACACGTTTTCCTCCCATGCGATTTTTGTTCCAAACTGTTTTTCCTTTTCTCCATAACGGACAAATACATCCGACAGTCTTAAATCCTCATGATTTGCTTTGCACAACCATTTGTATGTTTTTGTGTTATGGTTTAACGGAGTTCCTTTGCCCTCCTTGATTTCTGCATAAGTAACAGGGATATACCTAAATGAAAGATTTAATTCATAAAGGTCAAATTCAATGTCTTTTCTCACCCCGATAAAGAACACTCGGTGTCGGGACTGTGGAACTCCCATCGTTTCTCCTTCACATAAATAGTGTTTTATGTTATACCCGGCAGATGTCAAATCTTTATATATCCGTTGAACATATGAACAAGCCTCCCCGATCAATAAACCTTCAACATTTTCCATAATCACAATTTTGGGTTGCAACTTTTTGACGGTGTCAATAAAAACAAATGACAAATCATCAAGCGTTTGTTCAACTTGACCCTCTCGAAACTTCTTCTTTTTACCCCAGCTTTCTTCCCTTTCACCAGCCATTGAAAAGGTCGTACAAGGTGGACTTCCATCCAAAATGTCCAAATTAAATAATTCCGGAGGGAGTTCATTATTAGGGATCTTGTTAAAATCTCTAATGTCCATTAGATAGTTAAATTTTGGGTGATGATTTATGTTGTATATTTCGTTCATTTTGGGGTCTATCTCCAAACAACCTAAAACTTCACATCCGGCCAATTTATATCCCATAGTTGACCCCCCCCCGCATGCAAAACAGCTAAACACCGTTAAGCCATTTTTTTGCTTTGGGTAATCAGAAAAAGTCCATTTCCAGTCAGTTGACTTTTTTGGTTTATACTTCTTTGCTTCTTTTTCCGGGAGCATGTCAAACAGGGTCATTTGTTCTTCTCTATTGTCCATCAAAATACCACTCCCTAATCGTCTCATACAGCATGGACTTATTCCAGCAGCGTTTGTGAGCAGTCTTATGTTGAGTGTCGATAAACAAGTCGAACACACCGAAGACACGCACGATGAGATGCGGTTTAGAATCAAGAACTGTCGCATAGAGACGTATCTCGCCCGTTCCGTTTGTACACCACTCGGCAACAAGTTTGCTTTGTTTGGTTTTGTGTTTAGATAGCCAGTTAGCGATTTTGATAGTTTGGCGTCGATTCCATGTTGATTCGGTCATAGGTTTGCCTCCTGTTTGTTGTTAAACTGTTCGTCAACCATTCGTTTAAGTCCTTGTTCTGTTGAGAAGTCATATGTGTTAAGTGCGTTGTCGGGGTCTTCTGAATAAAGATGTTTGATTTTTGCCGACACATCATGACCTATTTTTTCAACTTGTTCCCTAGCCTTTTTAGGACTGGTGTTTTTACTAAAAGATTTGCGTACAAAAAAACCCATACTACCCCTCGCGCAATAATCTACAGAAACCACAGTTCTATGTGTTGGTTTGCCAGTGACAAGTCTGCTTTCAATAGAACTATACAAATCTCTCAACATATTAGGATATTTTTCCGCGTCTAAAGAAAAATAGTATTCAGCAAGAAGGTGTAATTTTTCAGGTATTTCAAACTTATCGTCGTGCGTGTTATATCTTTCAACCTCGCCTCCATTCATTTTCGCATAGATATTGGCTTTTTCTTTATCCAAAAAAACTCGTTCAATGTGGTAAGCTGAATAATCGCCCGCCGTCACAATATACACTTTCATGTCGTTCACTCTCCTATCCCCAGCTTTTTCGCCAGTATAAAGTCGTAAGCCTCAAAGACTTCAACACTTCTGCCCGATTTGAAATAGATAACCGAGCAATGTTCTTTTTCACGCACACACTCTATCTCGTTTACTTCGACAAGTATGCGGTGTCCTATGTCATAGCGTTCCTTCTTGTTCGGAGTCGCTTTCAGAAGATGTAGTTGTATTAGCATCGTTGTCCTCCTCTTGTTGGGTTTGGTGTTTTTTCTTTTTCGCATAATTAGGTATGAATGACTCATAGTCAAACGGTGTGATTAGGTCTGCGGCAAGATGCGCCTTGTCTATCAGCCAAGAACGAAACCGAAGTTGTTGTAACAAAAGCAACTGAACCCTTTTCCTCTTTGAATAAGTTTGGTCTGTTATTCTCGGTTTATATATCTTGTCGTAATATTTCTTTATCTTCACCAGCGTATGAATGGTTTGGTCTACCCCGATAAGTGCATATTGGTAAATGTCTACTTGGTCTATCGTGAACAAATCGTGGTTGTCCTTGTTCCTGTTCACAAAGTCCTTGATGTGTTCAGGTGCTTCCATTACGCTTGCCTTTACTTCGTCAAGGTGGTTAATGGTAAGGAATCTTCGTGACCTGTTTTTGTTGAAACCTTTCCTTGCTTCTTCGGGAGTTGCATATTTCCTTTTCCTACCCATACTCAGTCCTCATCGGGCAAGTCACTATATCTCTCAATAATGTCATCCGCACTTGGTTTCTCTCCGAGCAGGTCATTTTCTTCTGCAACCGCAACCGGTTGATCCGAAAGCCCATCAAAGTTCTTTTGTAGGAAGATTCCTATTGTCGGCGATATAGTGCCTGTCAATATTCCTATTTGCGTTGTGCTTGCGAGGAACTGGTTTATAAAGTCGATGAGTTCTTTCTTTTCTGATCCAGCCTTACCCGCCGCCCACATCTTTGCCGTATTGGTTGTGATGCCTATGCTTTGGTAAGCACTGATGTTGTTTGGAACTATCGAGTATTCATTACACATTTCAAGGTAGTGTTTGAACAGACCTCGCAAGTCGTCTATGCTTTTCGTTTGTTTTGCTTTCTCCGATAGAGCCAACAGTTCCATGCTAAAGGAAAGGTTGCGAGTAACCTTGTTGCTGGACTGCAATGCCTTGTTGTTTCCTCTCGGCACTACAGTCGCCTGCGTAGGCTCTTTTTCACCTATTCCCCTAACATGAATGCTCATATCGGGTTCTTTTCCTCTATGGTTATTTCCCATTGGTATTGCTCCTATAGTTTTGTTTGGTCTCCGTCCATCGTGAACGGCAAGTCGTCGTTTGGCATTTCAACGAACTTTGGTTTGTCTTCAGTCGGTTTTGGGTCTTCTTCGGTGTCGGGTATGTTCAGCCCGACATAGTAAGCGTTGACCGTTCTAAATGACTGGTGCGTAGTGTATCTTCCGCAATATGTATTGAGATGTCCGTTCTCTGCCCACTTCTTCTTACAGGCATCAAAATCAAAGCCATTTTGCATGAGTAGAGTGTCGAGTACATTCTTATTGATAAAGAGTGTATCTCCTCGTCTGCGCCCCCAATATTCGCCCTTGACGGGGTTTATCTCTCCGTTGCCCTTGTCAAAGCGGTCAGGGTATCTCGCTGCCATTGTGCAGATGTACTCAAATGCTCTTTCGGTAACATCTACTTCTTTTGCCGAGCAGAGATAGTCTTTAATGTCTCTCACTTCCAGCGGTCTTTCAGACGGATAGAACAACTCTCTTGCTATCTCGTCCGCCGTCATTATCAAAGCCATTGCTCCAGCCTGTTTGTCCGTTGTGTCTGCCTCATCAAGAATTGCATTGAATCTTGTTCGGTACATTTCGTTGACATCGGTCTCTTTGACCCGTTGCAGGAATTTTCTTCCGGCAATGCCGTAATTTTTTCGCACGAACTCCGCAACTTTATTACCGTTGTCCACTATCTTGTCATTACACTCGTAAGCGATAACTCTATTCTTCGCACCGCCACCCGAACTCTGCTTTACGCAGTTTTCTTCTCCCGTGAACAGGAACGAGCATTTCCAAGACCTGACCTCGTTCATTTTGTCAAAGCTCATTCGACCTCGTTCAATGCCTTCGGTTACGCACATAATCAAGTCATCGTAGTTGTTGTTCCACCTTGCCTTGATAGTCTGTAGTTCATCACCAGCAAAAGGTAAGTGTCTCAGGAACGCAGCCGTACCAAGCATCGAGTTTGCCGTCATGTTCATTGTTCGGGTCAGTTTCCCTTGTTCCGGGTTTCCCCATATCGACATAGCAACCATTTGACTGACCGTCTTACCAGTTCCCGTTCCACCCCACAAGTGGAATACAAACGGATTCTCTCCGACAAGACTTATCAACGGAGATGCAAAACTCGCTCCCATTGCCAGTCGCATTGCCTGAACTTCTCTCAGCTCATTTGTCATGGCGATCCACTCGTCAAGGTCTCCCTTAGTTGTAAACGCATCAAACAAATACTTGTATGTATCGTCAGCATCGAAGACAATGTTGTCGGTAAAGGGCATAAACTCGTCGCCTTCCCAACCCATGACCGACTTGCTTCTCTTGTAGTCAATGGTGTTGATACTTTTGCCTATGACATCTGAAATGTACTTTACGAAGGTCTTTGCCGTATTGGTTGACACCTCAATGCCCTTGTCGGCTAATTTCAGCACCGCAGACTGCGATGAAGCAACCGACCTCTCAGTGATTAATGTTCTCCACTTACCCCGCTTAAAATAAGCGATTTCGACCTTCTCAATGGAACTATCTATGTTTTGATACAAACAAACAGGAACAACTGGTATTGGACTGACTTGTACCTTCTCGGTTCGACTGTTCGATACTCCGTCTTCCTTGGACTGGGTTTTAGACAAATAGTATGTTCCGTCTTTCTCGTCCAAGACATATCGACCCAAGTCAACCTTGCCTTTTATCTCGTCGAGTTTCTCTTGAAAACTCATGTTGTCCTCCGTTAAACATTTGAGTAACTTTTTAACAACTCAATGATTTCTTTTTTTGTTAATTTGTTGTTGTTGATTTTATTTACAACCCACAAGCAAAAGTTTTTTACAGCTTCGTGCTTTTCGTGTTCGGTTACGGTGTAAGGATTAAATTCAGCGTCATACAAAGCCGCTTTCTTTAACATTGACAAAACAATAGCCTCATCATGTCTTTTTACATATTCTTTCATGAAGTCGTTCATTTTGTTGTTAATGTATTTTGCCGTCTCTCTCATTTCTTCACAGTCTATGTTCTCATGGGTTATTTTCTTATCCTTCAACCTTGAAAAGTCGGCTACTTTCATTGCATCGTACTGAAACACATAGTTTTTATAAGTTCCGTCTTTCCCTTCTTTAACATCAACCAGTTTAAATTCGTTCATGATTCCTCCTACCTAAATTTCTGATACTCATATTCAGCCTGAGCGATATTGTGTGTTGCCCATACCCAAAGCGGACTAATCTTTCCGAGCCGTTTAGGGTTCATACGCACAAGAATCTTGTCGCAAGTTGTGTAAAGCAGTTCAGCTTTTTCAAGGTTGATACTCCGCCATGCTTGTGCGCTGTCTCCAAAGTCTTTTTCTTGCTCTCGTTTTTTGCGCTTCTTTTCCATTTCCCTTTTCTCAAAACCAGTCAGTTCTCGGTCAATGGCAAGACCAAGTCCAAAGTCTTCGTTTATAGTCTTGCAAGCGGTCATGAAGTCTGTGTTGAATAAATCTTGAACAAACTTTATCGTGTCTCCGTATGCTCCACATACAAAACAGTAATAACTACTCCCGTACAAAGCGAGGTTGTTGTCATCTCCATGATGAAACGGACAAGGCACTCTCCCGTTGCGTGCTGGGTGCAGTCCACAATATCTCTCGGCTACATCTTGTACTGACACGGCAGACTTGATGTCTTCCGGATCAAAGTTAGCCACGAGTGTTCTCCAAGATATAAATGTATACGGTTTGGAGTGTCCTCTTGTCGGTATGCTTTGTATGCTGAAGTATGATAAATTGTTCTACGATAGACTTAATATCTTCGTCGCCATAGTTGACTGTTAAAACTGCCCCGAGAGGTATTTCGGTTTCAGTGGTGATAATCATGCTTGCTTTTCCTCTCCATGCTACTGTGTGTAAAATGTTGTCCAAATTTACATATATTGTGTTATCTTTCATATTTGTTACTCCTTTTGTTTGGTTTGGTTAAAAATGTGGTTCTAAAGTCTGAAATTCGGTTATCTTCAAATCAGTTTTCTTGATTTTTGGGTTCATGAACTCCCGGAACTGCTCTATGTTTTCGATGTTAAAAACACTTTGCAACCTACTTGCTGCGTAAGGCTCTCCGACTATCTCCAAGTGGACACCGAGCAATGCCCAAGCCTTTGCAACAGTTGTTGAAGTCTGCTTGACATACTGGTTGGCCTTTGATGCTCCGTGCTTCATTGTGACAAGAGCAGTCTCTATGCCAGCCATTACATTCGCTCTCCAAATGCGTTTGAACTCTCTACGGCACTCCTCCGAATTGATAGAGAGGTATACCTGCTTTGTTAATTCGCTTGCCAACATATTGAATAGCAAGTCATCTCTTAAATTCTGTTCAAGGCGTGTGCCTATGTTCTCCATGTCTTCCATGAATATGCCTCCTTTAAATTCTCGACCGTGTTCTTCTCGTATATCTCTTGTTTCCACTTTAGGCGGTCTATCATGTTCAGCACCTTTAACAAGTATCTGTCTTTGGTCTCGCATTCGCCTTCAATGGCAACCAAGTCTCCTTTTTCAAGCCTACTCGGTACTCGCGCTGGTTCGTCGGTGTAGCACCTAAAATACTTTGTCGAGGTGTTCATCGGTGATATAGTTCCACCTGAATCACTGCGGTATTGAATGTTGGTCTTAACGGTGAATGTTCCGTCTTCGTTGTAGCCTTGAAACTCACCGACTAGTTCAACCAGTTTATGGATCGTTTTTTCAACTCGTTTGTCGATTTGTTGTTTCACCTCAAAAGACCTGCGAGTGAATCTCGGTTCAAGAGTTTTCTGCAACAGCTTTTCGTGGAATGCAGTTGGGTTCAAACTTGTCAAAAAGCAGAACCAACCCGAATGGAAAAACTCAATGTTCTTTTTGATTTCCGCACGAGCTTCTTCGTGTCTCGACTGAAACACTGGTCTTGGCGGAACTAACTTCTTTTCCCTTTGCCCTTCCAATAGGGTGACTGTACTCAATGTCGGATATGTGCAGAACCATCTCAAGTAGTCATCAACAAAATCATTGGCCGCTTGAATGATAATTGCGTTTGCCAATTCCTTTTCAGGCGAGAGCCTTGAGCGGTTAATGTCTATTGTTGACCTTTGTATGCAAGGGCGACCGTCTTTGTATCTTCTTCCCATGTTTACTCCTTTGTTGGGTTTGGTATTTGTTATATTTTTACTTCCGTGTAATTGTGGTCTTCGAGTAGTCTAACTATCATATTTGCCGAGTGTCTCTTATCGCAGAACAGGAACTCTATGCCATATGCGTAGTGGATTCGGAGTATCTCTTTCATAAGAACCTTTCCGGGAACTCGTGAATACTTGCTTTGCCAGTTTGCTACATCGTTAATGTTCTTGCAGTTGGCTTGTTCAACGAGTATCACTACTTTCATATTCCTTTGTTTTGCTCTACGCATTTCAGACCAAAAGCGGGAGCTATCGTTTCGGTTCATTAGGTTTGTGCATAACTCGTCAAGGTTTCTCTTTCGGTCTATTGCAAAGGTCTCATCGCCTTCCAACATATAGTCCGCAATATCTAACTTCTTGACCGTATACGGCACATCCCACCTATCCCACTTGGTCTTTATATGCTCCCATTTCTTCTCACGACTATCGACTATAATATTCATAGTTTTTACTCACCTGTGTAATATCTCAATTCGTAAACAGTTATTACTCACTTGTGTAATATCTTAATTCAATGAGAACGGCAAATCGTTGTTGTCCAGTTCGGTAAAGTTCGGTGCTGAACTTGTCGTATCTTCTGACTTAGTTCTTGGAACAAAGTTGATTTCTCTAACATTGATTCCATACAAAGTCTTGTTGTTTCCGTCTTGGTCGGTGTACTTGTTTGATTCGAATCTTCCACTTACAATAGCGGGCGATCCTTTCTTAAACCACTTCTGTACAAACTCAGCAACCTTGCCGAATGTTGTACAGGGTATAAAGTCCGCAAGTCTTTCTTCCTTGTTCGGAATGTCTCTTTCGACTGCGATAGTGAATTTGCATATCACTACTCCTGACTGAGATGTTTTTGCTTCGGGGTCTGCTACAAAGCGACCACAGAATGTACAAGTGTTAAGTGCCATTTATTTGCCCTCCGATTCTTCTTTAATTGCTTTTGTCATATCGTCTGCCTTTTTCGCTTTGTTAGCTTCGGCAATTTTTGTTCCACACTCCAAGCAAAGCGGTTTCCCAAATGTTTCCTGAGTGTATGCTGCAAACTGGTGTGCCGACATCTTCTTGTATGGTTTTATCTTCTTGCCACACTCCGTACAAACCGGGTCTTCTCTCGGCTCGGCCTTGTCCAGTTCATCCTGTTCAACTATCTCGTAGACTGCCATGTAGAGGTATCTTCTCAAGTAGGTTTCTACTGCTCCGAGATTCTGCACCTCGTGGCAACCTTTCAGACTTGCCGTCGACATCGGTGTTGTGAACACAATGGTGTCTTCGGGTTTCTCTACATCAACTACCGTTGCAGTCGCCTGTTCGGTTGTGAAACTTATCGTTGTCATGTATTTCAGTTCGTGTTCTATTGCAGTTATCAACGGCAGTATGTCGGTTAGGTCTATGTATGTATAACCAGCATACTCGTTCTTTCCTGAACCCTTTAGTTTCTGTTGTTTGAATTGGTATCTTCCCTCACTTAGTTTTTCGTAAATGTTCATTCCTTTTCTTCCTCCTTTTTGTGTCTTGCCATTAGTGCCGTGTCGTGCAGCTTTTTTGCAAGGATGTATTCGCTTGTTGTTAGTGTAATGTGTTCACGGCTGCACCACATTATTAAAGCCGCTATATTAAGCAAGTCTTCTATTTCTTCGTCCTCAAAATCTATGGTTAGTATTTTCGTTCTTGCTTTCACTTTCTTCTCCTTCTTCCCATTCCAGTCTTTGTCCGCAAAATGGACAATATTGAATGTCTATTTTTGATTTTCCTATTCGCCTCTTTATTGCCCTGCCACACTCACACCAATACCAATTTGGAAGGCTCGGTGTTGGTTTAATTGGCTCTCGGCTTTCCATTGTCGGTTGCTGGTCGATTATATCATCGAACAGTTGTTTGTTCTGCTTGCCCAGTTCGGTGCTTTCCCACCAAGCATAGTGCTTTTTAAGTTTGTCTGCGTCAATTAGTCTCATTGGCTTTACCCCTTTTTGTCTTTTTTCAGTTCTTTCAACATCAAAGCCATAGCTTCTTCTCTTATAATGTCCGACTCCAATGCCTTGTACGCAATGTCCAGCACTTCGGGAGCAACTTTGCATAGTGGTGTACCCGTTGCCGCCGCTATCTGAATTGCTATGTCTATCTTTCGCAATGCTTCTTTTTTAGTCATACGCACCTCAGTATGTTGTTAAGTCGTTTGAATCTTCACGGGTCAATGCTGATATAATCTCCGATACTATTTGTTCGTCGGACTTTGCTTTTTTTATTCGTTCTGTAATCACATCATGGTTTTCGCAGGAAAACAAATAACCAAAATGCTTACCCTTGAACAATATCAGCGACCTTACGCTTGAGTAAACGGACATGTTCTCGCAAACACACAACACCGAATTTGCATCTATCGTAAGTTCTTTTCCTGTTTCGTCTTTAACCTTTATCGGTATCATTCGTCGCCTCCTTATCCTCGTTCCCGTCTCCGTCCATCTTTGCTCCACAATTTGGACAATAATTTATTTTCAAGTCATAAATAGTTGTAATTGGCGCATCCCATTCGCATTTTGAGCATTTAAGAAAGTCATCAAAAATTCCACACACTTTCCACTTTGCGTGAACAACAGGAACGACCTCATTTTTGTCATCCACCAAAAAGTCTTCTATTTCATCAATAAAAGACTCGCACGCATCTGCCCAAGTTGTAGTTGTATGCTTGTTGTGTTCATAACCAGCACATTCTCTCAGTGACAAGATTAGTTTGTCAGCATTTATATATCGACTCATCATTGCCTCCCAACCAACTCGCCGTTCTCGTCTTTAATCTTCATTTGATAACACCTCGCCCTTTAAGATGTGCCACGCAAGTATCACCAAATTTCGTTAGTTTCTCGTCGTTTTTAAAAGCCTTGTTTAATGTTGAGTGCATTAAGTTGTTTCCATTTGCGTCAAAGACATTGAAGTTTCCGACCCACTCGCCACAAAACCAGTCTTCGTATGTGATGTAGGTATATCCGTCTTTGGTTACCTCTCGCCTGTTGCGAATTGTCATTAATTTGTCAAAGTATCGTTTTATCATTCGTCGCCTCCTAACCAACTGGGGAGCGTTAAATCGTTAATCTGCTCTCCTTCTCCCATGTAGCCGTACCAGTCATTGGTATCGACACAATGCTTGTAAAGGCCGATTAGTGACCTGAACCTGTCATAGCCGTAGTCCGTAAATTCGGGCGTTGTCTTGAAGATGTTTATTGAGTATGGAGGGTCTTTCTCCTGAACTACAAACACAAACTCAGGTGTGACACCATAATTTGCTTTGATTCCTTCCGAGTACATGCTACTTTGCACATCGTAGCCATACTTTATTGCGTCCTTGATCCATTTGTCTGTTCTGCACGAAGATGCTGTTTTCAAATCAACTATGACGAGTTTATCTTTCAGTTGTTTCAAGCAGTCTATTCTGCACTTGCACTCAACTTGCGTAAAATCGTCAGTCCAAAAGTACGCGTGTTCTTTCTCGCCTTCGAGCAGGGCTTTTGCCAACTTGTTGTTTTGAATTGCTTGAGCCATTTCCAAAGCCTTAGTGTAATTCTTTTCTGACACAACCGTTATATTGTCATTAAGACTGCTCAACCATTGGTTGTAACTTTCTTTGCCGTCTTTGGTTCTCTTATCGACATTTGGTTCAACTGCAAATTCTTCGCTAAATGTTTCCGGTTCGAGAACTATTTTATGTAACAACTGTCCAAACAATAATGCTTCGGTCGGCTCAGGTGGGTTGTTCATTAAATATTTGAACTTCTCCGGCGACTCACTAATAACCCAAAGACTCGACCTGCTTAGAGCTGGATGTTCGCGATACTCTAAGTTTGTCATTTTCTTTCCTTTGTATTCCATTCTTCCTCCTTATTCGTTTGTAAAATTAATTATGTCTTGATGTTCTGCTTCCCACTTCGCTTTGAACTCAAGGGCTTGGTCAAGAGTTTTGAAGTTCTTGCTGCGAGCGGTTACGTCTGTCCTATTAATCAAAAATCTATATCCCTCAGGTGTTTTGTAGATATACGGGGGATAAGGGCGATAACTAAACATTTTCAGTCGTACTACGGACATTGTTTTTTGAAACTTTTTGCCTCTTTTCTTTCCTAAAAAGGCTGCTCTCATTTTGGCTCTGGTTTCGGCACTTGCTTTTTTGCCGAGGTGCGCTTTGCTCATGTGCTCGCTAGACCACAAGCCATTTTCGCTATGTGTGACCCATTCCAGATTTTCAAAATAATTATTTGCTCTGTTATAATCTTTGTGGTTCACGCAAGGTTTACCAAGTGGGTTGGGTATAAACGCTTCAGCAACAAGTCTATGCACGTTTGTCTTTTTCCGCACACCATCGACAACAATTATGCTTACCGTCGGGTATCCTGTCTTTCCAATGTATGGTTTTAAAACATAATTTGTCATCTTATTTCTGACTTCGCCGTAATTAGAAACCTCATAATTCGGGTTCTGAATTATCGTTCTCCATTCTCTTTCCATCATGTGAGCCACACTTTACCATCGGTATTCGTTCCGGTATAGCCAAAACACAGCGAGCCATTGTCAACGATAAGGGCGATAGAATTTGCATCCAGTTGCGGATAGTTCCTAACGACTTTGTAACGCTTACAATAGGTTTGGTATTCGATGAGTATAATCACCTCTGCCTCGTTGTTTCCCAATTCGTATGCAATTTTGTGTTTGTGAATCAAATCAAGGTAAATCTCGTTATTGATTCTTCCCTTTTCAACTCCGTTCAGTTCAAATGCCCAACATGGGTAAATACGACGCTCCAACTTTTCGGGCTTTAGTCTAACTGAGTCAGTTGATTTCTTTTCAATTTCATTTTTTTTGTTTCGCATCGTTTTTTTCAAATCAGCGATGTCCTTGTAAAGTTTTGCGTTGTCCATTGCAATGTTTCTTCGGTCGGCAACCACATCGTCGTAGAGAGATTTAGGTACATACTGAACCCCATCTATTTTTTTGATTTTGTCACTCGGATCGAAGTCTCGGTTTATTATCACTTCAGTTCTCATTCATCCTCCTGTGAAACTCGATAATGGCAGACGCGCTCACTCGATAGTGCTTTGAATTAATTTTTATTGCTTTGAGTTTCTTTGATTTTATCCAATTCCAAACTGTGGGAATGGTAACACCAAAATGTTCAGCAACTTCTCTACAAGTGAAATATTTGCGTTCAGTCATGTTGAGCTTCTTTCTTTTGTTTGGTTTGGTACAAGACGAGAGATACCAAAGCATCTAACTGCTTCTTATTCAGTACCATCTTCGTCTTCTTCGTTGTTTGTTCCGTCATAATCCGCTCCATTCACTAAATCAAAGAACAGGTCTTCTAAAGAGACTTGGTAGTAAGTTGCTAACGCTGCCATTGCTGTCGGCGGTATCATCTTCTCACCATTCTCATAGTAGCCCACCATTTGTCTACTTATTCCTGTTGCTTCCGCTACTTCTCGGAGTAGCTTTCCGTTTTGCGCCCTTAACGCACGCAATTTGCTTCCAGCACGCTCTGCGCTCCAAATGTACACTTGCATCAAGACACCTCTCGAACTGGATCGGATGAAAACAAGTAATCTACGGGCAATTCCGGGAAGAATGTTTCTTGTATCTTTATGACTTCTTTGTACAAGAATGTTTCGTGCTGAATCTTAAAGTAGACAGTCTTTGCAGAAACACCCAAAGCCTTCGCAATGTCCGTTTTGTTGATTTTGATTCTCGCCATTTCGGCGATAAGATTAGGATATTTCATGCCTTACCTCCTTTATGCTAAATTGAGTTGACTTGCTCTCATTTGAGTTCGTCTGAGTATACTATACACTCATTTGAGAGTATTGTCAACACATTTTTCGCAAATTTTTGACATATTTTTCCACATACATTCTAAAAAGGTAAAAAAGTGGTTGCAAAAACTCGGCAACCCATATATTATTATTTATATAAAGGAGGCTAATATGACTAACGAAGACTTACTAAAAGACTGTATAATCAAGAAATATGGCAGTATAAACGCATTTTGTGTGCAAAACGACATACCTCCAACATCAGTTCTGAACATATTTAAGAGGGGAATGGGCGGAACTTCTATAAACTTGTTGTTGAAAATATGCAAAGCACTCGATATAAGCCTTGATAGTTTGGCACAAGGAAAGATAGAGCGTCGAATGATGGACATTCACGAGGTAACACGATTTGATTTGGAACTGCTCACCGCATACTATGACAAACCTGAAATGCAAGAACCTATAAACATTCTATTGGGTATACATCCAAAAGCACCGAACTTGGCTGAAATTAAAGACAATGAAAAATAAACCCAACCCAGCCATTGCCGTTATCTATGCAAGGTATTCGTCTCAGAAACAAAACGATGAGTCTATCGAGCAACAGGTCGAAGTATGCCAAGAGTATGCAAAACAACACAACTTGAAAATTATTAACACATACGCAGACCGAGCCATAACAGGAACAGACGACAAACGAGAGCAGTTCCAGCAAATGATCCAAGACGCAGAGCTTGGCAATTTTGGAACTATCATTGCATACAAATCAAACCGAATAAGCCGACAAATGCTCCAAGCGATGTTGTATCAGGAACAACTCAAAACATATGGAGTTCGTATCTTATACGCAAAAGAAGAATACGGCGACACAGTTACTGGTCGGTTTATGCTGCGTTCAATGATGAATCTCAACCAGTTCTATTCGGAGAACTTAGGAGAAGATGTCAAGCGCGGAATGACGATGTGTGCGAAAGAGGGCAAGGCATTGAGTGTTGCTCCCTTCGGTTACAAAATAGAAAACGGGCAGTTCGTCATTGACAATGCAAGAGCCGGAACTGTCCGCAAAATATTTGAGTTGAGTGATAAAGGCTACTCCGTACCTGAGATAACAAAAGAGGTCGATAATGTTCTCAAACCAAACGGAAAGAAAATCACCGACCACACAATTAGGAATATACTGGACAAGACAATGTACTATGGCGAGTATTCATGGAACGGAATTGAATATAACAACATAGAGCCAATTATCACAAAAGACTTGTACGATAGAGTAAAGGAGAGGCGTATGAGAAACTATAGCAAGCCATACAGGCACACAGTCAAAGAGATATATAACTTGACGGGCAAATTGTTCTGTGCCGACTGTGGTGCGTTTTTTGTGGGCTACAGCGGTACTTCTCGTTCAGGCAAGAAGTTCTCATATTATAAATGTAAAAATAAAGAGTGTCCGCACAAATACATACGCAAAGACAAAATTGAACGAATTGTATTTGACGAAACCCGTAAGTTCTGTTTGAACGGAGATATGCTGAAACAGGCAGCCGTCCAAGTATATGAATATATGAAGAAGACTTCCGAACAAGACTCAGATGTTACAGACCTCAAGAGAACTGTTGACGAGTGCAATAGGAAGATACACAACATCTCGGCAGCTATAGAAGACGGACTATACACACCTGAACTGAAAGACCGACTTGACGAACTAACCAAGACAAGAAACAATGCTGAACGGGAACTCAAGAAAAAAGAAAAGCCGCTCGACCTATCTTTGAAAGATGTCGAAACGGCCCTCAATAACTATGCGAAGATAACAGTCGAGTCCGATGAGCAAACATTCCGCAATATGCTTGATGCGTTCATATACAAAGTAGACTACTACTCCGACAAACTCGTAATTATCTTTGATATATTCAAGGAAGACTCGGACAAAAAAAGCCCGGCAGACTTGGAGTCTGTCGGTGTTCGACTAGAAAATACAGTGGTGACCCATACGGGAGCAAAAACGAACATTGTCGATGGACGGCTCGTTTTGGTAATTTCGCTTAATGTAACCTAAAATCGGCATAAAAAATATCGATTTTGAATTACATTTGCCATTTTTTATAGATTTTTCTAAGAAGAAGACGAGTAGACACCACTCCACTCGTCTCATACCAAACCCAACAAAAATGGAGATTATACTACCATATTTGTGGTGGTTATATTCTAACACTTGTCTTAGGTATTGTCAACATCAATGTCTAAGACACTTTTTGTACAAGCTCGTCAATTCGTTTGTGCGCCTGTTTTGATGATTCTTCAACAGCAGTTACTCTCTGACCGAGAACAACAATGTCGTGCTTAGTCTCCTTGTTGGCATCGACCAACTCGTCAACCCGTTCTTTGATGTACTTAATATTGGTTGCCATTTCACCTTGCTTTTCGCCCTTCTTCTCCCTCATGGAGAGATAAGTAACTAAGAAAGTTATTAAACCAACTATAGCAGAACACGCACTGACAACTGCCACAATTTCTGATACATTCATACGAAGTCCTCCGTTTAGTTTATTTGTCTTCGACCTCGTTCTCTCCGTTTTCCGTCGGATATTTGAGAAGTTCCTTCACTTCTTCTTCGGTCAGTCTTCCGTCCTTCAAGAACTCAAGTACCTGACCTGCAAGTTTTGCCATTGAGGTGTAATCGTTGTTATACCACCATGACAAGATACCTGTTACAGCGAGGAAGCCTAAACTTACCCACTGATAAATAGGTGACTGAGCGAAAGTCGTGCTACCAATGATAGCGACTATTTCGTTGATGAGTGAGAGATAAAAGAGGACTGTACGGCAGAATGCTCCTTTATCAAACTTTTTGAAAAACTCAATGATTTTCTTCATATCGTTTTCTCCTTATCTTATTCTTCTGTATCTCCACTGACTTGAATACTGCCAAGTAGCGTTGAGTGTTATTGATGCAGTTCCAGCTTCGCAAGTAAATGTGACATAGGAACTCGGAACATCTATAAGTGCAAGTGCTACAAACCTATCGTTGCTGACAATGGTTACAAGCGGGAAAGGATACCATTTATCTTGTTCGCCGTCATTGACCTGAATTTCATAAGTTCCGCCTACAACAAAAGACGCAGTTTCAGAAACCAGTTTTGTTGTCCATGTTGCGTTGGTAAAGTCGGTGTTGCTTGCAGTTCCAACCGACATTCCCGGAAACGATCCCGTCGGTATTTGACTAAGCACCGAGTCAACTGTTGCGTTGCTACCCTGTCCATACTTGGAAGCCGTTGCATCCTTGAGCAAGTTAGCCTTGTTCAGTGGAGTGCCTTGTGTCTGAATGCCCGCAGAGTTAATTCCGTTAAAGTCTATTGGAAGTGTGCCAGCGACTAAAGCAGCAACAAAGTCGTTATATGTCGGATATTGTGTCAGGAAGTTAGATATTGACTTTAGATACCTACTATTTCCTGTTCCTTTAATTACTAAGTCTGTCATGTTATTCTCCTATGCTCCGCAAATTGCTTCGCCTGCCATCATCCAGTTCGAGTCAATGTTTCTGAACTGTTGAGCAGCACCAGTCTTTGCGACATCTATTGCGTTTAGTTTGCTTGTTCGGTAACTTTGATAGAAAGTCTCCGCGTCAACAAGAGACTGTTCAATGTTGTTTGCTCCTTCGCAAGTCAGTCCGTTCAATGTTACTGGTACAAGTCCACTCGTTCCTGCGGCAGTTGCTATGCTCCTTATATTATTAAGGTAGTAAGCCATGCCCGAAGCAGTCGGAATGTCACCCTGCACCCAGTCCGTTTTTGTGATCTGCGTTGCTACGGGATAACGATAACTAACTTGATATAGTGTTGCAGGAAGGGTGATAGACAAGTCATAGTTCTGAATCGGATAGTCCAGTCCACTTGCTATTTCAGCCAATGCCGCATTGTAGGCATCGTATAGGTCATCGGGCAAGTCATCGAACTCCGCTTTCAAATACAATATTGCCTGTCCTACTCGGTTAAGGTCGCTTGCGTTATATGCTGCGTTCATTCCAGCCAAGTAGGTGTTCTTCTCTGCCGTTGTAGCAGTTCCGTTCTTTATCTTTCCCGCTATTGTATCAAGTTGCGTTGTGTTTGTTCGGTTGGTTATTAAAGTGTCGATTATTGTTGACATTGTTTACCTCCGAAGTTGGTTGCAAATAGTTATTATTTGTCAAGTTTTAAGCCAAAATACTTTTCAAAAAAGTTTTCAAAATCAATGACTTCTTTCAGTTTTTGCGATATTTCAGGATCTTCGTCTATCTTTGCATTAGGCTTTTTCCTGCATGCCGCAATAAACTCGCCACGAACTTCTATATATTTTTTGTATACTTTATACTCAAAATCTTCGTACTTCTCGTCCATAAAAACCTCTCATCAAATAGGTTGCGGTTGACCTATACACCGCAAGGTGCCGAATATGTTATACTCAGATTTGGTCTTATTCAGTTGCTTTTTCATAAGCAATTAGCACATTTTTAACACTTGCAGAAAAATCGTCTGTTGTTGCGTATGTGCTATCTTTTACCCATATATCTCCATTTGGAGTTATTGCAATGGTTTTATCGGTATTAGTAGCAGTATTTGTTGAAACAAACTTATATTTTGTGCAAAGTGCGTTTGCTATGGTATTATAATCTGCTGGTCTTTTTGCATCACTCAATGTCGCAGAGAATAAACTATATGTGCTGTTGTAACCCCAAGTTAAAGCACTTAAATCTTTATAGTTTGTGTCATTGAAGTCTATGGTTTTTGCAATAGCAAGTTGATTTTTCAAAGTTCCACCTATCGCATTTTTCAATGCCGTATCAACCCCATCTCTAACAGTTTCGCTAGCACCGAGTTGAGTTTGGCTCACGATTTGTTCAGGGTCGCCCGCAATATCTTCACGCATATAGACACTATCAAGGAACGGAACATAAGCGGCGACATAGAAGATAGTACAGCCCTGAGGTGTTTCAACTAGGTCATCGTTTGTATCGTACCAAGCCATATCGGAGTAGTCATTGATGTCAATGTTCTCTGCGAACGGTGTGCCTTGTGTGGTGGTCTTTGTGGAGTCATCTAATTCGTATTCAAGTGATCCAGTCGGTGTTCCACTTGTATCTCTTACAAACAACCTATTGGTGTCATAAGCCAAACTTATTACTTTGTCTTTGGTTTCAACACTCCAACCAGAAGCATATTGTGTTGTTATGGTTTCGTATTTGTTTGAGATTAGTTTCGGTTTTACTCCTACACCAATTCCGTAAATGGCATCGGACAATATAGCATAGTAAACATCATTTCCATAACTTGTCCAAGCCAACGCACTCAAATCTGCGTTACTGCCCGTATTCGTATGCACCACACCATCATTAGTCTTATAGTCAAATGCCTTGAGTGTTTCAGTACCAGTATCGTAGACTTTCGGTTCGACATACGGATAGTATTGGTTATATCCATCACCAGTAGAGTAATAAAGATACACACCAATGTCGTGATTATATGTTGTGCCAGTTACATAGAACATTACATAATAAGTGTTAGGCAATGTTGTAACTGCATTTGTGCCACCATACAAAACCGCATCGGTATAGCCAAGATAGTTGTTGTTTATATCATAACAATATAATCTTGTTCCAACATAAGATGCAGTGCCGAGATAAATATAAATGTCTTGATTTGGAGATACACGAATTGGATTCTTTGAAGCAAGATAGTTGCCACCTGATATGAACGCACCAGTTGTTGAGTCGATTCTTCCAATTTGGGTTTGTTCGTCCCACATATTAGCAGGTTTGCCACTTTCCTTACCCTGTCCGCACTTCAAATACCTACCAGTGCAGTCCGTAAGTGTTCCTGCATTATACGCAAGTGAGCCTGCATAGTATCTGCCCCAGTTTTCAGGATGGTCGAGCAAGTCTTGTGGGACGTTGCCGTTGAACCATTGAGTGAGGTCGATAATTCTCGGCTTAATTGTCAAGTTCGTAAATGTCGTATTAGCACCAATGTTAAACTGGAAGTTAACACTTACTGCGGTATTATAATGAGCGATTACAAACCCATTAAGAGTCCAAAAGTTTCCATTTGAACCACCATAAAACCCTACTTTACAGTCCTCATTTGTGTTATTGTTTAAAACTAAATAATAATGCCCTGCCAAACAATGTGTGAATCCACTATCAATTTGTGCGTAAACATTACCACTTGCTGTGCCATTTAATGTTAATGTTCCGTCACCATTGTTTGTTATCGGTAGTCCGACGTAAGTGTCGGAAGCAATAGTTGGTACGTTTATATGCTCATTCACCACCACAGTATTTCCGTTCTTCCTCAAGTTTTGAGCCGTATCGGAAGTATCAACACTAGTTGTGCCGTTGCCAGTTCCAGTCCCCTGTGCTATGAACGGAATGTCCTGAGTTACTCCTGAGTCGGCTGATGCAGGGTCGATGGCTTTGGCTGATGTGGCTTTGTTTGCAACGATTTCGCCCTGTTCAATGTCGGCTATAGTTGCATACTTATCGGTCAAATCAACCGCACCAGTCATTCCGTCTACGCTTGTAACCGAGCCGTTTGTGACTTCGTATGTGACTGTATCGGTTTCGCCCGAATCGTATGTAATTGTGAGTGTATATGTGTCAACTGCTCCACTTGTACCTGTCTTTTCTCCTGTGATAGAAGCAATGCCACTACCAACCAAGTTTGTAAATGCAAATGCAAGTGTCTTTTCGGTTGTTGTTCCACCTTCGGTAACAGTTACACCGGGTGTTCCGTAACCGCCTGAAATAGAAGCAGTTACTTCAGTGATTTCTCCTGTGCCACCTTTGGAAGCTATCAACTGCCAATAATCAGTGTCGGAGATGTCAGTATTAGCAGGAACATCTTGAATTGCGATATAGGAACTACCATTGTCAGTTACTATATCAAGTATTTTGTATTCCAGTGTGGAATCGTGTGTGCCTTTCGGTGTTACGCACACTTTTCCAAGATTAGTTGTTTGGCTCATGATATTGATACCTCCAATTCGCCAGTTGTTGTGTTTATTGAGAATGTCGCACCGTCATACTCGTCATCGTATGTGGCCGACAAAATGCCTGTGCTTATATCAATGCCGAAGGTTGCGAACATTACATTTCCCTTGTCGCCCTTCTCTCCATTGGTCACAGTGAAAGCGGTTTGGTCGCCGTTGGTAAAGGTGATTACATAAGTATCAACCAGTCCTTCGCTACCCGACTTTTCGATAGATACAATGCCGTTTCCGTTTGTTACCTCGAAAGTCTCGGTATCTCCGTTTTCAAATGTAATTGTGTAAGTATCGGTCAGTCCGTACTCACCCGTCTTTTCAACATCAACAATTCCGTTGCCGTTGGTTACTCCGAATGTGACTGGCTCGCCTACATTGAAGTTAATCTGATATATGTCAGTTAGGTCACTTGTGCTAACCTTGACAATAGAGGTAATGCTCTTTGCATTGGTAACTGTGAATGTTGTTGTATCGCCGTTATCAAAGGTTATAGTGTATGTGTCAACCAAACCTGTTGTATCGGTCTTTTCGACATCGGTAATGCCGTTGCCGTTTGTTATCGTGAATGTGTCTTCGTCTGTGTCGCCATTCGTGTAAGTGACCGTCATTGTGTATGTTGCAGTCAGTCCACTTGTGCCAACCAGTGAAAACTCTATGTTGTCTACTCCAACTCCGTCATCGCCCTTTTCACCACGAGCTGCGAGCAACTGCCAATAGTCCGTATTGTCAAGTGTTGTGCCTGCTGGTATTGCCTTTGCTTTACCGATGTAAGCACAGTTGTCATAAGAGACTATATCGAGATACTCGTAGTCGGTGTTGACATTCCATGTACCCTTTGGAGAGCAACTAACTTTTCCTAATACTTGTGCGCTCATGCGAAAGTCACCTCCAAATAGTCATTTACTATCTCAAATGTAATGTCGGGGTTTTCGTTGCTATATGTTGCAATTAGTTCGCCGTCTTCGTTGACCTCGAATGTACAGAAATTTACATCTCCGTCGTCGCCTTTTTCACCCTGCTCACCTTTCAAGTTGTGGAACTCAAAACCAATGGTGCTTGCTTCGGGTGTGCCTCCGATTTCGACTGAAACTGAAGGAGTACCGACGCTATCGTCAACGGTTGCCGTTGCACTTGAGAATGTTCCAGTTTCGCCCTTCAAACCACTAAATGCTATTGCGTAGTTCGGCTCAAGGGCTGTGCCTGTTTTAGTTACTTCTACCGATGGTGTTCCAACTGTGTCATCGACTGAAACCTCAACCGTTATGTCGGGTGTAAATGCACCTGATTCAGCATCGTGTTTGACACCTTCTGCAACAGCAAGTGTTTCTTCACAAATGCCTATTATTTGGTTGTAGATTTCTTCGGTCGGGTCAGGCGGAACTGCACCGCTATTGTAACCACTCGGCTGAACAAGTACGGATGCCGTGTTTACTGTGATTAGGTTGCCTCCAAATACGGACACTTCCCACTCGCCAGTTGTCAGCCAACCGATATTGTCTATTTCGTCATTCAAGTCTATCAATACGGTGTAGGTTGTTTCGCCCTTCTTCCATATCGAAGTCTTGATTATTCCATCCCATTCGTCATTGAATGTAAAATGTGCTTTTATGTAGTTCAACGAGTTCGCTACTGGAGTAACATCCCCGTCATTGTATGAGATGATTTGCCCGTTGACTTGAAAATTAAGCGTTCTCAACTCGGAACTCCTTTCTATTCGACTCTACCTTCATAAACGGCAGAAAAACCGCCATTGTATGTTATGTCGAGTGCAGTTATAACCACATTCATTGTTGCGTATTTGTTTTCGACCGTGATGTAGTCAAACACATCTAATCTCGGATCAACTCGGAACTGCCCTGATAATGTGCGCCTGTTCGTGAGGTGGTCTTCCGTATACTGGAAAAACTCATTCATGTCGGCCAAACTCATATCATCGGGAATTAGTGGGTTGTTCACATATTGAACTTCCCCGGTCAGTCCGACTTGGTAATAGTGTGTTCCGTTATTGACATCAATGGCTCTCAGTTCCTGTGACATATCGTATTCAGCATCTTGATAAGAGTTGAAACGATTTATCTCGTAGTCCACATTGACCGTTGTATCTAACTTTTCGCAATACATTATTCCGTCTCGTCCGTAACGCATTACACACGCTCTCGCACTGCAACACATTTGGACTATCTCTGCACAAGTGTAGTCACTCAGGTTGTTCGGTAATGCTACTGCTGGAGCATCTAAGTCAGTTGTTACCCACCTAACTGTGCCGTTGGGCAGTAACGGAATGTTTGACTGGTTGAATGCTTCTTCAGCAAGTGCTTTCAGTTTCGCAGTGTTTCCACTCCACGCTGACCCATCAAACTTACTCTGCATGAATATTGTTAAGTCTTGTGCTTTGAAACGAGCCGTAATGCCATTCTGCGGTGTGTTCCACTCCGATAGGTAGTAGATGCCACCTGAGATGTACTCGTATGCTCCGTTAATTAGATAGCCATATTTGACTTGTATCTCTTGTCTAACCGCAAGGCTTGAATAAATGCCAGTCGGGTTGTCAGGATTCCACTCATCGTCAGAGTTATCAAACTCAAACTCTATGTTGTGGTCGAGCAGTTCGTATGCAAACAAACTACTTTTCATGTTCTGCTTGTAACTGATTATGTCCGCTTTTGTGAATGTCTTGGTCGAGCCAATAGAAACATTCTCTATTCTTGCCCTACTCTGCGGTAAGCACCACTTTGTAATGGTTATAACTATTTTGTCGTAATTTTGAATTGCTATTGACACTTCAGCTTCTACATTGGTGTTCCCTGTTACGGTCTGCGTTGCTATCTGTGTTGCTCCGTTATAGGCCGTCACAGTAAAGTTCGTTGCGTACTCGTTGTATGCTGTACTGAACCTAACCACTACACCTTCTGAACGAATTGTTCTTTGCTGACTAAATGTAATTGTGACTGTCGGGTTGGTTGCGAATGTTTGGTCGTTCTGACTGATATATCCGCTTATCCAACCTTTGACATAGTTGTCACTGAACTGAATGCTTCCACCCAAGTTCCATTTGTTCAACTCAGCCGTCTGCGTCGGTGTGTGTGCCGTTACCGCCTGTGTAATTGACTGAAGGTCATTGTTTGTTACTACGCTCGCACTTGAATTGCTTGACACTGTTGCATAGTTCATTGCATCTGCGTCAGTTGCTGCGTATTTTATTTGAATGTCTGAAAGAGGCAGTATGTTATCTGCTTGTATAGCTTTCCAGTCGTTTGATACTGCTTGCATGACTACCTCCTATCTTGGTGTGCCGACATCAATTAAACTTAGTCTTGCTCCGACATACCCTATAATGTCTCCGTTCTCGTCTCGCTTAAATATCTTTGCGCTACGATCCGATACATACATTTTTCTTGTTTCCCATGTGCCTACTGTTTGGTTAAAAAATGTTACATTCTGTATGAAGTTTCCTCCGACAAAACGATTATCAAACTTCTGCAATATGGCCGCCCAGTCCTGAACACTTATGAATCTCCAACTCATTGTGGCTTTGGCAACATCATTCAAAATGACACTGCCTATCATCATGCCCTGTGTGTTTCTTGCTGAGTCCACTATAGTCGCCGTATTTGCTTCATACTCACTCGGATCAGGAAAGTCATATGCGCCTATTGAAACTAATGCTGTAAATGCCATAGACCCTCCTTATTCATATGCAACACCGTAAGCAATTTTTGAACCATATGTCACTTCGGCTTTTCTTACTGCTCCATAAATTTGTTTTCCGTCAATATAGAGATTTATATTGTCTTGATAGTTCTTATAATCATCATACGAGCCAAACCAACCCGCTCCTGAGTTTGATGGAGCATTGTTTCCAGAGAATTGGTCAATTAGACCGAAATCAATAACACCTCCGTCATAGTCAGTTGGAGTGGTTGTATCGGTGCTATTCTTGACAAAAGAGTAATTCCCTGCTCCAGCGTTGTGCCAATTCTTCATGTAGGCTTCCATCTCGTAGTCGCGTTCCATTAAACCAGCTCTTACTCGGTCATAGTAACTAACAAGATACATATTGCCTGCGTCCACCGCTTCTTGATATTCTTCGTCTGTAACACCAAAATTGATAGGTTTTCCTGTCTTTTTCGACTTTACATACTCGGCTATATACTTTGAATAAGTAGCACCGGGCTTTCCTGCCATTTCCCACTCAAGAGAATTCATTGCACCAGCATAATCGGCTTCGTCATAATATGCTTCGCCTGTTTGTGGGTCATGAGTTGCGTTATACAAGTCTCTATCCAACTTACCCATATAGGTTGTCGCAAGGAACACTTCAGCAGCGATGAAAATCGGTATTGGATTCTTTGTGTATAATGCAAGTCCTACACCTTCCAAGACCGCACTCATTCCGAGTTTCTTTAGTGTTGCATCGTCGTCAAAACCATTCTGTAAGCCTTCGATAATTCCCTGTATGCCAGTAACACCACCAGCAACCATAAGAGACATTCCGCCTGCTTTTAATGCCACATCACCCAAGTTATATTCGTAAGCACCGCCTTCGCCTTTTGTAAGACCTAAAGCGGTTGGGAATAACTGACCGAGCTTTGTGGTCGCAACTACACCTATAGTTCCAGCAAGCAAACCACTTAACAAAGTTTCCGTTGCGGCGGCTCTTTCTGCGTTGACAATTTCCGTTCCAAACATATCGGAAATGTCATCCTGTGCTTCTATTACATTCAGTTCATCAAACCCAAGAGTTGCCATTTTGGCTTCATTGACCGCTTGGGCATATTCTTTTGCAGACTTTGTTGCTTTGGTAAACCTTTTCTCTCCGTTTTTCCAAGCATACATTTCTGATATTTTGTTCCCAAACCCTGCCAATGCATCGGATATAGAAACTATGGCTGGAGTTAGTGACTGAATAGCACCGGATAGACCTACCGCAAGTCCGTTTTTCAAATATTGAACACTTGTGGCTGCGGCATCCAATGACTGGACAAATGTCGAGTTAAAGGCTTTGCCGTATTGATAAAGGTTTGATGTTCCTTCTTTTACGGCGGTCGTAACTGCTTTCAAACCTGTACGAATTGCTCTATAAAAAGCTATTCTTCCTATAGACTTAAACAAGCCTCCAGTTTTTGACCCAATGCCTTTAGAGATATTTGAAAACTTTTTGACTTCTTTGCTCGCACCACTTGCAGGCGATTTCACATTTTTCAATGCGTCAGCCATTTTGTTTATCTCTTTTGCCGCAGAACTGGCAGACGACCGTACTTCAACTTCAAGAGAATCAATGCGTATTGCCATCTTCCGTTCCTCTCTTTGCTTTGTTTTCCCAGTTTTTTGCTAAACTGTCTAAATATGTAATCAATTTTTGTTTTTCTTTATCTTCTTTTATGCGTCTTTTTTGTTTTCGTTCTTCAGATGTTTGATATAACTCTAAAGGCTCTTCCATGTATTTGTTGGCTTTGTGGTGTCGCTTATCAAAATGAATGTTGCTCACAACTGTACCAACTGCATGGTAAACATAAAATCCTTGCAAGTGCATCATCTCGTTGATGTGTCGGTTTTTAAGTTGATCCGCCCTGTGATAGCACTCCGTAAGAAAAACATCGCCCTCCCAAAACTCACTTGTTGTCATTCCGATAGATAAGTAATATGGGAGAGCATCATAGAATATTTCAGTATATGTTTTTATATTCTGCGATGAACCCACTGGGATTAAAGAGCCACCGCCACTGTGGGGTTTTCAACACGCAGGTTGTCCGCTCCCGCTTGATATAGTGCAAAAAGTCTTTCGGTCAATGCCGCAGATATTTCGCCGATTTCGTCAAGTATTTGCTCTGCTTGTTCAGGAGTGACCTCAGGATGGTGCATTTTGAACGCATAACGCCACAGTATAGTAAATGCTGTAACTGGTTTTCTTCCAGCTATCGTTATGTCGAAACCATTTGCCTCCGCTTCCTTTATTGCCTTCCTGTTAAACTCCAAAGTGTAAACCTTTTCTGTGTTTGTGTCAGTTAAGGTTATCGGTTTAATTCTTTCTCTTTCCATGTCCATCACCTTCTAAAAACTTTCTCAATTATTCCTTATGACGAGGATGAATCCCATCCATGAACTCCGTTTACAACGATATATGCCGTCTGCTCTGATACTGCGCCAACTTCCTGTGAGTCAATTCCGAGTTCAACGCCTTCACCTTTGAAATAGAAACTGTTTACGCCGGGTACATATATTTCGTACCATGTTGCTTTGTTGCTTGCTTTGCCCGTTGCGGTTGCGGTTCTCATAGTAGTCCATGCAGTAACAAATGCGTTTGTCAAGTTGACTGTCAGTGATACTGCACCACCGGGGTCTTTCAGTCCGGGTATATATCTTCTCCAAGTTGTATCGGAGAGGTCTGTCACCTCTAAAGTTTCAGGCTCTCCGCCAAGTTCGGGAGTTACTTTCACATTAGGAATTGTTGTATAGCCTGATGTTGGTCTTGTTCCAGCAGTACCTTCTACGGCATACTTGACCAATACACCGGCTGTGCTTACTTCGTTTGCCATAATAAATTCCCTCCGAATTATTCTTTGTTATAGATTTGGTATGTATTTGTAGTGACAGTCTTTCCGCTTATCGTTTCCGATGTCGTGATAGGCTGTGCGACTATTGCTCTATACCTTGATGTTATTCTGTAAATTGTCTTGTCCATGTTCGGAAGATTAGCATACATAGTCCTTACGAACTTGATGCTTTCCATTGCACCATCAACAATTTGAAAAATCTTCTTTGCAGCAGTTTTCTTCTTGTCGGTAAATGCAGTGAATACTTCGATTTGAAACACGACTCTTGCGTGGTTTTCTACCTTCTCGTCCGATGTCCTTTCGTAAACATGATTCTCCACCATATTCACCATTACACACGGGAACTTCTCAGGCACTTGCGTGTATTCACTTGTTACATAGCAGTCGGAGACTTCTGTTGTTACAGCATTGCGAACTGCCGTGTATACCATATTCTCAATGTCTATCATGTCAGTTCACCTTTCAGTTTCTGTGCTACTTCACTTGCCTTTGACTCCATCTCTGCAATGGCTTGTGTCATTGCGTGTGCTGGTGGAGTGCCAGTGAATCTTGTGCCGTTATAAAACCAGTAGCCCAATTCGGAGAATATACCTTTACCAAGTTCAGAACTCGACCAAGAGCCGGGTGTGAAAGTGTACCCTTCATGGACACTTCCGTCCGCTTCTACACCAGTTCCAAACTCGATGAAACACACATCTGTTCCGTTAGCCACAAGTTTTGCTCCGTAGGTAGTTTCTTCCACCACACATTGGACAGGCTCGTTAAAACCCTCCAAATAGAAAGAGTCGTAAATCGTTTGTGCTTTTTGTCTTCCGACCTCGGCAAGTTCCTTGCAAAACTTTTTTTGAAAGTCTCGCACATCTTTTTGATACTGCTCAAGCTCTTTTATGGCTTCGTTAATCGAGTTTTGGTCGCTCCAATTAATCACTATTCGGCGGGTCATATCTCGTGTAATTGTCCGTTGATACTTCTCGAATTGCGTACAGGATGCAGTTAAGAGACTTTGCGACTTTCACAACCAAAAAGTTGTATGGATCAGTCGTTGGGTCTTTACCTATCCAAAGCACTGTGTCTTCTTGAATTGGGCATGTCATATCGCTTGTGGAGATAGTCTTTGAGTAATTAGTCTCAATACCAAACGGAGCGGTTTCGCTCTCTCCCCTTGCCGCAGATATGTTTGCTCGATACTTTACAGGGCTTGAGTAAGTTACCTGTCTCTCGCCCGTGTAATCGCCATTTTCGTCTGTTACTTCAGTTACTCCCGAATATAATGCGTAATAAAATGTCTGCTTGTTTCTCTCAAGTGAACGCATCTTAACGCACCACCTTCGCATACGGAGTCACTTCGGAGAGCAAGTCTTCGTCGTTTACACTGCCGTATGTTCTTTTGATTCCGTTTTCGTCATGTGTGCTTTCGCCTTCCGCACCTTGTCTGTTAAAGTAGCGGACTGCCAGTTGCAACTGAACGCCAACATATTTTTCGGGTACTTCAGTAATTGATTCTTTGTTGAGCCTGTTGAGTATCGCTGATTTAGCAAGAAGGAGACAATAATCTACCTTTTTGTTCGTTGCGGTTTCTATGTTGTCCAGTGCTTCCTGAACGCGAACACGCTTCTCATAATCAGTCATATTTTTGCCTCCTTCGAGTAAATTTCTTGTTTAATTAGCCTGTGATGTCAGCTGCATTAGCAGTAGCTGCTCTGTGGCAGTAGATACCAGTTGTCTTGTTTTCGTATACTTCAACACCGTGATAGATGCGGTACTGAAATTTCCAGCTATCAGAATCCTGATTGATTTCGGGTGAGAAAATCTTAGGAAGTGCGTTTTTAACAACCTGACATACTGCTGACGGGTGAACAATGAGGAAGTTGATTCCATAGGAGTCACTTGCTGCGAACTTGAAACCGCCACCTGTCTGTCCTGCTGTTGTACCATCGTTGAGAATGATTCCTGTTGTTGTAACAGTCGGATCAACATTGAATCTCGGCTTCGGAGCTCTTACGACTTCCATTCCGTCGAAGTATTCAACTGCTCTGTTGATAGTTCCTTCGTTCTTGAACATACGAGTGATGCCACCCTTGAGAAGTTTGTAAACATTTTCAGATACGAAAAGGATTCTTCCTTCGTCCGGTACTTCTGCATCGCCGAGTGTCTGTTCTGCTGTGTCGATAGCAGCGAGAACATTTGCGCTTGTTGAAAGGTCAGCGTTTACCTTTGTGCCTGCGCTGAGAGCATATTTAGCGAAACGAATTGCGTCAACTTCAGGAACAACCCTTGTTCTCAAAAATTCGCCTGTTGCTGCGCCGAAAGCCATATCGAGTGTTTCTTCCGCATCGAATTTGTCGATGTTTATTTCGCGTCCTCTGTCATAGTCAAGTGTGAGGTCTTCCCATGTGGATGTTTCGTAACCCTTAACATATCCGTTGTTTCTTGAGTAGTCGCCAAGTCCATCAACAGCGGCTTTGAAAACCTTTGCTGTCTTAACGCCAGTGAACATTACTCTGTCGCCAGTTGTGTCAAGGAGAGCTGTCTTTGATTCTTTTTTGTATACAGCATCAATTCGAGGTAAATATTTAGCTGCAAGTGCAATAGAATTTGCCATAGTATTTAATTCCTTTCAAAAAATTTTTATAGTCCGAAGTATTTGTCCAATTTGGCATCTTCGGCAGATTTAACATCCTGTGCATCTACGGGCTTTCCGCCTGTGAGCGTAGGCTGTTTTTTGAGTGCATTAGCCTCAATTTCTTTTGTTTTGTTTTCGAGGAATGTTTTTTGACTTGCAAAATAATTGTCATCAAGTCCGTCGGGTAAACTGCTTGCCATTGTCTTTGCTGTTACGGTGTCATATCCCGCCTCAACAAGTTTGGTTGTGTAGACTGAAACTCTTTTCTCTGCTCTTAGTTGTTTGAGTTCTTCCTGAGTAGCCTTTTCAGCTTCTGCTCTTTCGGCTTCCGCCTTTTCCTGCTCGGTCAATTTCTCGTTCAGTTTGCGTTTGTAGTCGGCTGCTTCGGTGTTTGCCTTAGTCAGCAACTTCTTGTACTTTTCAACTTCAGTATTGTCGGGTGTGTCGTCTACTTCGTAATTCTCAAGTGCAGCGATTTTTTCTTCCGCACTCATGCTGTCGTAACCTTCTATCTTGGTTATGTCAATTTTTCTGCTCATCGTAAAATCCTCCTATGCGTTTTAATGTCTTCCCTGACTTTGTGCGATTAGTGTCTTCCCTGACATATTTGAACGGATTACTCCGTGTCATTCGAGTATTAGGTCTATTACACAACGGCAATTCACATTGTTCTCGGCTCTCAAAAAGTCGCCGGGGAACTTTGCGGAGTCGCCGTCGTATGTGACAAACTCGGCATCTAAGTCAACTTCAACGCCTTCCAAAAAATCATGCGTTTGGCGGACTTTATCGTCCATCATTGTGTTCCACTTCTTCCTGAACTTTAGCGGTGTTGACTTTGCCGTGTCATATATGCCTGTGTTGTAGTTGCGGTGCATTTCAGTATCGATAACTCGTATGATCCCTTCTCGGTCATCTTGGTCGATGTAGTCATTAACTCTGTCCATGAAGGTTTCGTCTTTTATACTTTTGTATATCGAGTCTTTTAACTTATCGACATTGACCCTTTCCGTAAGGTCAAACGAGTCATTCACCGCAGTATTGCCGAGTGTGTATGAGTAAATCAGAAACTCAAGTATTTCGTCTTCGAGTACCTTCTTGTCCAAGACTTCTGCTTCTCGAACTTGTGCAGATATAACATTCAATTCTTCAACTGGTAATAACTGCGTCATATTCGTACCTCGAAAATAAAAATAAGGACTACGATACGGAGATGCTCTTAACCACTATGGCGAGACTTATTCTTCGTATGTAGCCCTTACTTGCGGCTTTCAACACAAACTTACTTTTATTGTGTCACTTACTATTGTTTTGATGGCTTCTTTGTTAATACTTTTCTTGCCGTGTCAACAGCAACAAGATTAACTTTGCCGTTCTTTCCCTCGTTTTTCAATTCTACTGTGCGACCATTCTTTATTTCCGCGTTCAGTATGTCAAGAACTTCGGGGAAATTTCTTATATCGAAATTATTTAAATCGTATATATCAATTTGAGGCATCTTGCGTTACCTCATTTGTTGCGACTGGCTCAGGCTTTGGCTTGTCCGGGTCGCCAACTTTCATGTTCATGTACGCTTTGCTGTACTCATAGTCCTTAACAGGGTCATTTGAAACACCAGTCTTCTGCAATGCAATAATCGGATGCAAACCAGCTT
>Ga0310696_10000926_pt1 | contig 43182 bp, 53 predicted proteins | sample AusTroGonzalo_MG_4_FD_203885 | JGI IMG/M metagenome (GOLD analysis project Ga0310696, IMG submission 203885) | Bovine rumen microbial communities from tropical cattle in Woodstock, Queensland, Australia - Gonzalo_02 (v2) (version 2) | ecosystem: Host-associated > Mammals > Digestive system >... | reverse complement strand
CCTCCTCAGGATCGTATATCGGGCGCCCGGCTCCGCTGATCGTAAGCAGCGTGCGCTTGCGGCGTGCGACAGCTCCTCCGTTACTCTGGCTGCCGGTGTCATCAAACCAGGTGTTCCCTTCAATGCAATCGTACGTTCCGTCGTCGTTTACCTTCTCGATAATACCGACGTGATCGTATCCGTATCCGCCGACACCGAAGTCGAAGAAGACGATATCTCCGGAGCGGTAACCGCTGGTCACGAACCTGCCTTTCGTCTTGAACCACCCTGCCAGCGTGGGGCATGACGCCGTTCTGTATCCGTCGTTGAACTGATCGCTCATGTCAGCTGCACGAAAGAGCCACCAGATGAAAACGCAGCACCAGGGGAATGTGGTGTCCCACAGTCCGTCATACACAACTTGCCCGTAGTAGAGCGTGTTGTATTTGCACTCATTTGATCGTGGCCCTTCGGTATAACCGATCTCAGCCCTTGCTATATCAAGTACCTGCGTTCTTGTCATTGTCAGTCTCCTTTTCCTCTGTCTGTTTCTGTGTCTGCGTTCCGTAGTAGAAGGCAATTATCGTCGCGTAGATCACCATGAATCGTTCCGCATCGATCACCTTGTATACTGCCAGATACGCAAACACGATGGTCAGCACAATAGTTACGATTGACTTAACGCTGAGGAGCTTGTCCCATCTCTCTTTCATCTCGTCACCTCATTCCGGCAGCACGTGCAGCGTCCTCTCTCGCCTTAGCCATGATCGCCTGTGCTGTCTGTCTGTCCAGGCCGGGCTGCTGTTGCTGAGCCTGCTGTGCCTGCTGAGCTTGCATCTGCGCCTGCTGCATGGCCTGCTGCTGCATCTGCTGCTGTTGCATCATCATCTGCATCTGCATCTGTCGCTGCAGCTCTTCCTCAAGGTATGCTCTGGTATCACCGGCGCCCGGATAGTGGAGAAGTTCCATCTTGGTCCAGAACAGAATGAGCGTCTGCATCTGCGCGGGATCGCCGAAGGCGCCCGTCTGCAGGTTCATTCTCGTCTCCTGCCACATAGCTTCTCTGTTATTGGCAAGAGGAGCAGAGGTGTCGCAGCTGAACAGGAACTGATCGTTCCAAGTCCACTCGCCGGCAGCATCCTGCTCAAGGAAGTCGTACCGGTTGAACTCCTTGTACTCGGCATTGCCGTGGATATCGTCTGCGACTACCGGTCTCGGTTCATCGGCATAGGCTAATTTGAATTTGAACATAGCTTCAAAGAGAGCTGCATAAGCGCTGTCCTTCATGACTCGCTTGCTCTCAAGTCTGCCGGCGCTCTGCGCTGCAGCAAACTCCTTTGCCTTACCGGAAGTCGCGGTGGTATCTCGTCTGCCCTGGAAGGAATCGGTCACGCCGATGATCTGCCGGGCCTCTTCATATACCTGCTGCAGGTACGCCATGTCCGGTTCTATATTTCCCTGAAGATCGTATACGCCGATCAGTTCCTTCGTGGCCTGATTGCCGGGGCGTATTATCTTCATGTCCTCTGTGTCTACTCTGATACTCGCTTCATCCGGCAGCGTGATATACGAGCCGGACTTCAGCAGCTTGTCTATGATCTTCGCTTCTATGCGGTTGATCGTATTCTGCTGGTCCTTGATCTTGTCCAGATCGCTGTCACCCAGGAACTGTCCGTAGACGCTGACGTTCTTCTGCATTATCAGAGGGAAGATAGACGGTTTATAGAACGGAATCCTTGTGGGTTCCTGCACTATCTGCGGTACCGGCAGCCCGTTCATATCCACTATTGCCGGATCTACAGTCTCTATAGTCTTGAAGGCCGGAATAACTGAACCGTCGCTCCTGACTATATCTGCATAGAGCTCTTCGTAATCTTCCTCTGTCTCTTCCCACTTGGTGCCGCCGCAATATGGGCAGACGTGGTTGCTCCTGCCGGCAGCCGGTCTCGGTTCTCTCTTCGGTTCGTTCTCTATGTCCCCCAGGATTTCCACAATAGGAGCCTGGCCGGGCATGAGTCCGTCGGGTGTAAGCGGTTCTGCTGCTTCGCTCTGCAGCGGCTCGACAGCTCCGCACTGTGTGCATCTCTTCAGCCTTCTGGCCTGGTAGTCTTCCAGATCCTCCAGCTGTATATCGTTTACCCAGCTGTACAGGCCTATACCACCATTCTCGTTGCGGTAGTATGCAACGTACTGGGTAACCATGTCCTGTGCTGTGGAGGCGTCCAGCGCCTTGACGTCGCTCTCTGACTCGCTCTCGTCGGATACATCCACACCATACTTCCGGCGGATGTATTCCTTCGTCTGCGGCAGCTTAAGGATGATGTAGTCCATATCCTCTACGGAACCGTACACGCCATCCTGCGGTACGATCTGCTTGGGATGGATCGTGGATATGGAAAGCTCGCCGACGGTGTAGTGCGTGCGCAGCGTGTTGTCCCACTCGACCAAGAAACCCGCGCCGCCCTGGATAGGTACGGTGCGTTCCATCATGTCGTTCAGCTGCTCGAAGGGCATACGATCCAGTTCGTTACGGATCATGTCTTCAATGAGCTTGGCCTTCTCTTCGTCTCCCTTGCGGCGTGCTGTTACTTTCGGCTGCGGTATGGTAGAGGATACCTGCGCTTCTATAAGCTCAGCAGAGACGTTCCTGACGTGCGGTGCTTTGGTCTTCCGCTCACCGTATACGATAGGCCGCAGCTGGGTGTTGCCCAGATACTGCTGCTCCCTGGTATCCATCTTGGCGTACTGATCCTCGAATGCAGATGCGTTCCGGTCCAGCCTCTCCTGCCAGAGCTGCAGCTTTTCCTTATCTGCCTTTGCCATTGGTGTCCTCCTCCATCATCTGTCTGGTCTCTTCTATGAGCCGGAGCTTATCGTCCATGCTCAGGACTTCGGTCTGTATTGCCTTCCGGGTTTCTTCCCCGATCTCAGTCTCTTTCTTTTCGCGCCAGTTGAAGTTGTTCTGCAGTGAGAAGACGAGCCCTCTCACATTGCCCTTTCGATCTATGAGCTCTTGCTCCAGCCAGCCTTCAAGTACAGCCCTCGCTTTGCCGACAACTTCCTGGTATTCAGGATACTGATCGGGATTGCAATAGTTGAGCCAGGTCCTACGATCTATACCCAAATCCAGGCACATGCCGCAGACTGTGGGAGGTATGGCAAACACCCGGTGCATCACAGGACATCCAAGCTCGTTCGTTATAACGTCGCCGTCCTTGCTGCGCATCGGGGCCTTGTAGGATATGGAAGCAAAGTAATGCTCAATGGCATCGCCAAGCTGCTTCGCTGATTTGAATTTCTTTGCCGGCATGATACTCCTCCATCGTGGGAAAATAGAACGCTCCCAAGCCCCTCCCGCTCTTGAGAAGATCCCAGGGCGGGGCGAACTATACGCTCTCCACTCCCCCACAGGGCGGACACTATCACATATAAAAAAAGATTTCTAACCCCTAATAAAAAGAGAGAGAGCTATTGCTCTCCCTCAAAAAAATCTATGGCAATGCATACCGGGCAAAATGGGTACCTGTCCTTATCTATGCAGTACTTCTGGATATACTGCCGGCGTTCTTCTCTGCTGTTGAACACCCGCTGTATTATCCCTTCACTATCGCAGCAGGATATATAGCATCTCGGTTTACGATCATCCATGCCGCTGTAATACGGACATTGGATCAGCACGTCTCCCCATTGCGTCGCCATGTCTTAGATCTCCCTTGCCTGCTTGAAGTATATGCAGCTCCTACAAGCATGTTTTAACTTGAGCTTCCTCTGCTTGTGTACGTCCGGGTTCCAGCCGCACTTGGCGCAGTTCTTCTTCTGATAGCATTCCACGCCTACGTTATACTTGCAGGAATCATACGGTCTTACTGCTCCCATCGTCTACCTCCTCTTTCATCCACTCCAACCATACATCCCTGCTATATGGATATAGTGAGTAATTGCGTTTTATCGTCGAACACAATTCTGCCAGTTCCTCGTCTGTCATTGACCTTATACGATCTGCGTTTGTCAAATGTCCATGTACTACTGGCTTTACAGCTAAAGCCTTTATTGCCTTATCAAGAGCAAAATACGCGTCACTGATTGGGCACCCGTACTGGTCACGCATCATATTGCGCAAAGTAATTAATATTGCTTTTGCCTGCTCGTTGTCCATGTTCTCTGCGTCTTCCCGCGTCATGCAATCTATGTATTCAGCCATCGTCTACCTCCTGTTTAAGCCACTTTTTCCAACATTCTGCTCTGTCACAATCCCAGTCTTGGCAGTACGCAAAATCTCCGGGCGGGCATCTGTCGTGACTTAATATAAATTCAACAAGCTCGTTTGTTGGCATACACCGAATACGATCTTCATTAGTCATCGTCTTCCTCCTTGATCGGTAGATATTCATCGCATGGAAAACCAGCCTTCTTCCGTTCTTCATACTTCGCATACAGTTCTTCGTTATCAAAGAAATACGGGTGTCCTGGCACGAATACATCTCCGAGTATGTTCTTGTCTCTCATGCAGACCTTCGTGTGGATACATGTCTTGCATAGCTCGCTTCTTAAATCTACGTGAGGCGGCTCCCATATCGTGGTTGACTGCCCCTTATCGGGGCCGGGTTGCATAAGAGGATATTCGTCCCCTATCATTCGGCATCACCATCTTTCTCGCAAAAATACTTGATCATATTCAGCACCACCGCTAGTTCTTCTCTTGTCAAATCAACCTTGCGTTTAACAATAGATTGCGTGGTACCTATGGTTTGGATCGTCTGTGGCAGAGAGATAATTATCTGATTGTCGTTTCGGTAATAGACTAACTGATAACCGTCAACCACCACGCAGTCGCATCGCCATTCATCCATCGTCGTCCACCTCATCCATTGTTGCCCCGCATTTCGGGCAGTAGTCGAATCCACCCCATGTTTCGGTGAATAATTCACCGCACCGCGAACATTCACATAGTGGATATTTGTTCACTATCCAATGTCCATGTACTACTGGTCTGTACTCTTGCATTGAAACCGTTACCGTTCCCCTGTATCGCACCTCGTTCTCCGTTGAAAGGTTTTCTATTGTTTCTGTTATCGTTGGCTTTATAATCCATTTATCTCGTTCTATGTATTCAGCCATCGTCTACCTCACCTCGCCGGGAATATACTTGATTACGCATATAACACTCACACATTCCCGCTGATGGTTCATTGCCGATCAACCATATCACTTCGCCCTCGCTTGCAAATGCCGTACAAGCATATCCGTCTTGATCCGTGTGTTTGCATCCTTTGCCGGAGTAATCATACTGAATTAGTCTTTTCTGATATAAGCAATTATTACAACTTTCTTTCATTCGTCTTCCTCCGCTTCTATGATTGTGGGAGCATAGCGAATGTACGCTGAATACACTATCGGCATCTTGCCCCCATCACACGTCAGGAATACTTCATGCTTCATAAGCGCATCAGCATCTATCAGCCGTCCATGCGGCGGGACAGGGACAATAGGACAGAAACTTGGGCGTTCATCCTCGTTTGTTATCAGCATTTTTGCCACTCTGCAAGATGTGATTTTTTCTCCGTGGATTATGTACCATTCTCGCATTGGGCAATAAAAACAGCTTGTCGGCATCTCCATGCCTTTAATCAGTATGCTCATCGTTTGCCTCCTGTTGCATCCATTCTAGCCAAGTATCCCTGCTGTATGGATATAGCGAATAATTTCGCTTTATAGTTGAACACAGCTCTGCCAGCTCCTCATCCGTCATGCCCCGTATTACATCAGCATTAGTCATCATCATTCCCCCGCAGTGCTTTGATCAGGTCCAGGTGGTTTACGTCGTAGCTCATAGTATTGAGCAGCTCCATGATCGTATCAGTGGTAGCACCGGCCTGCTCCGCTGTTTTATTGATAAGCTCGGTCAGTCCAAATATAACCTGCAGCCCATGACCGGCTATAGATATTGAGCAGTCGCCATCACCGTCCATCTGGAAGTGAAGATAGCATCCGCCGTTCTTGGCGATCTTCATTGCTTCTGCTTTCATCTTTGCTCTATCTTTCTTCTTCATTGTCGTCCTCCTCTTTTATAAAGCACAACCAGTGCGTGTTCATTTTCTTCCCGGAGCGATGACCAAATAGCGGTTCTTTTCCTATTGCCTTAATCAAATCTCTTGTGCTGATTGATATGTCCGACCATTTGAATATCAGCACCCCCCCAGATTTTAGGACACGGTAACACTCCCAAAAACCATCGTGAATAACCTGCTGCCAATCATCGTCTAACGACCCATAACTCTTTCGCAACCAAGATGATTCCGCCATGTTCTTCACATGAGGCGGATCAAACACGACCAGGTTAAACTCGCAATCACGGAACGGCAGTTTTGTGAAGTCGCACTTGATATCAGGATCTATAACCAGGTGCCTATGCTTTTTCTTTCCGGCTTTATTAAGAACATTGCCAAAGTCACCTTCCCATTCCTCGCGTCTGTTGTCGCAGTAAACAGCCCCCGGATAATTCTTCTGAAACCAAATAGTGCGATCTCCACATGTTACATCAAGGATGGTTTTATCAAGACCCATCACATAACCTCCAGTAATCTTCTGATCTCATCCGTACCAGTGATCGGTGCAGGACGCGGCGCGGATGCCGGCTGATCCTTCTTTGCCCAGGTCCTTATCACCGCAAGATGATTCTTGTACTTGTCTCCTTTAGCGGCGATGTATTCTGACAGCCTTTCGATTCTGGCTTCCCAATCACAGAACTCTGCCTTCAAGGTATCAAGTTGATCGTCAGTGAGCAGGACGTTTTTGTATCTGCCGTATCTGTGTTTGCTTGTTTTTTCTTTCTTATCTTTCTTTAACTCTATCCCTATCTCGTTCTCTTTCTCGTTCTCGCTTGCGGTTTGCTTCGGTTTTGCTTCCGCTTTGCTTGCGGTTTGCTTAATACCTCCTAGCTTACCGTTTGCTGCCTTTTTGTTTGAAGCAATTATGTTGGGTATAATGTTCTCAAGTGCTACTGCCACAATGTCTGGCAGCTCATCCAGGTTCGGCTCTTCTCCATATAATGCGAGACGAATTATTGCATTATATGCGATTGCCTGATCAGGTTTCTTTTTGATCCTTGAAATAGCTTTATAAAAACTTTCATAAAAAGTGAATTGAGTTCTCTCCATTTTTTCTCCAATCAGAACGGAAGGTCTTCGTCAGTGCCTGTCAGGTCCTCGTATTCGACGTGCTGTTTACGCTTATCTGCACCGCAAAATTCATTGACTGCGACCTCATATTTTCTGCGGCGATCACCCTGTTTGTCGGTCCACTCGCGGACATTGAGCCTGCCGTATATCATAGTAAACGATCCCTTGTGCAGGTTGGCAGCTACTCGTTCTGCGCAGTTCTTCCATGCGACGCAGTCGATAAACTGTGCTTCCTCACCGCTCTTAACCGCAATACTAAATGAGCATACCGGCGTTCCGTTGATCGTCCGTTTCAGCTCAGGATCTTTTGTTACGTTCCCGGAAAGATGTACTTCGTTCATTTATCTTTTCTCCTTTTTAATCCATATATCCGGCACAGTGTTTTATCCAGAGTTATGCCGGCGTCAAAGTGATACTTCTCATTGAAGCTGTGCTGCCCCAGGGTATGACATTCATTGTGATGCGTCCGGCATAGCGGCAGCACTTCCATGCCTTCGTGTATAATCTCGTCGCGGTCCCGGCCCATACCTACGTGGTCTACATGATGCAGATCCGCATGTTTTCCGCAGACCGCACACTTCTTATTGACCAAGCATGAGTAAACGTAGTCTGCGATATCATCAACGTAGTCAAGCAGCGGAAAATCGCAGGGAATGTCATTGTCTACAATGAACCGGATCAGGAACCGCTGGAACTCCGCGACAAGGCTCATGGGTGCATTGGCAAGAGAAAATATCTTGTCCGCTGTCTCGCTGCACAGCTCCGCCATGAAGTTCACTTTCATGATGTTCTTGACTTCTTCGGTGCTTGCATATCCGGCATAGTCTGCTATCGCACGCAGCAGGCTATAGCACATTCTCCGCTGCTTGTCTGATAAAGGACGCGAGTCTATCATCTGCACATTGCAGTATTTATATCCGCGCTTTATGAGCGTAAACCAATCATCGTACCGGCACTTGATCGTAACGATACCGTCGTCTACATCTACGATCTGACCTTTAACGATATCAATCGGCGTTTTCAAAAGGGTCCTCCTCAAATACTGCCGGGCATCTGTAACCCATTGCTTTAAGATCTACCAGCACTTCATCCGTGAGCCTGCACTCGCAGCGGACGTTACCTTTCCTCAGCCAGGTGCAATACTGGCAGCACACATGTCCTTCCGGGAAGTGTACGGGTACCGTCGCCCAGGCCCTCACGTAATACGACACACCATCCTTAGCCATTAGCGACCACTCCTCTTACAGGCACAGTCCCAGCAGAGAGATTCGCCATAGCGTTCCTTGGTCCTATTGGCAATATGCATGACACCATACTCGTTCTTGCCGTCGCTGTGAGGGGTGATCACATTACCACAGTCATGGCAGATGTAATACTTGATATTGTCTTCCTTCTTGGGTTCCTCCTTGGGTTCTTCCTTCTTGGGCTTGGGCTCTTCCTTAGGCTTGGCCTCCCTCTTGGCCTCCTTCTGCTCTGCGTCCAGCTGTGCCGAAGAAACCTTGTCAGGATCTTCGCCAGTGGGGATCGCAAAGGTCCGTAGCCACATGTACTTGTAAGCGTAGGTCATTGCTTTGCCGGCGCCCTTATCCTGAGTATCAGCTCCGTCGCCGCATGATACGACTTCGATATACTCTCCGCTCTCTGTATCTACGATCCGGTACTTCACATCAACGTGAGAAATCTGTCCTTCTCTGTGCGAGTACATCTCTATGGGAAAGACGACGAGCTTCTGCTTTATCATCTGCTCCCGCATGATCGTCGTTACCTTCTCTTCGGACAGAGCTTTGTAATCCGTCTTGCCAAACTGTACGCTCGTGTCCTTCTCCAGGCGCTGAACCGCTTCCATTATGGAAAGGATCTTCCCATAAATGCTGTTGACCTTTTCGGCATTCTGTGTTATATTTTCCATAGCTAAATGTCCTTTCTACTTTGGGGCGTCGTGTTGCAGCACGGCGTCTCATTTTTTTATTACCTGCTTGAACATATCCGGTTCGCACTCCCGCATATACTCTGCAAACTCTTCCATCCACGGGTCCTCTCGGCACTGTTCCGCAATCTTCGGCATGGACCCGAAGAAGCGCTTGATAAAGTCCACGGCTATCTCATTGGAATGCCAATACTCAGCGCAGGCCGGGCAGACGACATCTCCGTCGATGATGTGATCCTCGTTCCAGATATCCTCCTCGCACCACTCGCAGTAGCCTATCGGATCTGGATCGTCCGGCGGAGAGAATCCATACCAGTTATCGCCGGGCATCCGGTGCGGGTAGTACACATGGTGTACGGTGTGTTCGTCGTCTGGGTGTTCATACCACTCGATCATGTTCTCTTCTCCTCCTCGCTCTCTTTCTTCTGATATACGGAATTACATTCTCAAAAATAAACGCCAGGATTATCGCCGGTATGAATATCGGTGCCAGATATATAGCTGCGATCATCAGTGCCTCAGCCATTCGGTTCCCTCCTCAAATAGTATCTGTGATACTGGTTTCCATTCTGTGCTAGCGGATCTACAATGGATTCGATCAGATATCCTTCCATGTCGTTGATCTCGCTTACCCTCTTGCGGAAATCATTGATGTTGCAGCTGAACATTCCTTCTCTGTTCGTTGCCCCACGGTTCCCGCGCTCACGCAGGAAGCTGATTACTGTTGCCTGTTGTGGTGTCATGACAGATACCTCGCAAAACTCGCGGCCGTGATCCGTCTCTGCGTTCCAAGCTGAAACGTCATATTATAGAAGCGCTCGTCCTTTTGCAGTACTCTAGGATCACAACCCATAAACTCTGCTGCCCTTCTTATCGACAGCACATTCTTCTTCCCGCAGAACTCTAGGATCTGCTCTAGGTTATCCCGGTAGTTCTCTTTTTCTTTCATCCGCTCATCTCAATTCCCAGTATCTGATTGATCGCAGAGATGACTTTCTTGGAATTGCACTCGCCGGTCATGTTCCTTGAGATGTAACTCTGGTCTGTATGCAGGCCGGTTATCTCATTGACTCGTCGAGCAAGTTCCGTCTGCGTCATGTCCATGTCGATCAGACGATGCTTTACCAACTTTTCGTAGGTGTTCATCTCTCTCCTCCTTAATTGATTATTCTTTTTCTATAGCAAAACCGTGCAGCAGAAGTGATGCTTCTTTAGAAATAGAATCCAGAATTCTCACTATTGCTTCTACTTCCGTTTCTGCCTCTACAACCCATCCTTGATATTTGTCACCAATCTGGTAGGTGATGCGGTAAGTGTTCATATTATTTGTTGTAAACATTAATATTCCTCCCTATATCTTGTGGTTGATTTTTGCTACAGACTTCTGTATAATAATTGTGCTACCAATCATATTGCAGAACTCTGCCATGTCTGCATTATATTACAGACATCTGCACCCGTCAATAGGGTTTTTGCGGAATTATTGCAGATTTTTGCAATTCAGTAAACCTACACAAAAAAGGCGGGCGTGGTATGTACAATACTATCAAAGAGCTATGTAAGGCCCGTGGTATCACGGTGTCTAAAATGTGTGCAGAAATACGCATTAGTCCTACGGTTATGTCTGAACTCCATACAGGCCGGACAAAGAGTCTGTCTGCCCCTACGATTCAGAAGATCGCAGACTATCTTGGTGTATCCCCTGCCGACATCATGGGCAAAAAAGAAAAGCTCACCGATGACGATGAGCTGTACGAATACTTGGAAATGTTAAGGCAGAGACCTGGTATGCGTGCTCTGCTGAAAGTACACCAGGGCAGCACCGATGAAGAGATCGCTGCCAATGTCCGGTTCATAGAAGAACTGAGGGGAAAGCATGATTGAAGGCGTAGATTATTATATTAGGTTTGTTCGATTTCCTAATCGGTCTACGCCTGGACAAGTATGGCTTAATGACGACGGCACATTTGATATCTACATTGACGAGCGTCTCAGCAAAGAGGAGTCTGTCCTTGCGTTCATCCATGAGCTGCGGCATATCTCTGCCGATCACTTTAATTGCCCACAAGATATCAGGACCATTGAATGGGAGGCCGATAGAGGAGGCATCGCAGTATGAGTGTGATGCTGTCTATAATTGCACGCTTCCGTAATATACGTCCTCTCACCCACGAAGAACATGTCGAACGCATGACGATTATAATCTGCGTAACTGTAGTGCTGATCCTGCTGATAATCTTTGCGTGGAGGAAAATGAGATGACAAGACGTAAAGATGGTCGCTGGCAAGAGAAGCTGACAATCGGCAGCAAGGTCAAGTACTTCTATGGACACACGCAGCGAGAAGTCATGCGGAAAGTCCGGGAGTATAAACAGGAACAGGAACACGGCAGATCCTTCCCGGATGTGGCTGATGAGTGGTGGGAGTTTCATTCGCCCACGCTCGGTCCTATTACATTTAAGTCATATATACCGGCGATCCGTCGTGCCAAGGAAGAATTCACCTGCCCGATCAGCGAAGTCACGCCCACGGATATCAACAGATTTATTATTGATCTCAGTAAAAAGGCGTACTCACGCAAGACTATAAGCACCCAGCTGATGATCGTTAATCAAATATTCAAGTACGCCGTCCAGTATGGATATGTGTCCGTGAATCCGGCAAGAGAGATAGATGTGCCGCGTGGATTGTCCAAGCAGCAGCGCGAGCTACCAACGCCGGAAGAGATACAGATCATTAAGCAGACTACCAACGAACCAATGGGCCTGTTTGCATACTGGGTGATGTACACCGGTTGCCGGCGTTCAGAACTGCTGGCCCTCACCTGGAGCGACGTGGACCTGGACGCCAGGACGATCACGATTAACAAAGCAAGATATCAGCTGAACAATAAAACATATCTCAAGGAACCCAAGTCTGCTGCCGGCACCCGCGTGGTCCCTATCCTAGACAAGCTGCTTGAAGTGATCCCCCGGAAAGGGAAAGGCTTGGTGTTCGCATATAATGGACAGATGTACACTGAGCGCCGGTTCGAGCTTGAGTGGAATAAGTACCGGAAGCAGTATGGTATCACATGCACACCGCATGCGCTGCGTCATTGTTACGCAACGATGCTCTACGAAAACGATGTCAACGTCAAGGATGCGCAGACGCTGCTCGGCCATGCTCAGGCATCGACAACCCAGGATATTTATACTCACATCCGCGAGCAGCAGGCTGCCAAGATCCGGGAGTCTTTATACCATCTGGACATCCAGTAGGGTGTAATCAGGGTGTCAAAATCTCTGTAACCATTGGTATATAAGGAAAGGTTACAGGTTCGAATCCTTCTCCCGCTGCCAAAATAAAAACCCTTGAAATTGCTAGAAAATCTAGTAGTTTCAAGGGTTTTTTCGTATTTAGGAAATGTGCGTTTTGAAGAGAATTGATGGTATTTGTGCAGGTTTTAGGGTGTCAAAATGGGTGTCAAATTTCCCTGTACATTTCCTGAAGCCGCTTTGCCTCTGCGGCCTTCTCAATCTGACGTGCATGAAGGTAGTCATACACTGCCTGCATTTCAACGGGAGGTTCTCCGTTATTCCTACGATACTCGTCGATCAGATTAACGACCTCGCCGTGCAGCATGGACATGTGGCGCATCTCGTCTACCGAGAGATCGTAGAACACTTTCGCAAGCTGAGGGTATTCTCCCTTTTTTTCGACGGCACACTTTGCGTATTTGATAGAGTCCGATACTTCCTCCTCTATCATCTCGGATACTTTCTTTATTATCTTCATAGTCAGCACACTTTCGTTACGACGATGTTAGCGTCGGTGAGCGTGCCGGCATCCAGGGCCATAACCTGTATAGTCGTAGGGCTGGAGCAGACGCACCCATTGTTGTTGTGATCAACCTGGACAAGGGTGGTGAAGTTCGGGCTGGTACCGGTGCTCTGCGCCTGGGGCTGAGCTACACCGTCCTTGTAAAGCTGGAGCGTCACAGCTGCAGCAGAGGAGGCGTCAAACGATACCATATACACGCCGCAGGTGTTGAGGCTGATCGTTGCCGGAGCTGAGAGGATTGCGGTGCAGCCTTTGCGGATACTAACGTCAGCGAAGGGGACCGGTGCGTTCTCAGCTATTGTAATGTTGAGACCGTATGCTTCAAGCATTTTAAATTACTCCTTTCAATAAGACAGGGGCGGCTATTGCCGCCCCCATAGGCGGACTAGATCCGCTCACATATTGCAGCCGCAGCCGCCGAAGCACGGGCTGGGAACTGCGTAGGTGGTGTTGTTCGGGTATCTCACTACACCGGCAAGCTGGTTCTGAAGAGTCAGAGCGTTAACCTGGTTCTGGAGAGACTCGATTTTGTCTTTGGCGATAAGATCCTTCACGGACTGGATCTGTGCCGTGAAGTTCGCGTTGGTGGCCGCATCACGCAGAGCTCCATCATAGTTGTTCTGCATGATGAGCTGCTTGGTCTCGCAGCAGCACGCGCTCTGGTTGGCTATAGAGTTTGCCTGGCCGACGCGGAGTTCTGCGATGTCGCGTGCCGTCTCGTTATAGAGAGACTGCATAACGGAAAGGTTGTCGTGGAACGTCTGATTCGTCGCGGCTATGCCGGCTGCGCCCTGAGCATTGACGGCAGAAAGGATCTCACGCTGATTCGCCATAGCGTTCTGATTATCGAAGCCTCTCTGAACCTCCGAAGAAGTAGCCAGGTTCTCATAACCGATAGCATTGGCAAAACCATTGTTACCCCAGCCAAGTCCGCCGCCGTTGAACATGCCGAGAAGGATAAGCAGGCCGAAGATCCAGAGGAAGCTACCGCCGAAACTATCGCCCATGCCACCGATCGGCATTACGGGAGTGATGCCATTAGTGTTGTCCATTGTTTATACCTCACGTATTATATTTCAATGCATGGCCATGCTATTGATCACTTGAGTGAGTTAAGTATTTCATTGGGATCTACACCATACTGACTGGCGAGATTATAGAATGCCTTCTGCGCATTGCCGCCGTTCTGGCGGACAAGCTCTAATGCTTTTGAGTAGTTGGGATTATTGCTAAGGAGCTGATCCATCATGGCCTGTGGGTTCCCGGCCATGCGGACTGTGTTAAGCATCTGCTTCAGAGGTGCTGCCCTGCTCGCTCCGAGAATCTGCATCATTGGGTTTGACATTGAATCGTTCCTCCATTCTCTTGATTGCCTCCTCTATGCCGGCCAGACGGGCCTCTACGCTGTCCGGGGCAGGAGGGTCTATATGTTTGCTTACGTCATACGGAGTTGCTGTGACGCGCCCTACGCCGTCAGACACGCACAGCCAGACGATAGGGGCCGTGGTATCCATGACAAGGACGCTGCTGTTCGGTGCCATCTGGATGCTGTCAACGCTTGCTTTGCCGTTGACCTGGAGTACTTGCTGCGCGGGGAGAATGTTCTGATAATTGTACGGATACATCTTTATCACCTCTACGAAAAGAGTACAAAAAAAGACGCCCGCCGGCAATGAAACCGACGGGCATCTTCCGTGCAAGTTATAGTTTTGAGAACAGTCTGCGCTCTGCTGCATAGACTATGTTTTTTGTCTGCCGGACTGATAGTCCAAACTCTTCCGCGAGTGGTTCAAAATAGATGCGGTCTATGAGTCGCCTCTTTAGTATCGCTCTGTCCCGCTCGCCTCTTATCCATAAATCTATAAGCCGGGAAAGCTCCTCGTTGGACAGATCATCAAGCATCTTTCACGTCCCCGATAGGCTCGTACTGTCTCACATCATTTGAACTCCCGACGACGTTTATGCCACCGCCATCGAGCTCATAGCTGGAGAAGTCGTATCTGCTCCACGCCCACAGCCACACTGCATTTGAAACGAACAGCAGCGTTATGGCGATAATAAGCGCAACTATCAGTCGGCAGATGTGCCGGTCCGCTCTCATCATTGCGGACTCATGGACAATGTACGGTACTGCTTCTTTGCTATCCATGTGCGCACCTCCTTAGGACGGCAGCTCCAGACCAAGCAGTTCGTCGGTCTCTCCGTGGATCGCATCATAGACGCTGGCGCCAACGCTGTAGCTCCACGGGTTCTTGTTGGGTTTCCAGGTCTTGTTACTGATCTGCCAGAGCACGGCACGCTGATCGTTGTCGATGTCAGGAATTGCAGACACAACTGCAGTTATCTCGCTTTGATCATAGGTACCGTGTCCCGTCTCGCCTTCCGGCTGATCGTAATTCGGCTTCGTGGTCACATAGTAGACATATGTTTCAGGCGTGACCCCATAGTCGCCGGCGTTCAGACACCGGATGTATCCGTCCACAGCTTCGACTTCGTGCAGATCCAGATACTGATCGACGCTCAAACCGTAACTTGTGAGCGCTACCATCTTCGCATACTGACTAGGCTTGCCGGTATCGGTGTACATATCTGAGCCCATGATGGTGCCGATTGCTGTTATTTTTTCTCGTTCGCTGAGATTCGATGCCGCAATCGCCCGGTACTTCTGCATGTCGGTGGCGTTCTCTTTACCTTCTTCCGGTTCAAGGCCGGACAGGACCTCGCTGAGTTTGTAGGCATCCTCCGGTTCAAGACCAGCATCCGTGAATTTGTCGTATCTGCTGGCTTCTGCCGGGATGATGGAGTAGTACTTCAGCTGATCTTTGATCGTGGTCTTCTGCTTATCAGACAGCTTCTGCTTGTCCAACCACTTGGCAAACTCATTTGCCTTTGCCTGCGCCTTCGCATCTTCATCCTGTTCGATCTCGGCGTACTTGTCGTAGATGTCCATGACGCGATCGAAACTCAGACCGGCATCCATGATCTTCTCAAACTTATCAGATCTACTGTCGGCGTTTGTGAGCTCCCGGTACATCTGAAGTTTGAGATCGTCAGACACATCCAGATTCCGCAGCAGGTCTCTCTGCTCTACTCCGCGTTCGTAGCTGTCCATTTCCTCATCTTTCGATAAGGCACGGTAGTCCAGGATCGCATTGTAGATGTCCTGTGGATCTGCACCAGCATCGACCATAGCTTGCCAGAGCTTGGTCTGGTTGATGCTCAACGGGGATCTTCCGGCAGCGTAGTACTCGTCTGATGCTTCCGTCGCGTACTTGCCGAAGAGGATCGCCTGGATATCGCTCCAGGTGTCGCCGTCGGTCGGGTACTTGAGCTTCCGGTTCTCTCCGCGTCCGCTGAAGTCGCCACCGCGCAGGACCGTCTCAGCACCCAAGGCAGATTTCTTTGCCTGTCTGCCGCCCGGCAGGAATTGGGCAAGCAGTTCAAGCACGGATTTCGCCTTGTCGTACCGATCAGAATCCTCTGCGGTAAACGTCTGCCAGATATTCTTCCCGGCACCGTAGAGATCCGGCATCGGCAGCGTCTGATCGCCTATTCCGAGAAGACCGGACACATTGCGAAGGAACGGCAGATCGTTCACTACATTGAAACTGGTATCCTCAATCGCAGCTCCCCAGTCAAACTCTTCGTTCTCTGTCCGTTCGGTATCGAAGATTCTGTCCATGCCCATCTTCTCGAAGGCGTTATCGACCAGCTGCATCAGGTAGTCGTTCGTAGTCAGACCCTGACCGGATGCTATGAAGTTTGCCGTCAGTCCTATCAGATCGAACGGCATCGGTGTTCCGCCATAGAGTTTCTCCGCCAGACGGTTCCCTAGGAAGGACAGAAGCAGACCCTTGAGTATTATGCTGGCGAGCGTCCATGTGGCCTTGCCCTTCCCCTTTTCTTCTTCTATCGTTCTGAAGTCACGGGGCAGATCCTCTTCGATATGCTCCCAGGAGTTGAACGCTTCTATCTGGAAGACGTTCACCATCTGGTACAGCGGGTTTTTAGAGTTGAACGCCACCGGCTTACTGCCCTTCATTCTGGAGCCCATGACAGAAGTGCCGAACCGGTCCGCTGCCTTCATTGCTTCCTTGTGGCTCTTGCCGTTGTGGATTTCTTTCAAATACTTACCACGTACAGCAACAGTAGCTACGAAGGTATCCATGAGCTCTGCCGGTTTAAACATGATGGACAGGGCCATCTCGCCTGGTGTGGATACCAAATAGTCTATGCCGGCCTTACCGACAAGGAAGTCGCTCTGGCTCATCCATTCACCTTTGCGGGTTCTGCCGGTCACGATGTCCTTGATCGCTGCAGCTGCCCATCTGTCGCCCAGCTCCGCCTGAATCATCGGGAGCTGTGCAGACTGGTTCAGCATGGACGATAAGCTGCCGGCGACGTTCGCCTGGGCGAAGGCCCGTGTCAGTCTGTTACCCACATTTAAGAATGTACGACCAAACATTGTCTCCGCGGATCTGTCTGCCATGCTCTGTTTGCCGGCGAGAATATTCGCGTAGTTGTCCAGCCACATGACCAGGTCACTGTACTTAGTAGTCTTGGATATATCGTCCAGAAGTTTCTGAACATATTCATCCATCGCTTCGCCGATCTCTGCCGGCGTTAAAGCGGAGCCAAGCCCTAGTTTGCCCTGAGCTCTTAGGAAGTTTGCCTTCTGTTCCGGTGTGCCATACCTGAGCTCCTGTGCATAGCTGAGAGCATTGCGTATCTCCTCCGGCGCATAGGTCCTACGGAAGTATCTTGCTGCAGCACGGACTCTCATGGTGTCGTCTGTGTGATACAGCACGTCACTCATGTAATCCACATAGCTCTCAAAGGCCGACGCTATATCGTACTCGGTCTCGGTCCCGGTTCTCTGCAGGAAGTATGGGTTCCATCTCTTGTTCGGTTTGAAGTTCGCAGTTAGACCGGCAATACTGGTCGGCAGCCGGGTCACATCGGTGTTGATGCCGAGCTGATTGAACACCTTGTTCAGCAACGTCTGCGATCCTTCCGGTTGCATGTGCGGTGCGTAACCTTTTATAAATCCGATCGGCTCATAACCATGAGCTACCAGGAAGTCGTTGATCGCATCGTAGAACTCACCGAACAACTGCGAATACTTCTTGACTGCGTTATCGATCTTGACTGTATCGTACTTACCACTGTCGAGCATCTGCTGTGTCTGCAGCCAGCGTGCATACTGCACAGCTGCTTTCTGCTCCTCTGCGCCGAGTGAGAACTCCTTGAAGGCATCGTTACGATCTGCGCCGTTCAAGATGTTCGCTGCAGCAGCCTGAATTGCCTCATGCATCTCCATGCCGGCAACTGTCTCTGCGGCTGCGCGGCCTTCAATAACCATCTGTGTGAGAGCACGCTCGTTCTTATTGAGCTTCCGCTGCTTGCCGTCCTTGTTCTCAAACTTGCGGACCTCGTCGTGCATTCTGTTTACGAACCGGAACCGCTCAGCTTCATTAACGGCAACCGGGTAGAAGATCGCCTGGTTTATCACCTCGCCCTGCTTATCACCGAAGATGTGCAGCATGTTTCTCTCAGGCGTTCTGTAGTTGAGTGTAAGTGCTTTGGACGGTTTGTAGTTGTCGCTGTCCTCGAACAGCGTCTCCATCTTCTCGTCCAGCGCCTGCTCGATCTGATGCTTCTGCTGGTACAGTCTTTCCTTTGCCGCATTAGTTCCGGCGAAATAGTAGTCTGCAAGCTCTTCAACTGCATCTGCATCCATGCTGTCCGGTATGTCGCTCTCGGTGTACAGGCCTGCTGCAAGGCCGGCAGCGAAGTTCTTCTCAGCTTCGGTTACACCAAGCCGCTGCTCCGCCTTCTGGATCTTGCGCTGCATCTTCTTGGCTTCGCGGTTTGCGTTGATCAGTTCCTGAGTATTGTGGTAAAGGCCAACGCTGCCTTCGATCTTTACGCCCAGCTTTTCCAGCGCCGGAGTGCCGACGAAGTCTTCCTTACTGATGGTACGCAGACGTTCCGCCTGTGCAGCTGCAGCTCTCGCTTCAACAGCACGCTCAAAGGCATCCATGTTTTCGTAGTCTTCCGGTACGATGTTCCGCAGATTATTGTTGCGGCGCTCGTTCGTCTCTGTGGTGGGAAGCTGGAGACCGATAGGCCCAGCGGATTCTTGTCCAGACTGGCGGGACCTGAACTGATCGGCAGCTCGTTTTAGATTAAGCTCTCGTTCTTCCGGGTTCTCTCTTGTCTGGAGGTTCTCCGCATCGTTCTCAATATTGTTGACAAAGTTCTGATACTCTTGGCCCTCATCGTCCACGGCATACCGCATATCGCTGTTCTTCCAGGATTCGTCTACACGATCAGTACGGAACCGTTCGCTCAGCGGGATGACATTACCATTGCGGTCATAGGTGACAGGATCAGCGTACTTGATAAGTCTGTTATCCCAGAGCACAGTCTCGTTAAGCCACTCGCTCTCGATTCCATCAAGGCCGAGTGTTTCTTGAAGGATATGGAGAATCTCCTCACCCGTCTTTTCCGGTGCGGATTTTACTTTGCCGTAATATTCCGGATATATTGCCCAATCCTGTAGTTGGTGAGCTATCTTCCAGTCATCACCATCACATGCCAGTATATAATCTGCTGCTGTATCACCATATTCTTTGTACGTGTCTTTCGCTGACAGGCCAAGTCTGGTCACGGCATTTAGAAACTTTTTCGGCGTAATAAGATTTGAATCCTCTGTGCCAATCCTATCCCGGTTTATATACACCCGGATAACGTCTTTACCGGCAAATTCAGCAGCTCGATCCCGGTCCCCAAAATAGAACCCATAACCAGAGTTGCCATAATTCATTCTGGCATAATCAAACCTATTGAAGTCTTCGTATCTGCCGTGGAACATCTCCTCCGTATAGCCGGCAACGCGTGCAGCTTCGTCAACCATTTCCTGGAGCTGTTCTCTGTTCGCTTCGGGGTCTTCTGCCAGCCTGAGATACTCATCATCATCCACCGAGTATCTCGGCTGCCCTTCGTACAGCACGCTGTCACGCATGGCATCAGTGATCTCGATTGCCGGGACTCTCTCGCCATTGCCGTCAAGAGTTATCTCGGTAACCTTAGCGCCCCACTGCTTGCCGTACTTGTTGAGGAATTTGGGAATATCCTGATCGTATTCGATCTCGTACATCTTGGGGTCGTGGCCCTTCCACCGCTCTGCCTGTATTTCTGCCGGGGTCCAGGCGAGATATGAGTCGCCATTCTCTGCGGCCTGCCGGAGCAGGTTCTTTAGGACGAACTCATGGTAGTTCTTGGCATACGGGGCGTTAGGAACCCTACGCTGTAAAGAATCAAGGGCAATTTCTGCATTGTCCAATTCGCGCTGCATATTTATTTCTTTATTTACTAACTCTACATATTTACTGACGTTTTGCCTTTCCTCGTCTGTCAATGAGTTTTCCAAGTCAGTTTTATAAGCGCTATCCATGTACCCAAATAAGATTTCTCTTATATCTCCAGGGTGTAATTCAACGCCTTTTTCATTAAACAATTTACCCTGGGCATTCCCGGCAGCTTTCCAATAGTCGAAGTATGCCTTATCTCTGTCTTCGGACGTGGCCAGGTATTCTTCTTTTAACTTTTTGACCCTTATTTTCTCGTTTTTAATAATATCGTCTGTGATGTCGTCCCTATATCCTCTGTGCTGTCCCGCGTTATGCCAGTCACTCTGAATCTCCTCAATGAACAGAACCGGGAAACCATTGGACTCCATATCCTGAACACGGGCATGGGCCAGCACTCCGGTGCGACCATCCCAGTGAGTTCCCATTGCGTTATTGCTGTAATCACTACCTGGTATTTTGAAGAGGATCTCACGATAGTTCCTGCCGCCGTTGAGTTTATATGCGGACCATTTGGTTTCGCCACCCTCTAAATTATTGATGATATCTTCAAGCTCTTTGAGCTCTTCATCATACCCATACTGGCCGTAATACCTGTCCTCAATTTCCTCGCGTAGTCTGGCTCCCGGCTCCTCGGTGTCATAAATGTATTGAGGCAGCTCTTCATCAAACACCTCTTCAAACAATTCACTAGCACGAGTAAGAACCGTTTCCTTTTCTTCAGACGTAAGTGCCACAGAACCCAGCGTTTCTTCCTCGATCTGCAGCTCATTGCCCTTCAACCAGTCAAGCAGTTCCTGCTTATCCACAGACTTCTTGCCTTCCAGGAACGTATTGATGCCGGACCATTTGATCTCTTCGTCTTTGACGCCATGGCCCTTGAGATAAGAGATAGCAGACGATGCGCCGATCTTGTTGCCCTTGAAGTTCGCTACTTCACGCTGGAGCTTGGAGTAGAAAGTGGGCGCAAAAGAATCTCTGTTCTGTTCTAGTTCTGCACGGCGTTCTGCAGCACGTTCTTCTGCGAACTGCCTGTTGATATCTTCGATGAAGGCAGCGTCGGCAGCAGCGTCAATGTCGTCATCAACGGAGTAACGTATACCGTATTTGTTTTTAAATTCCTTGACTTTTTTCTTAAATAGTGCTATGTTCTTTTTGAGGGAATTCTCAGTTATATTACCAAGCGGAGCGTGCTTGGCAATCACTGACTGGTTTTCCCTTATTTCTTTACTTACATATAATACTTTTCCGTTTTCGATAGCATCATTGACAAGCTCAATGATGCTTTTTCTCCCTTCGGTGTTTTCGTACCCGTGGCCATAGAACGTAACTGCAATATGTGGTTTTCTTGTACGCTCTCCGTTTATTGCACTATCATCATATAAACTAATAACAGCATGAATTGGATTATCATTCTCGTCAAAATCTGGCAACACAAGCGACACAGCCGGATTGCCATCATACATTTGATCTGCAATAATCATATCCGGCATGTTGAGAGACACGAGTGCATTTTGCATCATGTCCTCTCCAAGCCCGTGATAGTGACCTCTTTCGTTAAATCTTCCGTCCTCTTTTGCACGCTCCTCAGAAACTATGTTTTCATAGAGGTGGTTTCTGTAAACATACAATTCGCCTTCAACGTCCGAAACCGCATTAATTACTGCAGGCACAGTACCCACTTGGATTAAATTGTCATGCCCTCTATCGGCATGATCTAATGCATCATATATTGCTTGAAGTGCATCATGTTCAGTGACGCCACGGCCCTTACCCTTTGCAGTAGACAGTGGCCTCTTGGATATTCCTGTTGTGGATATCGGTTGTGGCTCAATCTCCTCAACATTGGTAAGTGTGTACCCATACTTTTTGAGACCTTCCTGGAAGGCGTACGGGCCGTCGGTAATGCGATGCTTATCTACGTCCGCAGCAAACTCCTCTGCTGTATCGTACCTGTCAATCTGACTGATCGTAGCATAACCGACGAGCTGTGCCTGCTTACCTGTGTGAGTCTCGATAAGGCCAACACGCTTCCCAAGCAGAGACTTAAATACGTTTCTGCCGTTGCGAGTCTCAATGGTTTTCCTTGTGCTCTCGTCGGGAGATAGTATCTCTCGAACAAAGTCACGTGCATCGGTGTTGATATTAATGCCCCACTCGGCCTGTGCGTTGTCCAGCTCCAGAAGCTTCTCATCCGCGATCCAGCGCTTGCCGGCGACGACTCTTTCGTCTTCTTCCTCATCCACAGAGTACTTGACATCGCCGTTCATCGCGGCTTCTTTTTCTTTCTGGGTGTATTTACGGTAGTCGAAGTCCTCGCATGAGAACGCAGCACAACCTCTGGCACAGAGCGACTGGCAGCCGGCACAGGCATCCTTGAAGTCATTAGCCTGGCAGCACATCTGATTTCTCAGCGTGCTCCAGATCTTGTTCTGCTCCTGCGGTGTGTAGTTCGCTTCGACATAAGCCATGACCTTGCCGTAAGGAGTGTTGGGGCCGTCAACGATCTTGCCAACCTTGCCGTCCTTGCCAATGAACTCACCGTAGAACTTCCACTGACCGTCTACTCTAGATACAACATGTCTGGCTCCGCCGAAGTTGAGAAGCTCACCAGGATAATCAGAGACGCAGCCTTCAGGCACTTTGCCATGCATGAGTGTTTGGATCACCTTGCCGCCGTTCACATAATCGCCGTTTCTATTGAGTGCGATCTCTGCAATTTCTGCCGCAGTACACACAACATATCTCGGTGTGATCTGCACGAACGGGAAATCTTCCTTCATCTCCCGGATCTGCTCTGGCGAGAAACCGTACTTCCTATACAGCACGCCGTCCTCGATCTTGGTGGCACGGCCAAACATCTCTTCGTATCCGCTTGCTGCTGCATCTAGTCTTCCAGCTTTAACTGTGTCTGCAAGCTGTGTAGTGCCACGGACACCCGCTCCATAGATATCGTCCAATTCAGCAGGAATCCACAGCGTATCCATTGAAGGCTGGACCGTTACATGTGAAATGTCCACGCCGGAACGGTACAGCTCTGCCAGAACTTCAAGACTGGCACGCTGTTTGGTTATCATTTTAAGTTTGAGGCCACGCATGCCGGCATGACGGATGACATCTTTGAGCTGGCTCTTGTTATCCATCGTGGTATCGCCGACACCATTGATGCGGAGGCCACCGAGTTTATTCATCAGATCTATATCTGAATCAGCTATCTGAAGAACCTCGCCGGTATACCATGCGGATCTAAACAGGTTCGTGCCGGTCGCTCCGTTCGCCATCTGCGTGAGATAGCATGCGTCAAGGTAGCAGCCATTGTTGCCGATTGTGAACATCGGGCATGCACTATTAAGGTTCAGCGCCATGACCGTCTTCTCTGCACTGCGAAGAGGAGCCTGGACCTTTGCCATCGTTCTATTGGATATGTTCTTTGCGCTTACAGGACCGGCTACCTTCTTGACTTCTGCTGAAGTTGGGAACTGCTCTGCAAAGTACGGCAGCAGATCTGTCTCTCCCACTCTGCGTCTATATGCATCCTCTACGCCTTTCACGATCTCGGTACGCAGATGTTCTCTGGAATCATGCGTCATGGAGTCAAGCATCATCTGCGGCATCTGTCTCCAGAACGCAGAGAACTTAACACGCTTGCCGGTGGTGGATGCAACATACTCAATGGGCAGCCCGATAAGACCGCCAGCTACTTCTGCTCCGTCGATCTCATTTGGTGTGCCGGGTGCGGTGACAAACTCGCATCTCACGCCGGCATCTATCAGGTTCTGCTGTATGTTCCAGAGCTGCTGCCATGCATCAGGGTGAGCAGCAAGGTAGTCGTTTATCGTGTGGATATTCTGTGTTGCGCGGCCACCGACTTCTTTGTATATAGCATCCTGAACGCTTGCCACAGACGCCAGAGAATCCTTCAGCAGATTAAGCTGGTTCTTGGTATTCTCATCACGGCAGGTGTACTGAATCGCATAGTCTATCGTGTCAGGATCTAGGCTGTACTTTTCTACACGGCCTACTGTGGTATTGGTATCGGGCGGGCCTCTCGCTTCCGGTGTTTCAACGTCGGTGCCGGTGGGTGCAGTGGTCTCTGTTGTTACCGGTAGTGCTGCAGCAGACTGGTCGAGATCACTTACAGCATCCATAGCTTCAGTGTGGAAAAGGCTGGCCTTCTGCCCGAACTTGTCTTTGTTGGCGTAGGCGTCTCCACCGATCTCTTCCCAAATATACTGATCCATTTCCTCATCGGTCATGTTTGCATAATTGTTTGTGATCTTGGAGTACTGTTCCTTGTACCTATTGAAGACCGATTCCCACTCATTTGGGTGTGCCGTCCTTACAGCATCGCTGAAAGTATTTACTCGCTCCGCTCCGCCGGCGCGTATGAGCTGGTGAAAACATTCATGATCAAAGAGTTCCGATAAACTCATGCCACGGACGTCGCCCTGCAGTACCATAGCTCCCGTTTCGGGATTTACAACACCATTGGCATTGGCAACGCCATCTGCACATTTAATCTCGATAGGTCCCATGACGATAGTGAGACCAATACCGAGCTCATCCGCTTTCTTTTTGATGCCCTGGACTTCAGCGTCGCCTTCCCACATATCCTCTGTATACAGATGTAGACTGGCGTCAGAAGAACCATCACGGATGCCCAGGCTTGCCGGCGAAACAGCTTCTTTAGCCGCAGCTCTCAGCTGCCGCTTGTAAACTACCTTTCGGTGCTCTGGAGATCCTCCTTTGATTTTCCATGATTCTTGAGATACTGCTGCATTTCGTACTCGCCCAGGGACAGCAGATCCCCCTCGTCGTCCGTCACTAGGTACCTCCACTGTTTCTCCCACGGCATTTTCGGTTTGTCCAAGTTCTGGCTGGACAGACTGTTCGGCTGCGGGCTGGACGGATTCTCCGGGTTCAACTGCTGCAGGTTCAGCTCGTTCTGATTCGACATTGATGTTTCCTCCTTCTGTTATCTCTTCTGCACCCGGCAGCTGAAGTGCATTCTCTTCTGCTGGTGCTACTTCTTCTGTAGGTGTTATCTGCTCTGCCTGTGCTGTCTCTATCTGTTCTGATTCTGCAGTCGGCAGCGTGAGCATGTTATCCGTTTCTTCAGTCTGCTCGGTTTCTACGGGTGCGGTCTCTGCCTGCTCCGGCTCGGCCTGTTTAGTATATTTTGATGCTGCCTGTGCGCTATCGAAGAACTGATCCCACAGATCACGCTGGTTGTTAATCTCTGCCATAGTCTCAGTTGCTTCTGCGGTATTGTTAATATCTGGGTGATATCTCTTGGCAAGCTGCTTAAATCTGGACTCTACATCTTCCGGTGTAGCGCATCCCTCAAACCAGTCTATACCACTTGCACCAATATATCCATGCTCACTTGTTCTGAAACTCTCTGATGCTCTGGATGCTCTAGCTTCACTGGTGATATTCCCTATGTCAAAGAACCCAGCAGCAAGGAATCCCATGAGGCCAGCATACAGTACGTCGCCAGCATCAATGTGGATCTCGTCGCCATGAATAACATGTGCAAAAACTGGTTCAAGAATCTCCTGTAAACTTTCTTCCAGGAACTCTGAGCCACCCCTTACAAAAAGCCTTGTGCCAAACTCAAGCGCGAATTTTGCATATACATTATCAAGTTTGGCAACCTGCTTCAGTACTGTACCAATGATCCTCTCAGAGAGCGTCTGCTTTCCGACCTGCTCTGCTACTTTCGCACCGGCCTTGCCAGCGAGCTGATCTATACCGCCGAGCAGATACTGAAGTAATGCTTCTGAAGAACCGACTAGTGTAGCATAGGTTTTCGCCTGCTCTTTAGTCCAGCCTTCTTTCATCTTCTGTTGATACGCATTACCGCCGGCGCTCAAACCCATAATCGAAGAACCGGTTGCACTTGCAATCCTAGCCGCAGTGGCCGCCGATATCGCACCGGCACCCACTGCAGACGAAAGCAGACCACCTGTTACATAGCTTACCATGATGGACGGCAACATGTTGGTAACAACCGTGCCAAACTGATACGCACCAGAAAGAACCTTGCCCCATGTAGAAGATTTGAGCCCCTGCTCCAGTTCTTCCCTTTCCTTCTGTGTCAAATCAGTCCTTTTGAGTTCGGTAAGGATTTCGTCGTTTCTTGCCTTGTCTTCGTCGCTAAGACCTACGCTGTATAAGATATCCTGATTCGCCAGCTGCCCGGCATACTGGATTTCAGAGGTCGGCAGCGCTTCGCTGTTAAATGCCTGTTGCATGCCAACCGTTGCCTGGCTAAGTCCCTGAGGTATCCAGTACAATCCTTTTTCTACTCCGGAAAGACTGTCGTAAATATTTTCGCCAAGTCGAGCGTTGAGACTGTCACGTATATAGCTAAGATACTCGTCAGCGGCATTCTTGCCGTTCTTTGAGTAGATGTAATTATATGTTGCGATCTCGTCATCGTTCATGTACGAATACGCAGTCTTATCTCCGTACTCACCATACATATGAGCAGCGCCACCCTGCTGCTGTGAATCCTCTCTCGCGCCGTCCAGATTGTTTATAAAGTTATAGATATCGTCCTGCTTGCCACTTACCGCTGTGGTTCTTGTTTTGAAATCGTCGGCATTAGGCAGATTGGAATAGAAGATGCCCGTGACATTCTGTGCCTTCCGACGCAGTTCTGCCGCTTCTTCTTTTTTCTGCTGCGCTGCCTTCTGCATTTCATTCATGGTAAAGGCAGACCCAGAACCATTATCGCCTAAAGAAGCATACGACAGTTCCTGCATGATTGCTCCGGCTTCGCTCAGAAGATTAGCAGCTTCTTCTTCGAGCTGATCCGCACGGTCATTATATTCTTTGGCGTAGGTCATGCCGTTGCCGGCCATCGTTTTGAAAGCATCGATGTCTGTTTGATACTGATCTACTATTGAATTGTAGTCCAGCAACATATCGTTGTACTGCTGAACGGCAGTATTATAAATGTTGGTATATGCCTGGTACTGCTTGTAGGCATCACCATACTGCTTGACAGCAGGATTATCCTCTTCACCGGTGTATAGCGCCGGATTGCGTGCCAGGATCTCAAGGTTTGCAGACTGGGCGTCAAGCTGACCCATAAGACTGTCTATTGCGTTTCTGCGGTTGTTGAGCCCGTCATACATATTTCGAGTTGTATTCGACGAGTTCTGCAATGAAGTCAACGCTTCTTCCAGATCTGCAGATGCCGAAAAGGACGGCGCTCTGGCCGTCACTTTCGGTGCTGTGATATCCTCCTGAAGATATCTGTCTTTTGTCTTATCGTAGTAGCTCTGCGACTCTTTGGGCGTTGCTGCACCGGTGTCGTTTTTGGCCGCAGCAATTCGTTCAGCCACAGATGCGCTGTTGCTACTCGGTGTATCATAATCGGTTGCAGTAGCGTTGTTGTAATTTTTCTTTGCCGCAGCAATTCGTTCAGCTATTGTTGCCATTGCTGTCCTCCTACGATCAGTATCCTATCATGCTTAACAGCTCGTCTCTTTCGTCATCGTTCAAGTTCGCCCGCTCAATCGTCTGCGCGATTATTGAAACGGGCCGCTTCAATTCGATCAGTCGTTTTACCATTCGATATGCATCGCTTTCGCCGACGGTCTTCGTATCGGGTTTTGCCGTCTCCTGCGGTCTTATGCCGCGATCATATGCATCTGCAGTATCCGGTCCCCAGATGCCATCCACAGCAATGTCGCCGGCCTGTTCCTGTATGCTGCGAATCTGCGCATCCGTGTAACCGGGATTCTTCGTGTAGTTACTCTGCTTATTTCCATTGCCGCTACCAGATCCGTTTCCGCTGCCGGTGCTGTTTCCGGTATCAGAGTTCCCCGGAACCGGGAGAGCGCCTTCACCAATCATTGCATTGTATGCTTCTGCTACGCTGTGCAATCCGCGTTCCTGTATTGCCTGTCTGGTGAGAGGACCGACCTGACCATCAACATCGACACCCAGCCAGCTCTGCAGCGCACGGATGACAGAATCACTATAGCCTTCATTGTCCACACCGGTAGATGTGCTGCCGGTATAGGTGCCGGCACCGCTTGAGTAGCCCGCTCCGCTTGAATATCCAGCGCCAGCTCCGCTGAGATAGTATCCGCCGTCGCCTTCGTACTTACCACCACCGGCAAGAGCAGCGTTATTTATGTTCAACATGTTCGGGTCTATGCCCATAGCAAGCAGCCCGCTATAATCACCGTACTGTGCGGCCAGTACCGCTTCATTGTACTGCCGCTCATAATCCACGGGATTATTGGCCGTGTTGATGCCGAGCCCGTTGAGATAGCTGTAGTCTCCGTAGGTGCCGGCCAGCTGCGCGAAGGTCTGTTTATCAGCACGCTCCTGTGCCTGACTGTTCAGCTCGTCAAGATACTGGCCGTAGCCGAAGTTACGATCTATGTTGTACTGATTCAGTGCGTCCAGATACTGCTGATACTCCTGATTGCTCAAGCTCTGGGCTGTGGATACATTGTTCGCGAGATGGTTGTACTCGTCGTTCCAGATGTTCCTTGCAAAGTCGCGGTTGATATTGTACTGATTGAGAAGATTCCTGTACTTATCGTAGTCGCTCTGCTCTGCCGTCTGGAGTGCAGCGAGACCGGCCTGCTGCATCTGGAAGTCAGACAGATACTTCTGATAAGCCAGCTGATACAGCTCCGGGATCTTGTCCGTCATCTGTGCAGCGTAGTAGTTTGCCGCCTGTCCTGCAGCAGTCTGTGCGTAGGAGGAAGGCAGACCGCCGGATGCAGCTGCAGCTATACCCAGGGCGTCTGCCGTAGCTCTCTGCCCTTCGCGGGTGTACTGCTTTCTATACTGCTGATACAGAGGATCTGTGGATGCATTGTAAGAGAACGGATCGGGATTCTCTACCTTGTCCAGCTTTGCCTGAATGCGATCGTCGTACCTATTGGTATAAGTGGGCTGCGCTTCGTTGAACGAGAAGGAACCGTAGTTCATCTGCTGGTTCCACAGATTCTGAAGGTCGTTACTATACGCGCTGCCGGAATAGGTCGGTTTCTCCGGTGCCGTGTAGTTTATAGGCGACAGGTTGTTCATAAGATACTGTGAACCGTCTATGCCGCCGGTGTATCCTCCGTAAGAGCTGCGCCTGTCTTCAGCTCTCTGATGTATGAGCGCACGCTCCTCATCGGTCTTAGCATTAGCAAAGTCAACCTTGTCGTAGACCATAGCTACGCCGAAGTTAGGATTCTGCTGCGCCATCTTCATATCTGCGTCAGAGAAGTTTACGCCGCTTTTGTTGTATAGATCCAGGAATTCTTCCCATGAATACTGAGGTGTACTCTGTGCCACTTTTCTGCCCCCTTCTTACAGTTCGCTGCCGAAGTACGATTCTCTCGACAGACTGTATAGTTTCCAGTTGCCCGTGCCGGATATCTTAATACGGAAGTGATCACTCCGTCGTGGAATTATCGGGAGGTACCAGGACCGCTTGACGTTCGTTGAAACGGTCGCCACAGTAGTCCAGGTATCCTCACTGTCGAACTTTATATAAACAGTCGCAGAGCTGTTTGCATCCAGCTGCATGCGGATCTGAATCTTCCCTGTGCCTTTCTTATTCGCACCATGTGCTGTGGAGTATTTGCTGTGTTCGTAGAAGTCGGCAAACTCCACGAATGCGGATATACTCGATTCCGCTGTAGCACCTGTAGGTACGGACCGGACGTTGCCGACGATCATCATCTGCGACGATGTAGATCCTTTCGTCAGCATGTAGAGCTCGCCGTCCCAGCCGAAGCCGGCAGCCTGCGTGGCGTCTTCCTTATGCCAGAGATTCATTCTGGTATCAAAGACGAACAGCGTATAGCCTAGATCCGTCCCCGGTCCCTGCAAGCTCACATAGTACTTAACGCCGTCGCTTCCGCCGACGGCATTCTTATATCTATCGGTCCCGAACGGAGCGAATATACTCTGCGGTATACCACCGGAGTATGCCACGATCCCAGCCCTGGACAGATAGAACAGCGTCTCGCCGGCAATGGCCAGCGATTTATCTGAGCCCTTCTCAACGCCCAGAGACGCGGAACCCATCACCTGATAATTCCCCGGCTTAGATCCATACACCTTGTAGATGTTCTCTTCCTTGAAGAACACCGGATATCCCAGGAACGAACAGCATGCCGTGAAGTCATCCGCAGAACCTACGTTCACCGCGTAGCTGTCTGTGGATATTCCGTCGAACACATTGAAGTTGAACGGATCGCCCAGCTTGGATGCGTAGATCGTGTCGCCTTTGCAGCCCCACAGGCGGTTCTCGTTCTCGCAGATGAAGTCCATGTCGGGTACATCGCGTGAGACTGTGATCGTCTCGCTGTCGCCGCCTTCGTTTATGATGAAGGAGTTTTCGTAGAACCGGAGCTCGTCTCCGTCTATCTCGCGGATTATAAGCGTCAGGTTGTTCTCTGTGTGCGTGGTGCAGCCGGATATCGTTACAGCGTCGCCCACCTTGAATTTGCTGGCCCAGTTGTAGGAAGAGTTCGTCGCCCTGATCGTATTCGCTTCGGCAGTCTCTTCTGCGTAGGTGCCGTCCTCGATCTTGACTGATATGTTCTCTTCCTTCGATTCCATATCCACGAAGGTGCTGTCCAGCGTGTTGTATATCTTCTTATCCGGGAATATCACAAGGTATGCGCCCAGCACTGCCATCTGCTTCTTGGTATCTGTCACAGATCCCAGCGATGTATTCGAGCCGAGCTTCTTCAGGTTGGTGCCGTCCACGTAATACACGCCGTCATGGCAGATCATGCCGTTCGGTTTATTTGTGGTTAACGTCTGCACTAAGTATCTCGGTCCTCTGGGCGACAGTACCGGGTAATGATCCGACGTCAGGTTCTGCATATCCCAGATATCACCGTCGCCGGCACCCAGTGTATGGTTGTATCCGCCGAACCGGATCGTAGTCTGTTTCGCTATGCCGTCTGCCCTGGGCATAGGCGGAAGTCCGTACATTTAATCCCCTCCGAACTCTATGAAGTCCTGCAGCGCTTCAAGGACCGCAGGCTTTATCTTCTCCGGGCATGGGCATTTGATCTTCTCCCATTCTTCCTGGATGTCTACCTGCGCCAGCTCCATCTTCTTGCGGCTGAACTCCTCCGCTGCTTCCGGTGATTCAAGAGTGAACCTGCCGGATTCATTCATGTCTATGCGTCCGTTCTCGTCCTTCTTGCCGTAGGTCTGTGCAAGTTTCATTTCTTCCTGTGAGTAGTAACTCACATGGGGCTGAAGTCTGCTCTTGAGAAGGACCAGTGCATGGGCCGTCTTATAGTCCAGTTCCTGCTCCATGAGTTGCATTGCCGCTGTATATGCAGTAACTGCTTTGAGTATCAGCATGGTATCCTCCTGTTATAGTACCTGCGTGCCGTTCTGGTAAATGTGGCCCGATATATAGATGTTGTTCCAGTAACTGCTGCTCGATCCCAGTGACAGCGCACCAGAAGTACCCGGATATAGTGAGTCTCCATAAAGATACATATCCTTACCGGTTCCAAGTTTGAAATACAGCTGATTTGCAACGGCAGTTACCTGCGTTCCGTCATAGTAACCTATCTTCACACCGTTGCTCATGGCAAGCAACCATCCGCCATAGTTGCCTGCTACTAGACCTACACCAGAGTTGCCTTGACCGGTTGATATATAACCGAGCGACCCGGCTGCAGACCCGTAGCTATCCTGTACGGCAAGGTACCCTTTCAGCTTTATTGTGCCGGTCGTAGATGTGATAGTGCCCGTTGTCACGCAGTCCGCCGATACGGTACCAGTCTGTATGCTTCCGCCGTTGATAAAGGTGCTGCTTGCCGACTGCGCCCAGTAACTGGAGGACGAGCTCGGTGTATGACCACTACCGGCCCTGGTGCAGGTGTAAATATAACCGTTATATATAACCTGATCGCCGACGTTGTACGTAGTATACGCACTGTATGAGGGTAGGTTAAAACTGTCGAACCTCACCATACCGGTTATCGCAACATTCGCCGATGAAAGCGTAGTGCCGCCGGAAGATAGAGTCAGCGTTGAACTTGTCGAACCATTTGAAGCACTTATGACCAGCCCGTTTGCAAACTGACTGATCATCGTGGAAACGTCGCCGCTCGATACCTTTTGAGTTATTGCGTTCGCATTCTGGGTGATGCGGCTCGTTTCTCCCGGAGTTGATCCCCACACTTCGCTGTACAATCCGTTTGCCGTTGCCGCAATTGTGGCCACTACGCCGCCTTCTCCGTGCATATCCGCATACAGACCTTGCGCAGTCAGTGCCAGCTGTGTGATATCACCGGTGGTCTCGTCGTACAGCCTTTCGTACAAGCCCGTAGCATTGATAGACAGCTCGTTGATAAGACCTTCGTCATTCGTCAGGCGTGCGTATATCGGTTCGGTCAGAATCGTCTGCAGCTCTTCGATGCCGCTCTCGCTGAAGTTCTCCGCACCCAGATTGCCGAAGGAATACCGCAGCTGTTCAAGCAGCATGTACAAGTAGTTGACTACCTGCGTGATCTTCTCGTCAGGCTTCTGGTCCTCTTTGAATTGAGGGAACCCGACGTCTGCTTGTAGGAGATTACTCGGCATGGTTATGCACCCTTCTCAAGATCGTCTATCCTGTGGTCGATTACCTTGAACTTTTCATCGTATACGGAGGTCTTCTCCTCCAGATCGTAGACTCTTTCCACGACTCTGTTGTGGAGGTCCATCTTCTTCTCCAACTGCTCAAGCCGGTATGACATGAGTGCTGTGGTCTTCCTATGTGCCATGAATGAACCTGCGATCGTTCCCAGGAACGCAATGATTGCCACTATGATTGTGCTGTCCATCAGTCCGTCACCTCTCTCCATCCGTATACGCCGGGCTCATAGGTGTTGTAATCGATCTCGCTTATCCAGTGCTTGTCATTATGACTGACCTTTGCGTCAAGTCGGTAGGACGTTTCAGCGCTGATCGGCTGCACCCATTCCGGCCATTCCTCGGTAGGATTGCTTACCCGCACCCAAAGAGAAGTCGCCACATCTGGCGTCCATAGTGCCTGTGAACGGTGCGCCTGTATACATTTGTACAGCTCACCGTTATACGATCTAAGGTTGCCAATCGCGTACTCCGCATCCTCTTCCCACGGCAGGAACAGGTCGGGATAATCAGCGGCGATCTCCTCGCTGATCTCACCGCTCTCTGCCATAGTGCGGAACGAGATGCTGTTCGTCTGCTCTATCTCGCTCACTCGTTCTTCCAGTGTCGGCGGCGGAGTCCATCCATCGTCATGATTCGTCAGCGTGATTGACCCGTCACGGATTACCTGCCGCAGATAGTCAGACGGATTGTCCTCTCTCAAAAGAAATCCGTCATTGGCATATACGCTGATTGTTCCGCTGACTGATTCTATGTTCACGAGCGAGTCGCCAGTGTAGACTATCTCCATTGGATTGAAATAGGTGTTTATATTGCTGTACTCCGTTCCGTTTATTGTGATGTACATTGTCTGCCCCCTTAATTTATACCTACAATAGTACCCGCATACACTGCTTGGTCGCCCGATGGTGTTCCCGACCAACCAAACAGTTGTAGATATGACCCATTAACGTATGCCGCAGTTGGATATGAGGGATAATACGTGCGTGAATCAAATAGTTTGTTGTAGTTGTTATTGCTGTAATTCCACGCCTGCATACCGTTACCGCAGGCTGTAAGATAGACCTTGTTAGTTTTATTGTTAGTCCGAACTGCTGAACTAAAGTAATCATCTCGATACGCTAATCTGTTAACGGTTATATTTGACAACATCTGTTCTATTTCTGACGCTGAAAACATATCAGAAAAATTAACTGCCGCCATCGTTGCACCATAGCAGTAACTACCGCCATAATAATATGAGTCACTAGTGTTTAAATACTGACCGACACTGTAATAATATCCAGTACCTAATTGATTATTTAGAGTAATAATACCGCAATCGTTACCCGACAAAAATATTGGCGTTGTTTCATATACTCTATTACCTTTTTTCCAAATACCAACATATCCGTTATGAAACACAAATACATATGTTTTTTTACCATTAAACGCAGTGTCGCTGATACTCAGATTTGCTTTATACTGCCCGTATTCATTGCTGTTACTTCCGCTTATACACATTACTGATGTCTCCATTGTCGCTGTTGCGAACAGTTTTTCAAGCGTCAGTCTATCGCAGTCGTACCGCCGTCTTAAAAATACACAGTCTGCCATAACTCACCTCACGATGATTGAATCGTTGCCGCCCAGTATTGTCTTGTGCTTTGCGAACCGTTACGGGTAAGCGTTATTGTGTAACTCTTGTCGGGAGTAAAGGTGTAACTGGCGGCAGAAGAACTCGTACCTTGTGCTACCGTTGTTCCATCAAGTTTGACGGTGCAGTATTGCCTATAGTTAGTACCAGACGCGTAACAGTAGACCGTGATGGTCGGATTATCGGGCGGTATCGTGTACGACAACGACTGATTTGATGTGTACTTCGTTGTGCCAATCTGAACATATCCGTAACTGGAACTGTAATAGTTACCGCTGATAGTTATGGTAATCGTTATCGGGTGTTGTACTGGAAGTATCTCTCTCGGTCGTCTGCAATCACTCACGAGAAACACACCACCTTAACAGGCACATTGACGGACGGAGCAACACCGATGCACTTGCCAGTCAGCGTACCGCTACCAGTAGTTATGATGTGAATACGACCGAACCCCGCGAGTATTGCCTCGTCAGCATCAGCGTCTGAACCCGAAAGAACACAATCAACCTGTGGCGGCGTACTATATGTGGCAAGCATACCAGTCACGTTGACCGTCTGCGTCTTGTAGTTACCCGATGAACTCCATCCCGAAGAAGAGAACGTAGCAGTAAACACCGTAGCCGATGCTCCGTCTGCCCCCGTGGGGCCAGTAGGGCCAGTACCACCCGTAGGCCCAGTTGGACCAGTCGGTCCGGTAACTGTGCTTCCGGTCGGACCAGTAGGCCCCGTAGGTCCCGTTGGCCCCGTCACCGTATTCCCATCCGCACCGGTGGGCCCCGTAGGACCTGTAGGTCCCGTGATAGACTGACCGTCAGCACCAGTAGGTCCAGTCGGTCCCGTAGGCCCGGTAATTGACTGACCGTCTGCTCCAGTAGGACCTGTTGGTCCTGTCGGTCCTGTGACAGTTGCACCATCCGCACCAGTAGGTCCAGTTGGACCTGTCGGACCAGTTATGCTCTGTCCATCAGCACCCGTAGGACCAGTAGGGCCAGTTATACTCTGACCGTCTGCACCCGTCGGGCCAGTAGGCCCTGTTGCACCAGTTGCACCTGCCGTGCCACGAATAGACTGTCTCGGCGTTGCAAAGAGTGTTGTCGTGGATACAGTATCAACAGTGTATCTGTAATACGAGTAGAGGATGATATCGCCTTTCTTCGGCGTAGCGCCCGTCTCGCCAGTAAGGTTGCCGATAGTGAACGTGTAGTTCGGCGTGGTCGGCGCGGTTGTGGTCGTCCAAATTCTGTTGCCGTCCGCACCAGTAGGGCCGGTGATGCTTTGGCCGTCATTACCCGTGGGTCCGGTGGGTCCGGTATCACCCTTCGCACCCTGGATCGCACCGTTATTTACCCATTCACGGTTGACGGCGTCCCAGACGTATATATCATACGGAGCCGCTGATCCTACACCGTAGATGTCGCCTTCCTGCGGATTCGGTACCGCAGTTTGAAGGGCAGACAGAGTCGCATAGTAACCCTTGATAGTGAACCCGTTACCCTGAGGACCGGTAGGTCCGGTAGGTCCCGTACTGCCCGTAGGTCCGGTACCACCAGTAGGTCCGGTTATCGACGCACCTGTCGGCCCGGTAGGGCCTGTGGGCCCAGTGATCGATGCACCCGTAGGTCCTGTTGGTCCGGTAGGTCCTGTTTCGCCTACACCCGTCGGGCCCGTGGGCCCCGTGGGTCCCGTGGGTCCTGTTGCACCTGCACCTGTCGGCCCGGTTGGTCCGGTATTTCCCGTGGGTCCTGTGGGCCCCGTACCACCTGTGGGCCCTGTAGGACCCGTGACGCTCTCACCCTGGGGCCCCGTGTCACCCGTGGGCCCAGTAGGTCCCGTTCCACCCGTGGGCCCCGTCGGTCCGGTTATGCTTGCTCCCGTGGGTCCGGTATTACCCTGGGGACCCTGATCACCCGTAGGTCCCGTAATACCCTGCGGTCCCTGGGGGCCGGTAACCGTATTGCCTTGCGGCCCTGTGGGTCCCGTAGGTCCCGTCGGTCCAACGATATTCGCGGCTGCCCATTCCTCGTTCTCGGTATCCCAGAAGTACATGAGGTAGTCATCGTCAGATCCCACCATGTACCAGTCGCCCTTCTCGCCGGTGGGGTGCTCCTCCTCCAGATCCTCAAGCGTTTCGTAGACACCTATAGGACTTACGCTGCCGGGAGGACCAACAAGGGATTCGAGCCATTCGGCTTCCGTACCCTGGAACCCATGCTTCAGAGCTATGCCGTAAGCTGTGATGTAATAACCGTGCCACCATCTGAAGTAGTCGCCCGGCGTCAGATACTTAGGTGCCGGATAATCATCGACCTGTACTTCTCCGCCCGGCTCATATCCCTGCTCAGCATTGAACTCTTCTTCTGTTCCGGTGTATCCGTTACGAACGGCAAACTCATAGTCGGACATGTACTGCCCGTAGACATACCTTCCGCTCATATCGCGTACACCTCCCGATGGGTATCAGCAGGTCTGTAGTTATTGGCAAACCATCTCATGAACTCGCCGTAGTGCATATTGAACATGGTCATGGTATTGGCGTACTTGTCGTACTCACCGTTTGCGAAGTCGATCATGGCCGTCAGGTACGCTCTGTAGAGCTTATCGTGCGGAGGTGCTACAAGCATCTCGCGGTTCTTATCGGTGTCGTAGGTGTACTGGATGACCTGATCTACTGCCCAGAGAAACACTTCTGTCTGGACCATGCCTTCGACTTCATTGAGCCACGTGGTCTTCTGATCGTTCGAGAACGCGTTCGGCTTGATCGCATCCACGAAATCTATGCACTCTTTAACAGTCACTCTGATTCCCCCTCATCGTTTCGGTGTACCCCAGATCTCCATGAGATACCGTCTGGTCTCTCTGTCGGCGGATTCGTAATCCTCCCATTGCGACGCCGTCCATACGACGCCTTCCTTCGCAGCTTCCGTCTGAAGGTATCTCTGCTGCGGCCTGATATAATGCGCTATAGCCAGCGCCATGATACAGTCGTCGTGCGCTCCCTCTTCAGCTTCCGGTTTCCATGATTCAGACCGGACGAACGTCAACATTTCCTGCAGTGTGGTCTCGTCGCATACTATGTTTATATCGTCTCTCGCTGCCTTGATCAGTTCAGATATGATCACCGGTCTTGTCTTGCTATCCGTTCTGAAACCGAATGCCTTCCGGGTAGCGTGGGTGTAGTTATCCACAGTCTCTCTGACATACTGCCGTGGATAGTTCAGGCGTTCCAGCTCCATGACCGGATATGTGGAGAAGTTCGTCTCGATCCCGATCAGTGCTGTGTTGTAGTAGATGCCCAGGCAGTACATCTGCCTTGCGAACAGATCCTCATCAAACTGATGTCTCAGTGTCGCTACCTGCACGCCGGTTCTGTTATCCAGTACCTGACCTACGAAGCTGTCAGATCCGTCGCCGGCAGTATCTCCGCCTATAACGTAAGGCACGCCGGATTCCGGTTCCGCATACAGCTTTATAAATCCCTTCGGATCGTCCACCCACCGGACGTCGTCTATCTTCCTGCCGTCGTCGGTAAACTCAAAGTATCCTTTTCTGACGGGCTGGATCTTGTCCATCAGTCGTCTTGTAACGTCCTTCGCATTGAAGACGGACTGTCCTGTGACTCCCCACATTCCCAGACAATAGACCGTGTAGTAATACTCGTCGGTATCCTTGAACGCTTCCAGCGTCTGCACGGCCGCATCGTCCAGGAATCGGTTGTCCCGGTATGTAGATTCGTGTGTCCTTGCACGCTCATCTTCTGTATCGAAGAACCTGCGCTTCAACCAGTGCTGTATGGATATCGGGTTGAACGTCAGGATTATTTGCTTATAGTATTTGCTCTCACCGCGAAGACGGATGTCCAGCTGATTGAAGTCCGACTCTAAAAGCTCGCTCGCTTCTTCTATCCATATAGAGGATATGTTGTATATGGACTTCAGCTTCTCAACGTCGTCCAGGCCGGCGAAGATGATCTCGCTGCCGTTATCAAAGGAGATCGTCAGGTCTGTCTTATTGCACTTATACCCGCTGTCCGGATAATGCTCTGCCACCTGACCGAGCAGCTGCCGGAAGCATGACTCTCGCAGTGTCCTTGCGACTTTACGGCAGACTAGTATGCGATGTCCGGGTTCAGATACGCAGCGCTCCAGGATCTTACGTCCGGCAAATATGCTCTTGCCGGAACCACCTCCGCCTTTCAGTACAAGGTATCTGTGCTGATCCCCGTATAAAGGCATGAACGAGTAGTTGCTCGTCTCTCTTAAAGCTCTGTACCACAGCGCTGCCTGGTACAGTGTCTCTATATCTGTAGTCATTTCCCCTGCCTGTAGAACTCTATGTTCCGTATGATCCTCTCGTTGTCCGGTTCCAGCTCCAGAGCTATCTCGCCGCTGTCTATTGCTCGTTCCGGTCTTCCGGTGAACCAGTACCCAAGCGATAAAAGATCGTACACAGCTGCGCTCCACGCTTCAGACTCGTTGATACCGCAGTCTGATCTGATCTTTATGGACGCTGCCTTCTCACCGTAATAGATAACGCCGGCCCAGTCTCCGTCGAAGTAGCACGCCTTCTCTGCTGCATACCATGACTCTCTGAGATACGGAGCTTCGGCTACGGATCTGATCGCCCATGCCTTGCTCTGTCCTATATTGCCGGTCTCTCTGTAGCACTCGGCAAGGTACCGCATGGTAGCGGCACGCTCGTCCACCCACGTACCCATCTCCAGATACTTCAGGAACTGCTCTATCGCTTCCGCGTATCTTCTGTGGTACATGTACTCTCTGCCCAAATAATGCACACAGCGGGGCGTAGGCGTCTCCTCAGCGGCAAGTTCAAGCAGCGGCAGATATCCCGCTCTGCTCTTCGTATCGTCCGGCAGGTGCTCGCACATCAGCGTAGGGATGTACGTCCTGACGGGGTTCGTATCTATGGGATCAATAACTTCATGGACTGGGTAGATCCATTTGACAGCACCGCGCTTGTGGAGCTTGTCGCGGACGTGGGAGGACTGCGGCGTTCCGTCGGCGTTCCTGCCGCAGATGCAGACGTATCGTCCTATATCGGCATCGTGCCAGTTCCGTTCCAGCTCATCACGCCAGCCGGGAAGAAGCACTTCGTCCAGGTCCAGGCACAGACACACGTCGGTGTCTTCCGGTATCAGCTCCATGCTCTTGTTCCGTGCTACGTCGAATCGCCACGGATCTATGACTTCCCGCTCGACTATGCAGCCGCGCTCCCGGAGGAGCTGCACGGTATCGTCTGTAGATCCTGTGTCCAGAACTGCGATGTAGTCTGCATCTCTGGCTGAATCGCAGAAGCGGCCTACATGCTTTGATTCGTTCTTTGCTATTGCGTAAACGCAGACTTTCATATAATCTCCTGCAGCGCAGGGGACCGCAGATAACCTGCCGTCCCCTGCTTCAGTTTGTTTAGCTGTCGCTGCCCGTTGACAGCTGGTTGACGAGTTTGTTGTAGTTGGTCTTGATCTCGTTGATCAGAGTAACGACTTTATCAAACTCGGCCTTGGTTGGGGCAGTGCTTGCTGCCGCCGTCGCACTGTCAGACGTGATGGCATAGGTAGACTTGGTAAGACCCATGCCGCTCTTCGCCTTCAGCGTGCCGGTTACTTCAAGGTTCGTGAATCTGGTGTATTCAGCCATTGTGCCGGCCCCCTATCAGAGAAGGTCGGTGCCGCTGGTGATACCGGAAACAGCGAATGCTCTCCAATCATTGAAGCCAGCAGTGAATCTGGAGTAGCCCTTCCAGACGTTGGCATCGTTGCCGGAAAGCTCGGATCTGACTTCGAGGTTTACACGGTCGAACCAGACAGCGCCGCCGCATTCTTTGTTGTACTTGCTGTCCATGAGGACCCAGGCGTTGGTGTTGGTGCCGATGAACTGATTCAGGTACGGCCATACGATGACGTTCCAGCGGCCATACACATAGTTGAAGGCATTGTTCGCGGTATCGGGGGACTTGTCCGCACCAATGGCAGCGAAGACAGCTTTCTTCAGAGTGTAGTCGTTGGGGATCAGGATGGTGTCCGGGGTGATGTCGAGGATCTCACCGTTATCGTCGGTGAATCCCTGCATCTTGACTTCCAGAGCAGCGAGAGCATCGGCAGAGAAGGTCTCGTCGAAGAGGTTCGACTGAGTACTGATCTTGCCGGTCTTGCTGGTGTGGCCGGTGGAGAACAAGTTCTGGCCGTCAGCAGTAGCGGTGGAGAAAACCTTGCCGCCGAAGTTGACGGTGAAGTCGCTGGCGTTGTACGCCTTGTCCATAGCGGAGCCGATAAGGGCAGCGCCGAACTTCTCACGGGTCCTGTAGTAGGAAGTGATGAAGGCGGACGGTTTTTTGCGGAGGTCCATCAGGTTGGCATCGTCGATGATCTCACGAGACAGGGAGAAGGAGTTCTTCCAGGTCATGTGTTCGAAAGACTTGCTGTAGCCTTCCTGCATGCCGTCTACCGGATAGTCACCGTTCTCGCCAACCGGCTTAAAGCCTTCCATAGAGGTCATGCCGGTGAGCTTCTCAGCCCAGTGGGAGCTGCGCTCCATGTCGAAGAGCTCCTTGATCATGGACTGAGCCTCAAAGGCCTCTCCCTTTTTCTCCAGGAACATTTTGATGGGTTCCTGGGACTTGCCGAATATGGAATCCTGAAGGCCGGAGCCTTCGGTAAAGGTTATACTAGCCATTACTTAACTCCTCCTTCTTAGAATCTGACGCGGACCTTGTCGCCGCTTGCCTGAGCAGTAGTCAGGAAATCGACGATCTCGGCAACGCCGCTGGACGTGGTTGCGGTAACCTGCATACCATCAGAAGCGTGCAGGGTGACCTTGTTGCCGCGCTTCAGGGAAGATCCGGAAGCGGACAGGGTGGTCTCAAAGATCATGTCCTTGTTTATTCTCATAACCGGGATGATGGTACCCGCAGATACAGCAGCGCTCTTCTCAACGAGACTGATGTACGTGGGGGCAGTGGTGCCGGTGGCAATAGCAAGATTGCCGGTGGTCTGGGTCAGGGCCATGCCGACTTTTGGAGTGATTGCACTGCAGGGCAGATACTCGATGCCGGGAATGTGGCCGGAACCATCTATGCTATGAAGCAGAAATGCCATAGTGGTATCAATCCTTTCTGTGATATTTGTTGTAGTGTGCCTGGATCTCGGCGTCAGTGGCGTCGGGATTTATGGCTCGGTACATATCCTTCACATCAGCCGGAACGCTCAGTGCTCCGGTCCCGCGTGAGGACGTACCGGATAGATGCTGTTTGCTGTTGATACTGTTAAGCGCCGCCTGCTTGGTCGCTGCAGCTTTTCTGCCGGACAGCTTATCGAAGTTGGTGAGCATGTACGCTTCAACCAGCGTCATGCCACGCTTGACTTTGCCGTAGAACTCGTCGTAGTTTTCCATCTTTGTGAGATCGCCCAGCTCCTTTATGGACGGGTCCATCTCAGTTATCTGGCGCAGCTGCTCGTCGATCTTCATCTTTGCCTGCTGTTCCTGGGCCTGTGCCGCTATGGCCTTAGCCTGCCTGACTTCGGGAAGATCATCGACGAACTTCTTAAACTCGTCCTGGCTCATGCCGGACTTCTTCACCACCCGGTTCCGCTTCTCCTCTTCGTACTTCGCCTTGTACTCGTCGTACTCAGCCTTGTTCGTTATAGGCTGCTTTGTGTAGGGATTAGTCAGTCCCATGCCGGCGATAGTCTCGTCGAGGTATTTATCAGCTTCCGCTTTGGCGTCGCTCTTCGCCTGAGCTACTGCCTGATCACGCTCCTGCTCCGCTTTCCTCCGGGCGGCAGCGTACTTGGCGTTCTGCTCCGGCGTCTGCTTCTCCGGTTCCTTTACTTCCGGTTCGGCAGAGGATTCTGTGTCATCTCCGGCAGGTTCGGCGACGTCCTGCTCGTTTTCGCCTTGTGTGCTTTCGGTCTCGTCCGTGGCAGGTTCAGCGGTCTCCTGCTTGTTTTCGCTTTCGTCGAGTCCGAACAGCTCACCGTAGTTAATGTCATCCATATTGATCTCCTTTGGATTTTTACGCTATTCCTGCGAGATTTGTGTGTAACTGCTTATCAGTTACTTGCGGAGGTCACCCTTCTTTACGGTGGCCTTGCCCTTGCCGCCGTCTCCAGCTATGGGAGCTTTGACGACCTGAGCGCCTGAGTTTTTGATCTTGCCAACATAGGCATTGGACTTATCGGCCATTGTCCGGTCCTCCTTTCAGTGGGATTGTCCTCTTCCGGCTACCGGCGCGGCCGAAGCCGCGCCCATAACCGTTGGAGGAAAACATATGAAAAAGCGTGAAAGCTCAATCATCAAATTTGCCGGCGCGATCCAGGATAACGAGCACCCGGATCATGTCTATGGACAGATCCAGATCCGCCGGTCTGCCGTTCTCATCTCTCGGTCCGCCCTGCCCGCGCAGCAGGTTCTTATCGCAGAGTTTGATAATGGTAGGCTGGCCCCAGATGGGCATATCAGCTATTACGTTGTATCTCACTTCCTCCACCTCCTCAGGATCGTATATCGGGCGCCCGGCTCCGCTGATCGTAAGCAGCGTGCGCTTGCGGCGTGCGACAGCTCCTCCGTTACTCTGGCTGCCGGTGTCATCAAACCAGGTGTTCCCTTCAATGCA
>Ga0310696_10000925_pt1 | contig 43185 bp, 35 predicted proteins | sample AusTroGonzalo_MG_4_FD_203885 | JGI IMG/M metagenome (GOLD analysis project Ga0310696, IMG submission 203885) | Bovine rumen microbial communities from tropical cattle in Woodstock, Queensland, Australia - Gonzalo_02 (v2) (version 2) | ecosystem: Host-associated > Mammals > Digestive system >... | reverse complement strand
TTTCGCTTCTGCAAAGGCTTCCGGTTTTGATCTGGCCTGCGTTTACAGCAACTGCAAGGTCTGCGATGAATGTGTCTTCGCTTTCTCCGCTTCTGTGGCTGATGACTGTCGAGTAACCTGCTCTGTGCGCAAGTTCTATCGTGTCAAGCGTTTCGGTGAGTGTTCCGATCTGGTTGAGTTTGATAAGGATCGCGTTTGCAACGCCTCTTTCAATGCCCTCGCCGAGTCTGTCAGCGTTCGTTACGAAAAGGTCGTCACCGACGATCTGGATCTTGTCACCGAGTTCTTCGGTCATAAGAGCCCAGCCTTCCCAGTCGTCTTCAGCCATACCGTCTTCGATCGAGAAGATCGGGTATTTCGAAACGAGGTATTTGTAGTATTCGACCATTTCGACTCTGGTTTTTGATTTTGCGCCCGATTTTTTGAACTCGTAGATCTCTTTTTCGTTGTCGTAAAGCTCGGAAGCAGCAACGTCAAGTGCAAGAACAACGTCTTTGCCGGGAACGTATCCAGCCTGCTCGATCGCAGCCATGATAACCTGAAGAGCGTCTTCATCACTTGCCAGATCCGGAGCAAAACCGCCTTCGTCACCTACGCCTGTCGAGAAACCGTTGCTCTTGAGAAGCTTTTTGAGTGAATGGAAAACTTCTGCAACCATTCTGAGACCTTCCTTGAAGCTGTCAGCGCCAACTGGCATAACCATGAACTCCTGAATGTCGACGGTGTTGTCAGCGTGCTGTCCGCCGTTGAGGATGTTGCACATCGGAACCGGAAGTGTGTCGGATCTGAGTCCGCCGATGTATCTGTAAAGCGGAAGGTCAAGCGATTTAGCCGCTGCTCTTGCAACTGCCATCGAAACGCCGAGCATTGCGTTTGCGCCGAGGTTCGTCTTGTTTTCGGTGTCGTCAAGGCCGATCATCGTCTCGTCGATCATTCTCTGGTCGAGAGCGTTCATGCCGATGATTTCAGCAGCGATTTTCTCAATGTTTTCAACTGCTTTCGTTACGCCTTTGCCGAGGTATCTGTCTTTATCGCCGTCTCTGAGTTCAAGAGCTTCGTGAACGCCGGTGCTTGCGCCGCTCGGAACTATCGCAGATGCGGTAACGCCGTTTGCGAGCTCGACTTCGACTTCAACAGTAGGATTTCCTCTTGAATCAAGAACTTCTCTTCCTTTAACTCTGATAATTTCCAACATTTTTCATCTCCAAAAAACAAGTTAATAAAAAACCGGCGGTGATATTATAACCTATAAAAAGAATAACAAGTATTTTGTGAAAAATAGAAAAAATTTTCCGAAAGCTGTAAGCATTTTCCATTCAAAAAGACATTACACCATACCATTCTTAAAAATATCTTACTGATTCTTAGTTCATTTTGACTGGATCAATGACCGGAAAAAAATTTTATTTTTCACCCTTGACTATATGTTTTTGTGCATATAAATAACGGCGTTTTCGGGAAGCAGTTCCCGTATGTTGCGAAGTTTATTTAACTTTTTATATTGGAGGAAACAATGAAACTTAAACCTTTGAACGACAGAGTCATCGTTAAGAGAGTAGAAAGCGAAACAAAAACACTCGGCGGGATCATCATCCCCGACACCGCTAAGGAAAAACCGGTCGAAGCTGAAGTTATCGCAGTCGGAACCGGCAAAATGCTTGAAAACGGCACAAGACAGCCGATGCAGGTCAAAGTCGGCGACAAAGTCCTTTTCGGCAAATACAGCGGCACCGAAGTAAAGGTCGGCGGCGAGGAACACCTTATCCTCAGAGAAGACGACATCCTTGCAGTCGTTGAATAAGAGATTGATTTTATTAACAATATTTAATTGGAGAAATTGAGATGAGCGCAAAACACATTGTTTTTGACCACGAAGCGAAATCAAAAATTTTGGTCGGCGTAAACAAACTTGCCGACACCGTAAAAACAACGCTTGGACCTAAAGGAAGAAACGTTGCAATCGAAAAATCCTTCGGCGCACCGAAGATCACGAAAGACGGCGTAACGGTCGCAAAAGAGATCGAACTTGAAGACAAAATCGAAAATATCGGCGCACAGCTTCTTAAGGAAGTTGCTTCCAAAACAAACGATGTCGCTGGTGACGGAACCACGACCGCTGCTGTTCTCGCACAGGCTATCGTAAAAGACGGTTTCAAATATGTAACCGCAGGCTACAGCCCGATCATGCTCAAACGCGGTATCGACAAAGCTGTCGCAAAAGTCGTTGAAAGACTCGACAAGATCACGAAGAAAATCTCGACGAAAGAAGAGATCGCAAGTGTCGGAACAGTTTCGGCGAACAACGACAAGGAAATCGGAAACATCCTTGCGGAAGCTATGGAAAAAGTCGGCAAAGAAGGCGTAATCACCGTTGAAGAAGCAAAAGGAATGGACACCTACCTCGACACAGTCGAAGGTATGCAGTTCGACCGCGGCTACCTCAGCCCCTACTTCGTAACGAACGCTGAGAAGATGCAGGTCGTCATGGACAATCCGTTCATCCTCATCTACGACAAGAAGATATCGAACCTCAAAGACCTTATTCCTCTTCTTGAAGGCGTCGCTCAGCAGGGCCGTCCTCTCCTCATAATCGCAGAAGACGTTGAAGGCGAAGCTCTTGCCACACTCGTTGTAAACAAACTCAGAGGCGTTCTCAACATCGCAGCTGTAAAAGCTCCGGGATTCGGCGACAGAAGAAAAGCTATGCTTGAAGATATCGCAATTCTTACCGGCGGCCAGTTTATCAGCGAAGAAATCGGCAACAAGCTCGAGAACACAACCGTTCAGATGCTTGGAACCGCAAAAAGAGTCACGATCGACAAGGACAACACCACGATCGTTGACGGTGCAGGCTCGAAAGAGGCGATCGCTGCAAGAACAAAACAGATCCGTGCTCAGATCGAAGAGACAACTTCGGATTACGACAAGGAAAAACTTCAGGAAAGACTTGCAAAACTCGCTGGCGGCGTAGCAGTAATCAATGTCGGCGCTGCAACAGAAGTCGAAATGAAGGAAAAGAAGGACAGAGTCGACGACGCTCTTCACGCAACCAGAGCTGCTGTTGAAGAAGGTATCGTAGCAGGCGGCGGAACAGTTCTACTTCGCTGCAAGGAAGTTCTTAAAGAGATCAAATGCGAAAACGACGAAGAAAAAGCCGGCGTCAAAATCATCGAAAGCGCCCTTGAAGCTCCGATCCGCCAGATCTCGGCTAACGCAGGAATCGACGGAAGCATCGTAATCAACAACATTCTCGGCAACAAGAACGAGAACTACGGCTACGACGCTGCGAAAGACGAATACAAAGATATGATCGCTAACGGTATCATCGATCCTACAAAAGTCACGAAAAGTGCACTTACAAACGCTGCAAGCATCGCTTCCACACTGCTTACCACCGAAGCTGTCATCGTTGACGCTCCGAAGAAAGAATGCTGCAACGACCACGCAATGCCTGACATGGGCGGCATGGGCGGAATGGGCGGCATGATGTAGTCTTACCTCCTTAGTCTTAATATTTCAGGCGGCTTTCGGGCCGCCTTTTTTTTGACCTTGCACTCCAATGCGGAGATGGGAAAATCGCTTCTCCCAGAATGATCTTATTTGCTCAAATATCGGAATTTATTAAGGATTTTAAAAAAATTAAAGGGGTTTATGATTTATTTTCCTATCGTAGCGCACATAACCGCTTTGATCGTGTGCATTCTGTTTTCCGCTTCGTCGAAAACTTTGGAGTATCTGCTTCTAAAGACTTCGTCGGTGACTTCCATCTCTTTGATGCCAAACTTGTCGAAAATCTCTTTGCCGACTTTCGTGTTGAGGTCATGGAAGCTCGGAAGGCAGTGAAGGAAAATGACGTCCGGATTGCCTGTAGCCTTTATCATCTTCATGTTTACCTGATAAGCCTTGAGCTGTTTGATCCTCTGCTCGAAAAGAGCTTCTTCGCCCATCGATACCCAAACGTCGGTATAGATGACGTCTGCGTCTTTTACAGCTTTCATCGGATCTTCTGAGAACTCGATTACAGCGCCGGTCTCTTTAGCGACTTCCTTCATCTCTTTGACGAGGTTTTTGTCGGGCCAGAGTGCTTTCGGAGCGCATGAAACGAAGTGCATACCCATTTTTGCAGCGCCGATCATAAGGCTGTTGCCCATGTTGTTTCTCGCGTCGCCGCAGTAAACGAATTTTACTTTATTAAGAGGTTTCGCAACGTGTTCTTCGATCGTGAGGAAGTCAGCGAGGATCTGAGTCGGGTGGTAAAGGTCGGTAAGACCGTTCCAAACCGGAACGCCTGCATATTTTGCGAGCGTTTCAACGGTTTCCTGCTTGAATCCGCGGAATTCGATGCCGTCGAACATTCTGCCGAGAACTTTCGCGGTGTCTTCGATGGACTCTTTTTTGCCCATCTGACTGTCGTTCGAGCCGAGGAAAGTTACGCCTGCGCCTTCATCCATTGCGCCTACTTCGAATGCGCAGCGGGTCCTTGTCGAAGTTTTTTCGAAAAGAAGGACAATGTTTTTTCCTGCAAGCAGATCGCCCTTGATGCCTGCTCTTTTCTTTGCTTTAAGGTCATGAGCAAGGTCAAGAAGGTAACGGATCTCTTCGGGTGTAAAGTCTTTAAGTGTCAGAAAATTTCTTCCTTTGAGATTAACAGCCATTTTTTCCTCCAAAAAAAAGTTAAAGTTGAACAAAAAACGGCCGATTATAGAAAGGGCGGATTAAAAAGCAAATATAAAACTGCCATAAAAATTGATAATGTTTCAATTTTATGTTATATTCGCGCGTTTTTTTGGTGAGTGTGATGAAAAAAACGCTTTTATCTGTCATATTTTTTCTCTTTTTCACGGCAGTTTCGGCAGAAACACTGCACACTGAAGCAATCAACACCGCAGAATTCGTCGCCGATGTGAACTCGGCACTTGTCAGCGAATCGCCCGAAATCCTTATAAAAGTAGCAACTCCGTTCCTTTCGAAAATGAACGCCGCAAACATTCCGAACTGTTTCGGATGTTCGCTGTATCTCATCAAAGTTACGGAAAAAGCCGATCCTGAAATGCAGCTTACGGCTGCCGATCTCGCCGTAAAATTCTCGCGGGATCTTCCCGAGGCGCATCACCACTACTTCCTGCGCCTTTTCCAGTTCTCGCCGTTCAGAGTCGACAAGATCATAACGCAGGTCGCCGCCGCTGCCAAAACTTCGCTGAATTTCGCGTTTTCCGATGCTGTAATTTTCCTTCTCGTGCGGAATCTGTCGACGATATGCCTGATTTTCTTTATTCTTTTTCTGGGGATCATGGCTATAAAATACACAGAGCTTTTGGTCCACAAATACCGGCATCTGACTGGCTTCTCCAGATTTTACAGTGTTTCTTTTCTGACGACTTTCTTTATTTCGGCATGGATAATTTCAAAAAATCCACACAATATCATATTTATAGCGATACCGTTCATGATTTTTTTCGGAGACATCGGAACACGCGCCGAAAAAATCGTCCTGCATATTACAGTTCTCTTTTTCATCCTTTCATCAGGTTTCGCGATGCTTTCCGAAAAGGACCGGCCGAGTCCTTACGACCAGAATGTCGCATTCAACCATCTCGCCGCGATAATCTCGCCCGACATGCTTCCTGAAAACAATATTGACACTTCACAGCCCGGAGCCTATATGGCGAAAGGATTCCTGTTTTTATACTCGAACAACTTCAGCCGTGCGGCGTTCAACCTGAAGAAAGAACTCGCTTCCGCCGAAATTCCGGAGATAAAAGCCATTTTATCAAATGCGACGGGAGTGGCTTTAGCTTCAAACGGAAAAGCGAAAGAGGCGATTCCTTACCTGAGAGAGGCATACGAACAGACCGGCAACAAAAAAATCGGCTATAATCTGGCAAAAGCACTTTACGAAGACGGTTTCAAAGAGGAAAGCGCGGCTCTTGAAAGCAAGATCCTGGATTCGACGAACAACGAATCGTTCCCCTATCCCTATCTTCACATCTCGAACATTTCGGTTCTCTGGAAATACTTCTGCAGCGGAAACAACGCAGGAAACAGCCGGAACAGAATGAACTGCATGATCTACATAGTCTCGACACTGCTTTACTACCTGTTTATAATCCTCATCAAATACTGCTATGTCGGCTCGCTTGAAATTTCCAGATGCCCGGAATGCGGAATAGTGACATGTTCCAAATGCAATGCCGGCGGCTCGGATGTCTGTGCCGTCTGCAAACTCATGAAGGCCGATTACACCCTTTTCAAACGCGGCGAACGCGAGATTTACGAAGAACGCAGAGAGCGTTTTTTCAAAACACGCTCTATTTTTATGAACTTCCTGACTTTCCTGCTTCCAGGAGGCGGGCTGATGTTCGTGAACAAAACATTCGAAGGCTCTCTCTACCTGGCAGTTCCGCTCGTAATCACCCTCGTCTACTTCTTCAACACAATGGGACTTGTCGTTGACACGACCGACAGCATAATCGCAAAAACATCGATTGTTCTGATAGATCTGTTTTTCTATTTCCTTTCCGTAGTAAGAGCACTTTTTGCCGCGAGGAGAAGCTGATGCCTGTCGCAATAGTACAGAAATCAAGTATAAAAATAGCTTTTGCAGGTAGTCTCAGGGATGCTAAACTGCTTGATGTACTGACAGAATCAGCCGTTTCTTCGCTTACAGGAACACTGAAGCTCTCTGTTCCGAGGAACGAATACCTCTTCTACTTCGTCAAAGGTTCGCTGATTTACGCTACAAGCCGGAAAAAACCGATGGAAAAAACCGTTATCGACATCGTGAAATATTCCGGTTTCATATCGCGTGAAAAGCTTGTAAAATGCGAAAAACTGAAAAGCAAGGCTATGAAGACAATTCTTGAAATGCTTGTTGACGAAGGCTATGTATCGATGCTGCTCTACTCGAAAGTGATAAGCACGGCGATGAGGCTCAATGTCATCAGCGCGATGATGGAGACCGACGGCAACTACAGTTTTGAAATAAAATACAAAGTAAATCCAGTCCACGGTGTAAAGCCGATAGCGATCTCGCAGCTCAAACTTGTAGATACGCTTATCAAGGAAAACCGAGCCGCTGCAAAAATCCTGACGGATTCGATCTATTCGATAGTTAACGAAAGCTCCGCCGCTCCTTACCTGACATCAGGACTGCCGTTTCTCCACAGTGCCATAGCCGCGGAAGCTGATTTTCTGAATTTCTTTGTCAATGCGGCAAACGATTTTGTGGAGAAAAAATGGTCTTTCCAAAGTTTTTTCAGGAAAGACAAATTTCTGAATTCCATAGCGGTCTACACTTTCAGAACGCTCGTTACAGCGGCAATAATCGTTTTTCTTTATCTCGCATTTATGACCAACACGCTGGACCTCAGGAACGAAGACCTGAGCGGCAAGGATTTTCCCTTCATCCGCAACAAAATTTCCGATTCTTTTGAGGCCTTTCAAAGCGGGCACAAAAAAACATACCCTAAAGCGGTGAAAACCAAAAATTCTGACGACAAAAAACAAAAATCAAAAAAACAAGAAAAATAATTTCAAATCACCCGCTCTAAAGCTTGACATCAGACCTTTTTTGAATACCATCATGCGGTTTTTTTGTTGTTTGAATAATTTAGTCACTTTTTATTTTGGAGGATTTGTTATGAAAAAATTTTTGGTTCTTGCAGCTGTTCTCTGCTGCACATTCGGTCTTTTTGCAAAATTCGGTGATCCGAACCCCGCTTTGATACAGCTTACTTTCGGTCTTGGCGCTGATTTCGAAGCAGGCAATCAGGTTGGCGTCACAGTTGGTGCTGACATTGACTGGAATGTTCTTGAAGTTCCGACATCTCACGCTCACGACGGCAGTGGAAACCTTTATGCAGGTCTTGACCTCGCAGGTCAGTGGTGGATTCCGACAGAAGGCGGTTTTGATCATCATTTGATCATGATCCCGGTTCAGGGAAATGTTATGTATGAATTCGACACGACCCAGATGCAGGGCGCTGGTCCTCTTAAAGCAGTTGGTCCCTGGTTCTCAATGGGTGTTGGTTTCAATGTTTTCACCTGGGATGCAGGCGATAAAACTGATGCTGATTTTGAAGCAAGTTTTGCTTGGGGAATTGGTGCAAGCCTTTCTTTCGAAGGCAACTGGGCTCTTAAAGCTGGTTTCGGCGGCAACGCTGGTGACCACTGGCATCAGGATTACTTCATGGCTGAAGCAGGATACAGATTCTAAGTTTAATTGTTTTTCCTTTTCTTAATCCAAAGAATTTCAATTTTTTCAAAACTTATCAATGAATAAGTGTATTTTGAGGCACAATGACTGAAAAATTCGCCGAAATGGCAACAGATATGACTTTTGAAGATTTCGGCTTCAAAAGCGACATAATGGAAGGGATCAGAGAAGCCGGTTTTAAAATCCCAAGCCCGATCCAGGCGCAGGCTATCCCATTGATTTTACAAGGAAAAGATGTGATCGCGCAGTCCCACACGGGAACCGGCAAAACTGCCGCTTTCGGCCTGCCTGTCATGAACAACATGCTGCGAAATGTAGGAATCGAACTCATCGTGATCTCCCCTACCCGCGAGCTGGCGGCCCAGATAAGCGACGAGCTTTACCGTTTGGGAAAATTTGCCGGGATCCGCACCTGCTCGATTTTAGGCGGGCACTCATATTCGAGACAGCTCAAACTGCTCGAAAGCGGAACTCAGGTCCTTGCGGCAACTCCGGGAAGACTTCTCGACATGCTGAAATCGGGCAAAATTGAAATAATCGAACCCGTCACAGTCGTCCTTGACGAAGCCGACGAGATGCTCGACATGGGTTTTTACGACGACATCATGGCGATTTTCGATTTCATGCCTGAAAACCGCCAGACCCTTCTTTTCTCGGCTACGATGCCAGAAGAAATCAAAAAACTCGCCGAATCGATCCTCAAAGACCCTGTTTCGATAAAGGCAGAAACTGTCGATGAATCGACAAACACCGATATCGAGCAGTCATACTACATCGTCGAGGAAGAGGAAAAGCGGATCGCGATAACACGCCTCATTGAATCGGAAAATCCCGAAAAAGCGATACTTTTCTGCCGCACGAAACTTGAAGTCGACGAGCTGAGCACTTTTCTTGTCGCGAAAGGATTCAACGCGAAAGCACTCCACGGCGATCTGGACCAGTCGCAGAGAAATCAGGTCATGGCCAGCTTCCGAAAAGGGATGATCGATATTCTGGTTGCGACCGATGTCGCGGCGCGCGGACTCGATATCGCAGATGTGAGCCACGTTTTCAACTACCACATTCCGTTCAACGCAAAAAGCTACATCCACCGCGTCGGAAGAACAGGAAGAGCGGGAAACAAAGGGATCGCGATAACATTGGTCACGCCTTCGGAGTTCAGAAATATCCGCAGAATCGAAAAAAATGTCGGTTCTTCGATCGAAGTCAAAGTCATTCCGACTCTGCACAATCTCAGGAAAGAACGCTCAAACCGCCTGATCGAGGAAATTCTGGAATACACCCCAGACAAAGCGGGACTTGAGCTTGTCGAAAAACTTGAAGCTGAGCTCGATCCGCGCTCGATCGCTATAATTCTGGCATCCATGCTTCTTGAAGAACCGCCGGAAACCGAAGAAGAACCCGACCAGGTCGGATTTTCCGAAAAAAGGATCCGACAGCTAATGCAGAAAGAGGAGAACAAGCACTCCAAAACCCACCGCGGCTTCGGAAAAACAAACCGCAGACACGATGGCGAAGAAAAGCACAAGTCACGGAAATCAAACGATTTTCGCCGCAAAGACCGCAAAGACAAAAAACACGGCGGTTACGGCGAAGATTTCAAAAATCGGGATAAAAAATTCAAAAAATAACGTTACGTCGTGACGGCGTAACGACGTGACGACAATCAATTAAGCGAGCAAAAAACTTTTTCGGCGTGACCTGCCGCTTTGACTTTTTCGAAAACTTCGGCAATTTTGCCGTCCGAACCGATGAGATAAGTCGTTCTGACAACGCCCATCGACTCTTTTCCGTAGAGTTTTTTGAGCTGCCATGCGCCATATTTCTGGAGGACTTCTTTGTCAGGATCGGAAAGAAGAAGGACTCTGAGGCCGTGTTTTTCCTCGAATTTCCGGTGCGATTCAACTGAATCAGGGCTTATTCCGATGATGACGGCATGTTTTTCCTTGAATTTGTCTGCAAGTTCCGTGAACTCCTTTGCCTCTGTCGTGCAGCCTGAAGTATTGTCACGCGGATAAAAGTAAAGAACGACGTTGTAACCTGCGAAATCACTTAATTTTATCTCGGTTCCGTGAGAATCCTGAAGTTTGAATTCGGGAGCCTTGTCACCTTTTTTAAGCATTTTTTTCTCCTAAGAAATTTCCTTGTTGTTGAAGAACATGACTGCAAGCGAAAGGACGATAACAATTATTAAGAGTGCATAAATCGAGGCAAAACCAAGACTCAAACCTTCGAGACCGCGGCCGTAAACAAGGTTATCCTTGATGTTGAAATGCGAAAAATCGGGAAGGATGTAACGCAGTGTAGTGACCAGATTTATTACGAATTCAGAGCTTCTGCTTGTTATCGCATAAACCAGGTTATAAGATGTTGCACCGACAAGATAGAACGAGATCGTGAGCATTGCGGCAACAGCCGGCTCGGTGAGTGTCGAACACAGAACAGCGACCGAAATGACGGTGCAAGTCTGAAGGAAGATCGTGTAAACCGCTGGAAGATAGCCGAAAAAGCGCGAAAATCCGCCGAAAACCGTAAGAAGAATCGCGAAAATTATGCACATCACAACAGTTTCGACGACGATCAGAAAAACCATGCCGAAGAATTTGCCGAGAATGTATTCGGGGCGCGAAAGAGGCCTTGCCAGAAGCGGGTGCAGCGTTTTCAGCGAAAGTTCCTTGTGGACAAGCGAAATCCCGAGGAAAATCGAAAGGACCGTCGAGAAGATCTCGATCGTTCCGAGACCGATGTCGCTGATGATATCCTGCACATTGCCTATCGTCATCTGCGTGATGCCGATACCGAGTGCAAAGATGAAAAGGGCGAAAAACAGAAGGATGTAAAGCACTTTGCTGCGCACCATTTCAAGAAAAGTGTAAAACGAAACGCCTGCTATTCTTTTAACGCTGTCCATTTCCTTCCTCCTGAATATCCTTGAAAACGACTTCTTCAAGCGACGGATACGAGCCGTTCGCGTTGAAAACCGTGTATCCTTTGGCTACGACTTCGGCAAGTTTGGCATTAAAATCGCGGATGTCGGCGCAGTCGAGAACGAACCTGTCCGAAACGAGTCTGACACCGCTGAAAAGCGAGAAAACGGCATCGTGCATGCTTCTGTCGCACGAAAACTCGATCGAATAGCGGACATCCTCGGGCCTGATGATCTCATGCAGTGAGCCGAAACTTTTGAGTTTGCCGTGCTCGATTATGAGGACTCTGTCGGAAAGATTTTCGATATCGCTAAGAATGTGGCTTGAGAAAATGACGCTTTTTCCGTCCTTTTTAAGGCCGCGGATAATGTCCTTGACTTCCTTTCTGCCGATAGGATCGAGACCGCTCATCGGCTCGTCCATTATTACAAGCTCGGGATCGTGGATTATCGCCTGCGCAAGACCTATCCTCTGCAGCATACCTTTGGAATAACTTGCGAGTTTGCGGTTTCTGTCTTCAAAAAGCCCGACTTTTTTCAGCACGTTTTCAGCCTTGCCGGTCAGCACGGATCCGCTTATCCCCGAAAGTCTGCCGAAATATTTCAGAACTTCCATCGCGGTGAGTTCGGAATAAAAGTAAGGACGCTCCGGCAGGAAACCGATTTTGCTCTTCACGACTCTATCGCCCGGCTTTTTGCCGAAAACAGAAATTTCGCCGGAAGTCGGTTTGATGAAGCCCATTATCATCTTGATCGTCGTGGTTTTTCCGGCACCGTTGTGGCCGACGAAACCGATTATTTCGCCTTGTTCCATTGAAAAGGAAAGATCTTTCACCGACTCGATTTTAGTCCAGACCTTCATCGGATGATTGAAAACTTTCCTGACATTTTTGAGTTCGATAGGTTTCACGCGATTCCTCCCATGTGAATCATCAATAACTTTCTAAATTTAAAAAGATCAAAAAATAAATCAACATACGCTCCGTCAAGAATCAGAGGAACTTTTTGAAAAGTGCGAGAATGCCCTGAGCCCATGCGATCCTGTGAGTCGTTCCCGTTCCTTTTGCAATCGAATCCTTGTTGTCGATATACCACTGGTAGCTTCTGATAAGAGCCTGTGACTCATCGTATTTCGGCTCCCAGCCGAGAACTTTTCTCGCCTTGTCGACAGAAACGAAACTGTCGGTGTAGGCAGTGCCGTAAACCCACTTGTAAAGCGGCGAAAGGTGAAGTTTTTCAAAGATCGTGAGTGCCGGAACTACAAGCCAGACGGGAGTATGCATGACTTTCGAGCCGCTTTTAGCGTATTCGCAGAGTGCTCCGACATACTCGTTTTCAGTGAGCGTGCTTACCGCGCCGATGTTGAAAATGTCGTTTGCGCCGTCGCCTTCGTGCGAAAGTGCAAGATAAACCGCATCGCAAAGGTCGTCGACTTCAAGAAGCTGGTATCTGTTTTTGCCGTTTCCGATGAGCGGGATCTTGTGTCCTTCCTCGATCCAGTTGTAAAGGATCTGGAAAACGCCTAGGCGGTAAGTTCCGATGAATGTCTTCGGCCTGATCGTCGAAACATAGAGCCCTTTTTCGCGGTATTCATTGCAGATCCCTTCAAGTGCCACCTTGCTTTCGCCGTAGTTGCCTACGCCTTCAAGTTTGTCCGTTTCGAAAAGCGGATGATGGTCCGGCACACCGTAAACAGCGGTCGATGAAATAACGGCAACTCTTTTTATTTTGTGTTTATAGCAGAGTTCAAGGACATTTCTGCTACCGTCAACGTTTGTCGAGAAGATCTCCTCTCTCGTTGCAAGGGGAAGCGCAGCAGCCGCATGGATGACCCAGTCTGTCTGCGAAATAAGCTCGTCCATCTTCTTTTCGTCGCGTACGTCGCCGTTTACCAGTTTGACCGATTTGTCGTAATCTTCCGCATGGTATTCGGCAATGTCGAGAAGCGTAACGTCACAACCCATTTCAACACATTTTTTTGTCATATGAAGCGCGAAAAAACCTGCGCCGCCGGTGATAAGAACTCTCATTTTTCCCTCCAACTATTTAAATTCATTAGGATAAATTGCCGCCTGTTCCGGAAAAAGCGCGGCACTGTTTTCTTTTACAGCCGTGCAGTCCCATGAAGGATCTATTCTCTTAAAAATAAAAACGCTTTCATTCGGATCAACCCCTGCAGGAGAGGTCGGGGCACCGTTTTGCAGAGCCACATTGCTGTACCACATGACACTCTGAGCCTCGAACCATGTCACGATACCGTGAACTTCGCCGTTTTCGTCAAGTTCGCCGTTCAGAATCGTGCTCACTTTCTGGAGTATCTCCGCCTCACCCTCCACTATGCCTTTCGTCATTATTTTAAGACCGTTGATTCCTGTTCCGTCTGCATCGAAAACCCTCGGATCATCAATTTCTGCCGGAAGATCTTCGTTTTCGGGATCGTCAAGAGTGCATGAGCGGACTTCCCAAAGTTTGTCCTGATGAAATTTTATTTCACCGTTTTCCCCGTAAGAAAGATAGAAGGTTTTATCGACATTTCCCAAACTTTCGGCGAAACTGTCAGGAACTACCGCTGAAATCGCCTGGGTTCCGACACCTGTTTTAAGACGGCACATTTCAGTGTGCGCGTTCAGTACACTCTCGTCCTGTGAATATATGTCAACTTTCGAAACCATTATCGCCCAGGCTGGCAGAGTATTAAGGATAGGAACTTTTGCCTTCCCTTTGAAAATCGTGAGATTCGCCCAGGTTCCCGTCATATCAGGGTAACTTTCATCAATCATGGCATCGTCGTCGGAAATTTCTGTATCAAAATCAGAAAAATCACCGTTTGTGTCGTTTTTTTCCTCGAAACCGGTATCTGCGGCGGCATCGTTTTCAGCCTGCTCAGCCTCAGAATCATCAGAATCCGCGCTTATTTCACCGGCATTATCATCGAAATCCTCATCAATATCTTCTACACCTTCCCTTTCTTCCGGATCCTGATGCGAATTTTTCAGATTGCATGAACCGATAATGCAGAGAAAAAGTAAATAGCAGTAAAGAAAATAATGATTTTTGAATCTGCGGACAACTTCCAAAACAATCTCCAATCAAATCAACAGGTTACTTATTCATAAAAAACTTTTTCAAATCGTTTTTTTTCAATCCGGGGTAAACCCTGGAAACAATCTCACAGGCAGTTTTAGCCGAAATTCCAGATTTTGCAATCAAATTAAGGAAATCTTCGTCGATTTCCGTCTGTCTTTCCTCTTTTTTCAGAGGTTCGGCAACAACAGTGAACTCGCCCTTCTCTTTTATTTCGCCGCCGGTATAGACAAAAATCTCCTCGAACTGCTTCGTAAGCTCGCGCCCTACAACGATTCTTTCACACTTTTCTTTAATCATTTCAAGCAGATCTTTTATTCTTGTAGGAGCTTCGTAAAACACGACCGGAAGCCCGAAAGAGAGAAATTTTTCGCACTCAGCTGCTCTTTCGGCCCCTTTCGACGGAAGAAAACCTGCGAAAACAAACGAGTTTTCAAGCGAGCCGCAGCACGAAAAGGCTGAAATCGCGGCACTTGCGCCAGGAACCGGCACAACTGAAATATGTTCATCGAGAGCAGCGCGGACAAGGAATTTTCCGGGATCGCTCACCGCCGGAGTTCCCGCATCGCTCACAAGAACGATGTTTTTACCGTTTTTAAGCTCTTCTATATGCTGTTCCAGATACTTTTTTTCGGTGAATTTGTGGTATGAAAAAATAGGCTTTTTGATTCCGAGCCTGCTCAGCAGATTTCCCGAAACGCGGCTGTCTTCAGCCAGCACGATGTCACAGCTCTCAAGCACGTGAACCGCTCTGCTGCTTATGTCGCCCATGTTTCCGATCGGTGTCGCAGTTACAAAAAGAGTTCCGGCCATGCTAATACCCCGTCGCGTCGAAAGCGCCTTCGATGTAGTTGATATCGAAACCGCCGTCGCTCTTTTTAATAAGCCCAGCCACATCAAAGCGGATATTGAGATCCTGAATGTGGATCTTTTTGCTCTGCATATAGTAAAGTGCTGTTTTTATTATGTGTTTTATCTTGGCAGGATGGATCGTTTCAAGCGGTGTCCCGCCGTCCCAGAACTGACGATCCCAGCTTCTCACCTCGACAAAAGCGAGAATGTCGCCTTTTTTAGCGATGATGTCGAGTTCGCCGCCTTTCATGCAGAAGTTTCTGTCAAGGATTTCCCAGCCCTGTTTCGCAAGCCACTCAGCCGCGAACGATTCGGCTTCAGAGCCGCTTTCACGAGTGTTCATCTGTATTTCTCGGTAAATCTTTCGTTATCTTTTCTAATGTCTTTTTCTTTCAGATCATCCTTTCTGTCGAACGAGGTCTTACCCCTTGCGAGACCGATCTCCATCTTCGCCCTGCCGTTTTTGAAATAGATCTCTATCGGCACGACCGTGAAACCTTTTTCGCGCACTTTGGCGTCCCACTTTCTGATCTCTCTTTTGTTGAGAAGCAGTTTTCTGCGCCTGTCGGAAGCGTGATTCCAGATACTTCCTGCATTATACGGCGCGATGTAGAACCCGACGAGCCACATTTCGCCGTTTATAATGTCGATAAAGCTGTCTCTGAACGAAATATTGCCGTCGCGGATCGATTTGATCTCGGTTCCCTGAAGAACTATTCCCGCTTCCAGTTTATCGAGGATTTCGTAGGCTCTGAAAGCCTTTTTATTTTTAGCAACCGATTTTATTCTGTCCATTTCCTTTACCAAAAATCAAAAACGCATTATTTTAAGGAAAAACCTGAAAAAGGCAAGTGTTCTGCGCGTTTTGTCACGCTTTTGAAACCTGATCCTCAAAGCTTTTCGCTTTTATCTAGGATTTTTTTAACAAATAAGTATAATGGCCCGTTTTTCGGAGGTTGCATGAAAAAACTGTCGGCTTTCATAAAATCGGCAAGATTCGCGGAAGTTGCGATTCTGCTCGGATTTCCGATGATAGGTCTGTTTTTTGCGTTTGAATCGCTTCCTCAACTTTTCTCAGCTTCCGTCTTTCTTTTTGCATTCGGAATTTTCTCATTGTTTTCAGCCATTTACGCTTTTAATGGGCTTGCAGGAATGGATGACGACAGCCACAATGCGCGCCTTTCGGATCTAAAGAACAGAAAAAAATCCTTCATCGCGACCCTCGTTGTGGCGCTTTCAGCCTCACTTGTCTTTTTCTTTATGATACGGTTCGAACTTACGGTTTTCGCAGTTATAAGCTTTCTCCTCTGGTGCGTATATTCTTTTCCGAAAAAAGGGTTCAAATACAGGCCTGTACTAGGCACTCTGATACATTTTGCCGGCCAGATAATACATTTTCTGATGGGCTGCGCCGTTTTGAAGCCGCTTGACACCGGATGTTTCGCGGCATCTGTTTATTTCGCCATCCTTTTTTCCGCGGGGCACATAAACCACGAGCTTATCGACCATGATGCCGACGAAAAAGCCGGGATCAGAACAGGCGCTGTCTGCTTCGGAGTGAAAAAATGGGAGAAAGTCTCGTTTTTCCTTTTTGCGACGGCAGCCGTTTACATCATCATGCTCGCATCACTCAGAAAGGAACTTCTGCCGCTCTGCCTGCCGTTTGCGGCAGCCGGAACAGCTCACATTATTTTCAAAATATCAACTTTAAGAAGACCTCCTGCGCAGGTGAAATTCCTTAAAGAAAGAAGTTTTTACAGGATCGCATACTTCGCGGCAGGAATCACGTTCATTTTGGCGAAAATTTTCATAATTGAGGGTTTTATCAAATAAATACAATGAGTTACACTGCAAATATAATTTATTTCTCAAGCCGTGCCGATGCCCTAAAAATCAAGGAAAAGCTTACTTTGGCAGGCATAAAATCAGAACTTCTGCCTGTCAGAAAGTGCCTCATCACAGACGACATTTCGGAGTATTTCGTTTTTGACAGAAACAGTGTCGGTTCGCTTGAAAAGAACTATCTTCGCGACGGAAAAACAAAACCCGCCGCCCTTCTTTCGATACAGAAAATCATTCTGGACAGACTTCTTTCGGAAACCGGCGGAAACAGCCTCTTTTTTGTCGAGGAGAGCTTTATTCCCGAATGTTTCTACATCAAAAAAGCCCTTTTCAGAAACGGTATTTCCTTCTTTTCTTTCGGCAGGATAGCTCCCGAATTCGGTCTTTCGGTCGTCCGCGGTTCGCTTGACGCAGGTTTTCACGAAGCATCGTTTTTATCAGTGAAAGAGCAGTGTTCCAACGCCGCCTCGAAACCACCTGTTTTCCCTGAATTCAACGGGATTCTGGCAATAGACGCGCCGCCTGATTCCGTTCCAGTCAGATATCTGCGTTTTTTCCGGAGTCCGCTCCAGCTTACAAAAGGAATCATCCGCTTTTACAACTCTTTTGAAACCGGGAAAAAACATCTGCCGGTTTTCGTCTATTCGGCGAAACATGCCCAGGAAACCTACACTTCGTCGGAAAGAGCGGTGCAGTTCACAAAACTTCTGGGAGAAAGAGGCAGGACATTCTCCGATTTTTCGGAACTTCCGCAGCGGACAACTGTCCTGACATGGTCAACGAAACGCTTTTTCCAGCTTCTGAAAAACGGTTTCAGGCCTGTTCCTGCGACAAAATCACTCGCCGCTAAAATTTTAGATCCTAAGATAAAATCGGTCGCACAGCTCATAACATATTCGCCTGACGGAGAAGATTTCTGCAGGATCAAGGCTTTTCTGCACAACTGCGAACTGAAAAATTTAGACAAAATACTTTAACAGGGGTACGCATTGTTCATAAAAAACAGCAGTAAAATAGCGATAGTAACTGAAAACTCCGAAATTTCATACAAAACTCTTCTTCAGAAAACGGCTCTTTTTGCCGAAAAACTCGGTGATATCAAAGAAAAAAGAGTCGTCATAATCAGCGAGAACAGGCCTGAATACATCTATGCTTTCTACGCGATCTGGAAATCCGGCGGGATCGCAGTTCCGGTAGATTTTATGAGCACTCCCGAAGAAATCGCCTACATTATCGACGACTGTTCGCCGGCCGTTCTCTGTTTTTCTGAAAAAGTGGCGGAAAATGTCGAGAAAGCACTTGTCCTGTCTGAAAAAAAGGATCTGCGCAAACTCGTTTTTGAAGAGATGCCTGAAGAGTGCTCTAAATTCGAAGCGGAAGATCTCGATGCAGAAGATAAAAGCAAAACCGCAATGATCATCTACACTTCAGGTACCACAGGCTCGCCGAAAGGTGTCATGTTGTCCTATGAAAACATCATGGCAAACATGGATGCTCTTCAGGAATGCGGCTACTATTCAGAATTGGATGTCGTTCTGATGATTCTTCCGCTGCACCACATTTTTCCCCTTTTGGGAACCGTGGTAGCACCGATCTTAGGCGGCGGAAAAGCGGTGATATGCCCGTCGCTTCAGGCTTCAGACATCGCGAAAATGATGGAGAAAAGCCATCCGACAATGATCCTCGCAGTTCCCAGATTTTACGAAATGCTGATGAAGGGAATAAAGCAGAAAATAAATTCGGGATTCGTCACGAAACTTGTTTTCAAAATCGCTAAACTTGCCGACAATCTCGCTTTTTCGAGGATGATTTTCAAATCTGTGGCGAAAAAATTCGGCGGCGAGCTGAAGCATTTCATTTCAGGAGGCGCGAAACTCGACCCTGAAGTGTGGAATTTCTTCAAAATTCTAGGCTATACGATCGGCGAAGGCTACGGCATGACAGAGGCGAGCCCTATGATAACTTTCCCGCGTCCCGGCAAAGGAAAACCCGGCTGTGTCGGCACCGAACTTGCGAAAGGAACAGTCAGGATCGTTGACGGCGAGATAGCTGCGACAGGCCGCAATATCATGCAGGGTTACTACAATCGTCCGGAAGAAACGGCCGAAGTCCTGCGCGACGGCTGGCTTTACACCGGTGATCTGGGGCATTTCGATAAAGACGGCAATCTCTGCATAACAGGCAGAAAAAAAGAAATAATCGTTCTCGGAAACGGCAAAAATGTCAACCCTTCAGAAATCGAACAGGCTCTGGAAAGAAGCGATCAGCTGATTGCCGAAACCGCCGTAATAGGCAGAAACGGCGTGCTCTGCGCAATCATCCGCCCGGATGAGAAAGTGCTCGCATCAAGACAGATCCCTAATCTTGAGGAATACATCCGATGGGAGATTGTTGACAAATACAACTCGACTGCGTCACACCACAAAAAGATCCTTGATTTTGTACTGACGAACCAGCCGCTGCCGCGAACAAGACTTGACAAGATCCAGCGTTTCAAACTTGAGGATTTTCTTAAGCACAAAGACGAAAAACGGGCGGAATCCGAAATTCCTGAATCAAAAGAATATGCGAAGATCGCGGAATATATCAGAAACAATACTGAAAAAGAGGTTTATCCGGACGACCATATCGAAATCGATCTCGGACTTGACTCGCTGGACAAAATCGAACTGGCTTCTTTCATCAGCATGGAATTCGGCATAAAAATCAGCGAAACCGAAATCCAGAACCTGGCCACAGTGCGCAGGATCGCCGTTTTCACGGAGGAGTGCGAAAACAGAAAAGCGGAAAATACTCATCAGGACTGGAAAAGCGTTCTTAGGGAAAACATCAATCTGGAACTTCCCAGAAGTGCATTTTACCATAGATTTCTGCGTTTCAGCCTCGTCGCGGCGGTCAGAACTTTTTTCAAAGTGAGATTCCGCGGAGACAAGGAAATTCCTAAAGGTCCCGTAATTTTTGCGGCAAACCACCAGAGCGTTGTCGATGCCCTTTTCGTTCTGGCAAAAATTCCGGCGAAAGAGTTCAAAAGGACATACTGCTTTGCCAAAGGCAAACACTTCAGACAGTGGTGGCGCAGATATCTGGCGAAACGCAACAACATCATCATAATGCGCGAGAATGAAGAGATCGTCGATTCGATAAAACGGATGGCGTCAGTTCTCAAAAAAGGACGTAATGTCCTGATTTTTCCTGAAGGGACACGCAGTCGCGACGGAAGCCTCAGCGAATTCAAGCAGACTTTCTCGCTTCTTGCCTGCGAACTCGGCGTACCGGTCGTTCCTGTCTCGATAAACGGTGCTTTTGAAGCTTTTCCGCGCAACAGAAAATTTCCTCATCCGTTCAAAAAAATCGCCGTTGAATACCTTCCGCCGATATCTCCTGAAGGAAAAACGCGGGAAGAACTCGCCGAAGCTGTAAAAACTGCGATCGAAGAAAAAATCAAACGCTAGTTCAGCCTAGAATCTTATTACCGTTACCGAATCGCCGCCCTCTTCATTGCTGCCGGGCGCGAATGTGAATTTGTATTTTTTCTGCAAGTCGGGAAGAAAATCACGGATGAATTTTTTAAGTTTTCCGCTTCCCTGACCGTGAATTATAGTAAGCGATACCGCGCCGCCGCCGAAAGCGGTGTCAAGCGATTTTTCGATTTTCTCGGCCGCATCTTCTACAAACATCCCTCTGACATCGCACATTTCGACATACTTTGATTCGACCGTATTTTTTGCGGTTTTTGTCTTCACTTCTTTCGAAAATTCAAGAACGAGAAGCCTTTCTACCGGCGAAACGAGCTGTTTTCCGCTGCTTGTGTACTCGGCTTTGCTCCCTTTCACTTTCTGTAAAGTTCCTTCCAACTTCAAAAGTTTGTCGTAAACAACGGTTTTGCCGGGAATTATTTTATCAAGGCAGTCGGCAAGTTTTGTCCCCTCTTTCGTGTCAAGCGCAACAGTCTGGCGGTCTATCGCATCCTGAAGAGTCTCTTTCTCTTTTTTGAGAAGAACGACTTTTTGCGGAACATCCTTTTCCCCTACTTTCTCAATTTTTTTCTTCAACTCGGCTTCCTCCATTTCCACTAGTTTTTTAAGGCTCCTGAGGCGCGTTTCCTCGAACTGTTTTTCCTTCGTTTCGAGCTTTCTGCGGAGTTCCGATATCTCGCGTTCCTCCGCTTTGATAGTAGCTTTCGCAGCCTCGACCTCTTCGGTGAGAACGGCAAGCTGTTCCTCTTTTTTGTGGAGACGGTTTATCAACGGCTCAACTCCGCTTTCCTTCGCGAGAAGAAGTTTTTCGAGTTTTTCCACAAATTCCTGCGGGAAACCGATTTTTCTCACAAGCGAAAGGGCGTTGCTCGAGCCCACGATATTGTATGAAAACTTGTATGTCGGCTTGTCTTTCGCCTCGTCAAAACCCATTGCGACAGGAATAAACTTTTTATTCTGCAGTGCGATCGACTTGACTTCGGCAAGGTGGCTCGTTACTACCGAGAAGCACCCTTTTTCGGCGACAAATTCAAGGTAAGCTCCTGCGATAGCGCCGCCCTGAAGCGGATCAGTTCCCGTTCCGATTTCGTCGATAAGAACCAAATCCCGGCTGTTGAGTTTTTCCGCAGTCGCGCTGAGAAGACGCAAATGGCTCGAGAAACTCGACTCTCCTGCAAAAGCGTCCTGATTGTCACCCAAAATGAGGAAAATATTCTCAAAAAAAGGAAGTTTCGCACTGCCTGCCGGAACCGGAAAACCGCGCACAGCAAGTTCGGCGATCGCGGCTACAGTCTTGATCGAAACGGTTTTTCCGCCTGCGTTGGGGCCGCTTACGACCATGATTTTTTCTTCATCCGAAAAGATAAAATCGTTTTTGACAAGATTTTCGCCCCTGCTTAGAAATACCGGCGGGAACCAGGCCTGAGTGAGCTTCATCGAATCATCGCTGAACTCCGGTATCGCGCAGCCGTTTTCCTTCATCCAGAAGTATTTCGTGAAAATATTTTCAATGTGGACCGCCCTTTCGATACACTTTTCGACATAGCTGTAATTCCTGAAAAGAAGTCCGCGGAGCTCGCGCAGGATCCTGATGATTTCCTCAAGTTCACGCGCCGCAAGAAGCGAAAGCGAGTTGTTGTGCTCGATAAGCGGCATCGGCTCCAGAAACGCCGTCTGACCGGTGCGGCTGTAGTTGTGGATCACGCCTTTCACAGTCCGTTTGAAAACCGATTTGAACGGAAGAACATATCTGTCATCGCGGATCGTGAACCAGTCTTCCTGCAGAAAACCGCTGTATTCGGGCGAAGTCGTCATTTTTTTTATTTCGTCGCCGATATTGCGGTGTGTATCGGCAAGCTGTTTTCTTATTTTCGCAAGTTCTGGGCTTGCATTCGAATTGATCTCCCCTTTTTCGTTCACGACCTGCTTTATCGTCATTTCCAGGCTGACATTGTATTCGAAATCGAGAAGCGAATGGATTTTCGGCGTGAACCCCTGCCTTTTCAGCTCCTCTCCAGACCTTCTGACGACTCCCAGAAAATCGCCGATTGTCCGGTAATTCATCGCTTCAAGCGGCTCGTTCGCTTCGAACATTTCTGTCACATTTTTCACGCTGTCCAAATTGAAGGGAAAAAGACTTCTGTAATCGTTTGAAAGTGCGGCAGCCTCGCGGATAAGCGCGAATTCATGCTCGCATTCCTCAAATGAAAGCCTTTCTGCCTCGTGCAGAGAGCGTTTTCCGTATTCAGAAAGAGATTTTTCACCTATCCAGTCAATTATCGAATTCCATTCCTGCAGCATTAATCCTCCGGGAAATCAAAGCGAATTTTTGAACAAATTTAAAGACTTATATCGCAGCCGTCATCTTTTTGAGCCAAGCTTTCTCCTCTTTGCCAAGAAGCGGCGACAATGTCTTGAAAACAAGTTTGTGATAGTCGTTGAGATATTTTTTCTCTTCCGCAGTGAGAAGCGCCGGCTCGATCGCGCGGATGTCGATCGGGCACATCGTGAGATTCTCGAAACCGACGAACTGTCCCCATGCCGTTTTTTCTTTCGGAACGGAGAGAACGAGGTTTTCGATCCTGATGCCGTACTGATCGGGTTCGTAGTAGCCGGGCTCGTTCGAAACGACCATTCCGGGAACGATTTTTGTGTCGCTTCTGCGGGTCGAAATGCTCATCGGGCCTTCATGAACGCTGAGGTAAGCACCGACGCCGTGGCCTGTGCCGTGGAGATAGTTCTTGCCGTCTTTCCAGAGCGCTTCTCTTGCAAACGCATCGATGTTCGCGCCGGTCGTAAATCCCTGCGGGAACTGCGTGATCGCAATTCTGATGTGACCTCTGAGGACATTCGTGAAATCTCTTTTCATGTTTTTGGTGAGTTTTCCCATCGCGACAGTCCTTGTAATATCTGTCGTGCCGAAAAGATACTGCGCACCGCTGTCAACAAGGTAAAGTCCTTCCGGTTTAAGCTCGCAGTCGGTTTCGGGAGTTGCACTGTAGTGGATTATCGCGCCGTGAGCACCGTAGCCGGAAATCGTGTCGAAGCTGAGTCCAGCGAAACCTTCGCCTTCTTTGCGGAAAGCTTCGAGTTTGTCGCTTGCCGAAATCTCGGTGATTTTAGTTTTGCCGATATTCTTGTCGAGCCAGCAGAGGAATTTGACCATCGCGACACCGTCGATGACGTGAGCTTTCTTCATTCCTTCGATTTCTGTCGCGTTTTTGATCCCTTTCATTATCTGCGACATATTCTCACCGTTTACGACTTCCGCTTTCTTACTGTCTACAGCGTCAAGCAGACTCTGAGAAGTGCGTGCTTTGTCGATGAATATCTTTCCTTTGAGTCCTTTTATGAAAGCGTAAATTTCTTCGTATTTATGAATAGTTACGCCGTCTTTTGCGATAGCGTCAGCATCTTTTTTATTGAATTTTCCTTCTTTGACGAAAAGATCAGCCGTCTTTTTGCCGATGACACCGAAACCCATGACAACAGGATTGCACTCAACATCGTTTCCGCGGATGTTGAAGATCCACGCAAGGTCGTCAAGAGAAGCGAAAAGGTGGTAGTCAACACCAGATTTTTCCATCTCCTTTCTGATGTTTTCGAACTTTTCCTTTCTGCCGAGACCTGCGTATTTTACAGGGTGAAGGAAGCCTTTTCCGCTCGGGAAAGCAGGTCTGTCCTTCCAGATTTTGTCGATAAGGTCTTCGCTGGAAGCGACTTTTATCCCTTTCGGTTCGAAAGTTTTCTTCAGATCTTCGACATCGTTTATCGACATTACAGACGCGTCAAAACTTACGACTTCGCCCTTTTTGAGTTCGCCGCCGATCCAGTCGGTGTAGCTCGGAGTTTCGGGAAGTCCCATTTTGAAAAGGGTTATCGTGCTGTCTTTTAGCTGGTTTTCAGCCTGAAGGAAGTATCTTCCGTCAGTCCAGAGACCGGCTTTTTTAGCCGTTACGACAACTGTTCCGGCAGAACCTGTGAAACCGCTTATCCACGCTCTCGATTTCCAGCGCGGAGCGACATATTCGCTCTGGTGCGGGTCTGCACTCGGAATGATGTAAGCCGCGATTCCTTTTTTCTTCATCAAAGCTCTGAGCTCAGCAAGTTTGGATGTGATCTGCATGAAAAACCTCCTAAAAAATTATGTGATTGAAAATCGTGAAAAATCTCTTCATTGACAAAAACAAAAGCTTAAAACGCGCAGTCTGTTGAATAAATCACATTTGTTCCTGTGCCGTTCAAACCGTTGTCGGAACTGTCTTTTGCGTTATTGTTGAAATCATATAAAACAATAGTGTTGTCGTCTTTTACCATCGGCTTCGGCAGTGCATCGGCAAACTCGCTTTGATAGGTATTTTTGCTGATTTTCAGCTGGTCGATTTTACCTTTAAAAAATGTATTTCTTGACTCATCGTATCCGATCGTAAGATCATTAGTGTTGGTATTCGGTATCATGGATGTTATAACAGTTTCGGAATCTTGAGCCACCTGTTTTCCGTTTACATAAAGGCGGATATAAGCCTTTTTCATAGGTGATTCTTCTACAATATAGTAGGAAAGCGCGACATGATTCCAACCGTTCTGCCAAACTTTTTCCAAATTCGAAGCTTCGTTTGACCCGACTGTAGCGGCAAAAGGATTTATGCTGCTATTGTAATAAAAACCACCTGCCATCGTTTTATATGTTGTACCGCCGCTCCAGCTTGAAGTCTTCTCATTGTACATTGCCGTCAGATAATAAGAAACACTGCGGGCATTGCCTTTTCTCACGATTGCCGGAATACTATCTGAAACAGCGTCCTGTTTTACCCAAGCTTCTATCGTCCACGAATCTCCAAGATTGAGCCTGGTGTCATTTTTGTTTAGTGAAACGGCAATTCTTGAATTTGAACCGTTAAACTCCGCAGAGCAGATCGGTTTACATTTATTGTCTTCACGCCGTGCGTTTTCAGCACAGATATACTGGCAGAATTTCGGTTCATCGCCGGAATCATTGTATTCTGTGTCGTAAGTCGGCCCGACCCATGTATTGTCGTCAAAATCATAGTAAAGATTATAGCTCTGGTCTGAACGCCATACGATATAATCGGCATTCTCGCCTTCAGGGATCTTGCATTTAACGATTTTGGAACATCTCGCCGGATCATCGGCATCTGCAAACGCATCCCATTCTCCGCCTGCCGCATAGCACTTTCCCTCTTCGCTTTCGGGATCGACATCAGGAACGGTATCGGAATCGTCGTCTGAATCAGTCGAATCACCTGAATCAGTCGAATCACCGGAGTCAGTCGAATCGCCGGAGTCAGTCGAATCGCCTGAATCCGCAGAATCGCCGCTGTCGGAAGTATCGCCGTCCGGCTTGCCGCTGTCGGAAGAATCACCGTCGGACGCGGTGTCCGAATCAGCCGAATCCGCATCGCTGTCGTCATCGCTTACCGCAGTGCTGTCGCCTTCGTCTTCAGGATTTATTTTCTGAACACCGTTCGAGTCGCAGGCTACAAAAAAGAAAAGTAAAAAAACTAAAAATAAATTGAAAATTCTCATATTTTCCTCCGCAAAAAAACAGCAAAAAAAGCACAAACATATTATTATAGAGATTTGTAAAAATTTGTATAGTTTTTATTTACATTGAATTTTTAAGGGAAAAAGAGCGCCGTGCGGATTATTCTTCTTTGCAGTCAGTGGAATACTGGATCTTGGTTTCTACTCCGTACTTACCCGATTTAGCATCTTTAGCATCACCGCTGAAATCCCAGAAAGCAATGGTGTTGTCGTCAGCGGAAAGTTTTGCAGGCTTAAAATCAGCGGTATATCTTGCGGTATTCGAAACTCTGATTGAATCGATGAGGCCGGTAAAATATCTGTCGGAGTTCCTGGCTCCAAAAACAAGCGGCTCATTGTTCGGAACAAAAGTCGGAGCTCCACTGTAATTACCCGTCTTAGCCAAATTGCCGTTTATGAACACCGTCAGTTTATAGGTTGTCCATCCGCCGCTGCCGTATTGACTGGTTTCCTGACTATAAACCATGGCGACATGACTCCAGCCTTCCGGAAATGTATTTAATGTCGCATTGACCTGATTGTTTTTTGGATTACCGTATTGCTGGTAGGAATAATAAGTTGAAGCCGTCAAACCGTAACCGTTACCCTGACTTCCGTTATAATATCCGCTAAGAAGATATTCAGGATTACTTGTGCTGGTTCCTTTCCTGAGTACAGGATAAATTTGGTAATCCGGCAACTCGTCTGCTGACTGCTTTATCCATGCTTCTATCGTCCAGCTGTCCAAACCGACAATGCTCGGAGCATCCTCTGAGGCAATTGTAATCATAGAATCAATTCCGTTGAATTTAGCCGAACAAAGCGGTTTACACTGATCATCTTTCGGACCGTAATTTGCAGCGCAGACATACTGGCAGGGCTGCGGTTCGCCATCGCCATACTCTGTTGCATAAGCAGGGCCCGGTTCCCATGCTTCGGCATTTACATCGTAGTATACTTTATAGCTTGAATCGCCGTTCCATTCGGAATTTGCAGGTTTATCATCGCATGTCTCGACTCTATAGCAGTTTTGCGCCGAAGAATCCCATGTTCCGCCTGCATTCGCGCATTTTTCAGCATCGTCAGGAGAAGTTGAATTATCTTCGTCCGGATTCGGATCGACATCGTTGTCATTGTTCGGATCGTCAGTATCTGCCTGATCGCCGTCCGGTTTACCGCTGTCAGAAGAATCGCCGTCAGGTTTACCGCTGTCGGAAGAATCAGCATCTGGTTTGCCGCTGTCAGAATGATCACCGTCTGATGCAGTGTCCGAATCAGCCGAATCAGCATCGCTGTCGTCATCGCTTACCGCAGTGCTGTCACCTTCGTCGTCAGGATTTATTTTCTGAACACCGTTCGGGTTGCAGGCCACAAAAAAGAAAAGTAAACACACTAAAAACAAATTGAAAAATCTCATATTTTTCCTCCGCTAAAAAACATCAAAAAACTCATAAACAAATTATTATAGAGCGAATTAATAAAAAAACAAGAGGCGCCGGCGACCGTCGAAAAGAGCGTAACGACGTGACGATGTGACGTCGAAACGATGTGACGTCGAAATTTGTCTTTTGCCGCCGTTTTCTGTATAAGACCGAGTTTGCAGGTTTTTCCAAAAGCGAGGAAAGCATGGCATCAAAAGTCATAAAAAACAGCTATTGGGTCGTCCCAGGCGAGATAATGGCGGGGCCGTTTCCCGGAAGTTACGAGGATTTCAACGCAAAACTGCGTCTCCGCTCCCTTTTCGACGATGGGATCCGCGCTTTCATCAACCTTCAGGAAGATGGCGAAATGGCGCGCAGCGACAAAGGCTACAACGAAAATTACGGCGATATTTTCAGGATTTTCCTCAAAAACAGCGGCGAAAACGAGATCGAAGGAGGTCTGGTAAGGCGTTTTTCCATTCCAGACAAAACAGTGCCAAGTGTTGAGCTTATGAAACAGATCCTTGATGAAATAGACATGCTTCATGCAAAGAAAATTCCGCTTTACATCCACTGCTGGGGCGGTTTGGGGAGAACGGCGACCGTCGTCGGCTGCTGGCTTGTGCGCCACGGAATAGCGGACAGAAACACAGTCCTCGACGAGATTTTCACTCTCCGCAGCATAGGTGTCGACCCCGCTTATCTGGCCTACAGATCACCTGAAACCGACGAACAGGAACGCTTTATCCTTTCATGGAAAAAGGGAGAATAGTTATGGAAGAAAAGATTGAACTTGTGAAAAAAGTTTATGCGGCGATCCATGCAGCCGCAGAAATTGCCGGACGCGACAGCCGCGAAGTGAGACTTGTCGCAGTCTCGAAAACAAAACCCGTTGAAGACATAATCGCTTTCCACAGAGCCGGACTGCGCGAATTCGGAGAAAACTATGTGCAGGAATTTGTCGATAAATTCGAAGAGCTCAAAGACCACGGTCTGATCTGGCATTTCATCGGACACTTGCAAAAAAACAAGGTGAAATACATCGTTGACAAAGTGTTTCTGATCCACACGGTCGATTCGTTCGAACTTGCTGAAGAGATCGAAAAACAGGCCATAAAAAAAGAAATTCCGCAGGTCAGGATCCTGCTTCAGGTAAATATCGGCAGAGAACCTCAGAAAGGCGGCTGCAACCCCGACGAAGTGTGCGAATTATACAATAAAATCAAAGAATTGAAACACATCAAAGTCTGCGGACTTATGAGCATTCCGCCATTTATCGAAGCGGAGAAACTCCGTCCGTTCCACAGAAAACTTTTTGATCTAAGGGCCGAAGTCATCGAAAAATGCGGAGCCGACCCCGAAGTTTTCAAGGAACTTTCGATGGGAATGTCGGAAGATTTCGATGTCGCGATCGAAGAAGGCGCAACGATCGTGAGACTCGGCACTATCCTCTTCGGAGCAAGGGAAAAGAAGGTGGCACAATGATAACTTTCAAAGTTTTAAAAGAGTGCGGCAAATCTAGACGCGGCGTGATAACGACTCCGCACGGCGAGATACAGACCCCGATCTTTATGCCGGTAGGAACTCAGGGAACGGTAAAAGCAGTCCTGCCGGAACAGCTTGAAAATTTGGGCGCACAGATAATTTTAGGCAACACTTATCACCTTTTTCTGCGCCCGGGTCACCAGCTCATAAAAGAGACTTTCGGCTCGCTCCACAACATGATGAAGTGGAACCATCCTATCCTCACCGACAGCGGCGGATTTCAGGTTTTCAGCCTGGGACCATTGCGTAAAATCAAGGAGGAAGGAGTTTATTTCAGCAGCCACCTTGACGGCTCGAAACGCTTCATTTCGCCCGAGATCTCGATCGAGATCCAGGAAGCTCTGGGCAGCGACATAATGATGGCATTCGACGAATGTCCTGCTCTCCCCTGCTCACGCGAATACATGATCGATTCGATGGAACGCACGACCCGCTGGGCAAAACGCTGCCTAGAGGCGAGAAAAAGTGACAACGCCCTTTTCGGAATAACGCAGGGCGGGACTGACATCGAACTCAGAATGAAACACCTCGAGGAAATGACTACGATGCCTTTTGACGGCTTTTCGATCGGGGGACTCAGCGTCGGCGAAGAAAAAGAGGAAATGTACAAAACGCTTGAAGAGATCCCGCACCTTCTTCCGGCAGACAAACCGCGTTACCTCATGGGGGTCGGCACTCCACGCGACATAATCAAAGGGATTTTGGAAGGCGTTGACATGTTTGACTGCGTAATGCCGACACGTAACGCAAGAAACGGCCAGCTTTTCACGCGGAACGGCACGATGAACATCAAGCGCGCCGAATTCGAGCGCGACACAAGACCGGTCGACGAGAAATGCAGCTGCTACACATGCCGCAACTTCAGCCGTGCATACCTGCGGCACCTCTACAAAGCAGGCGAATACCTCTCCCCTATCCTCAATTCGATCCACAACCTGCACTTCTATCTTGATCTAGCCGCCGAAGCGCGCAAAAGGATCGAAGAAGGTACAATATCAGAATTTTATTCGGAAATTTCTAAAGTTTACGAAAGATAGACTTATTTGACGTTTTCAAGAATCTTGACAGTAACAGCAGAAGCAAGTGCGATATCTTCGAGAGCGACCCACTCTTTCTGCGAATGGAAGTTTACGCCGCCTGCAAAAAGGTTCGGACACGGAAGTCCCATGAAAGAAAGTCTTGCGCCGTCGGTTCCGCCGCGGATGGGCTCGACTTCAGGTGCAGCGCCGAGATCTTCGATCGCTTTTTTGACATATTCGTAAACAACCATGTTGTTCTTCATTACTTCGTACATATTGAGGTAACTTTCGGTGAAAACGGGAGTTACCTGCAGACGCGGTTCCTCAGCCTTGAGAACTTCGATGATGTTGAGGATTATCTTCTCTTCGCGCTCGATGTCTTCCGGAACGAAGCTTCTGAGGATCATGCTGACAGTAACTTCCTCGCTGCCGCCGCTGATGCCGACAATGTGGATGAAAGGCTCTCTGCCGCAGGTCCTCTCAGGCGACATCGTCTTCGGAAGCATATCGATGAATTTTCCTGCGTATCTGATCGCGTTGACCATTTTGTCTTTTGCGTATCCGGGGTGGATCGAAACGCCGCGGAAAGTGACTTTTGCCGAGAAAGCGTTGAAATTTTCGTAGTTTACTTCATAAGGAGCACCGCCGTCGAGCGTGTATGCGAAATCTGCGTCGACTTTCTGAAGGTTGATTTTGTCGACACCGCGTCCGATCTCTTCGTCGGGAGTGAAGCATATCCTGATTTCGGGATGTTTGATTTCAGGATGTTTGCCAAGATACTCGACCATCGACATGATCGCAGCTACGCCGGCTTTGTCGTCAGCGCCGAGAAGCGTCGTTCCGTCGGAAGTGATGATCGTGTCACCGATGCAGTCCGAAAGGTGCATCGTGTCAGCAGGGTCGATGACTGTTCCGCCGTTAAGTTTGATAACTGAACCATCGTATTTTTCGTGGATCACAGGTTGAACGCCTTCGCCTTTGCAGTCAAGAGCGACATCCATGTGAGCGATGAAAGCGACTTTCTTCGTGATACCGCAGTTTGTTGCCATCTTCGCGTAAACATAGCCGTTTTCATCCATTTCGGCATTTGCAATACCGAGCGATTTAAGCTCTTCGACAAGCTTTCTGCCGAGATTTTTTTCTTTCGGCGAAGAAGGACATGTCTCGCTTTCTTCAACAGACTGCGTGTCTTCCTTAACATAGTCGAGGAAACGGTTCAACAAATTGGTTTCATTGAGGATTTTTGCTGCCAACTGATCTCTTTTCATAGTAGAACTCCATCTAAAGTTAGTAAAAAAATCAAGCTTTTTCTTCGGGTGCCGGTGCAGCCGCCTTTGCTTCCGCCGGTTTTTCGGCAACTTTGATCTCGAATGTCGCCTTTATAGCGTGTGTCGGGCAGGCCGCGGCGCATTTTCCGCAAGCGATGCACTTAGCCGGGTCGATGTAAGCAAGGAAATTCTCGACTGTGATCGCCTGAACTTTTTCAGGGCACTCTTTCGCGCACTTTCCGCAGCCGATGCATGCCGCTTTGCAGACGCTCATTGCAGCCGGAGCCTTGTCGGTATTGCGGCAGCCTACGAAAACGCGCCTGCCGTTGCGCCCTTTCGGACGGATCTCGATAAGTTTTCTCGGGCACTTCTTAGCGCAGACTCCGCAGGAAGTGCATTTTTCTTCGTCGACAACGGGAAGTCCCGTGGTTTTATCCATCGAAAGCGCTCCGAATGCACAAGCCGAAACGCAGTCGCCAAGTCCCAGGCAGCCGTAAGGACAGCCTTTCTCGCCGATAAAAAGCGAAGCTGCTACAGCGCAGTTAGCAGGACCGTCGTAATCGCTTTTTCTGGTCGTTTTTTCCAAAGTTCCGCCGCATCTGACAACTGCTACTTTGGGAACACTTTCCTGCATTGCAAGACCGATGACCTCCCCTATTTTCTTGCGGGTCTCGGCGTTGCAGCCGGGACAGCACGGAATATCGGAAGAACCTGCTGTTGCAGCTTTGACAATGCCCTCGGCAAGTCCGCGGCATCCGGGGAAACCGCATCCGCCGCAGTTTGCTCCGGGAAGGAACTCAAGCACTTCGTCAATGCGAGGATCTTCCTCGACCTTGAATTTTTTGGCTGTGAGAAAAAGGATTACAGCCGCCGCAACGGCGATGATTCCCAAAATCAGAACCGAATAAAGGATAACTCCGTCCATAACTACCCCCGTAAATTAAGATTTCCTGCAAACAAAGACAAAAGTCTTCGCGAAATACGGCTTCAAAAGAGCCAGGATCACAAAATAAGGCACTAAAATTATTAAAGAAATTAAAGCACTCAAAGCTTCTGACGGAACAAAGTTCGAAGAGATAAAAAGCGCCGAAACCATCAGAACGAACGGAATGAAAAAAACATAAAAAACAGCTTTCAAACCGAACTTTTCCTCCATTTCGACAACCACGGAATCCCCTTCTGCGATCTCTTCCATCGGGACTGCTTCAATAATTTTCTCAGCCATATCGTGAGCCGCGCACATACTTTTTGCGTGGCACGCGCTGCATGCGCTTTTGACTTCGATTTTTACCGAAACCAGCTCTTTTCCGGCCTTAACGACCGTCCCGGTGTGAGAAACTTTCGTATTCGCCATGTTTTGAACCTAAAAAAAACGCATTTTTTTATATTTTTCGCGATTTTTGTCAATTTTTGGCGCGATATTTTTGGAGCATTGACAGAAAAATGAAATAAATTTAAGATGCCGCTTGTTTTTGAAGCGGTTTTTTATAGGAGGAAGATATGGAATTCGGTGAATTGAACGAAAAAATCAGAACTCACGCGCTGACGATAAATGCCCTGAAATCGGAAATTTCAAAGGTTATCGTCGGGCAGGAAGAGATGGTCGAAGCGCTGATCATGGGCATTATCGGCGAAGGACACATACTTCTGGAAGGCGTTCCCGGCCTTGCAAAAACGACCGCTGTGAAGGCGTTTGCGGATTCGACCGACCTTGATTTCCAGAGGATACAGTTTACCCCAGACCTGCTGCCGGCAGATATCATCGGAAGCAGGATCTTCAACATGAACGAGCACAGTTTCGACATCAAAAAAGGTGTCATTTTCTCTAATGTCATCCTTGCCGACGAAATCAACCGTGCTCCGGCGAAAGTCCAGTCGGCTCTGCTCGAAGCTATGCAGGAGCGCCAGGTGACGATCGGCGGAACGACTTTCAAACTGCCGGAACCTTTCATCGTTCTGGCAACACAGAACCCGCTTGAACAGGAAGGAACTTATCCGCTTCCCGAAGCGCAGGTCGACAGGTTCATGTTCAAAGTGCTGATCGACTACCCGACACCTGAAGAAGAGCTCAAAATTATTGAAAAATTCGAGCGCAGAGAACTCACGCAGACTCTCAACAAGATCCTCAACAAAGAGACGATAAAAGAGTGGCAGGAGATCGCAAAACAGATCTACACCGATGACCGGATCAAAAAATATGTCATTTCGATCGTTTCAGAGACGAGACAGCCGAAAGAAAAGGCTCTCGCGCAGCTCATTGATGTCGGAGCAAGCCCGCGTGCAAGCATTTTCCTCATTCTCGCCGGACGGATCCGCGCCTTCATCGAAGGAAGGAATTTCGTCACGCCCGAAGACATCAAGGAAGTCGCATATCCTGTGCTCCGCCACAGAATAATCCCGTCGTTTGAAGCCGAAGCCGAAAAGATCCCGACAGACAAAATCATTTCCGAGCTCTTAAACCGCGTCGAAGTGCCTTAATAATTAAGGCCGCCGCCATCAACGTCACGACGACACAGGCGCGCATCGATAGCGGCGACAACATCACAGCGGCGCAACGAAGACAGGCGCGATTTGACTAGAATACTTTTTTCAATAAAATACTTTGTTTTTGTTGGAGGAGATGATGCCAAAATTAAAACTTTTGCTTTTTTTCATAATATTCTTAGTCACTTCCGTTTTAGCCGCCGCAAATTCCTATATCGAATCTCTGGTTTCGATAAACCGCTATCCGCAGAATTCCGATTTTTTTGAAGATTATCAGATGCAGCTGCAGACGACGCCTGTCATCAATCCGGCAATAAACGGCATTCTTTACCCGGTCATCGGCTTTCCGGCGATGGTTACGCCTGACGAGCCGTGCTTTTCGGTAATTTTCAGATACACTGGAAATCCGGACATCGAATATCTGAAAGTCGTCCGCTTTGACGAAGGCGGCATGACCGAATTTCTGAATCTCGGCGGCAATTTTAATGTCATGACGATCAATGAAGAAGCAAAAATCGGGAAAATAACGGCATGCAACATTTTTCTGCCCGAAGCGAAATACGACATCGTCCTGAAACTTCACGGCGAAGACGAAGTCGTTTCGCGCAACGCACTTTTCTTCCCGCATTACGAAGAAAGCGATCCGACAAGATTCCTCATCGTCGCAGACCCGCAGATCGAGGATCTTCTGAGCAGAACGGCAGACGGCATGAACTTCAATCCGGAGAATTATCCTTTCCATGCCGACAAGTCGCTGCTCAACTACGATCAGCAGTTCGGAATTACGAAAGCGACATTTTCCCAGTTAAATTCAGCTGTTTGCGATTTTTCAATAATGCTCGGCGACATCGTTTACGGAATCAATTTCCAACAGGAATACGCGGAATTTTACGACATGATGCTCCGTCTTGAAATACCGATGTTCTCGATTCCCGGCAACCACGACGGATACGCCCACTTCACTCAGGAAGAAGACCTGAACTCCCCGCTCTCGCAGGACGGTCTGGAATACTGGAAAAAATTCTTCGGCCCTCTGAACAACGCCTTCAGTTTCAGGAACAAGACCTATCTTCTGCTCAACACCTACGACGGAACTCCGCAAAGGCGCGCAAGTTCGTCTGTCGCACTTGAAGAAATCGGTGCCTCTCCTGTAGCGAACTGGGGCGGCTATCTTGCCGAAAGAACGCTGAACTGGGCAGAAACCATACTTGAAGACAACGATGTTCCCGCTGTTTTCGGCCACATGCTGCCGCTCGGTCAGGACGGAACGGGAAAATATCACGCGAACCAGAAATTCACGAAAATAGTGGGTACGGCAAGCGTTATTCAGGATCAGGAATGGAATTTCGATTCGGCAAGCTGGGACAGCGACGTGTTCGACGGAATTTCCAACGAGACGCAGAAATACAACAACGGCCTCCTTCTTGCATCGTTTCTGACAAAAAAGGCGAAACCGCCGATATATTTTTCCGGTCACACGCACCACGACCAGGTCTACACTTTCGAAAAAGGGACGAAACTTCTTGAAAATGTCAACATAGACCTCACAACGCCCGAAAAGATGGAATTCATCATGACGACGACGATGGCGACGAAAGGAAGCGGCAAATACTGGGGTTTCAGAAGAGTCGAAATGTCGGACGACAAGGTTTCATACAACTACACCTGCGAAAGATTCGAAGACTGCGGAATCGACAAGAGCAACCACGGAATGCAGTCGGTTCCGTCCGGCAATCTGTGGGTGAACTACTCGTGGAAAAGCGCTTCCGGCGACAATGAGTCGATATTTGTCGGCGGCGACGGCTCGGCTTCAAGCGTAAAAGCAGAAATCGTTAACTATCTGCCGACAGAAGAAGAAATAACGCTCCGTTTCGTTCTGCCGGTCACACAATACGGATACAAGCTCGACAACGAAAACTTCAAGATCATCGATGCTGCTGCTTCGAACGACCTTGCGAAAGTCGTAATAATCGCTAAAGGAAAAATCGCGGCGGGAAGCACTTTCGATGCCTTTTACAACAGAAATTTCACAAAAACCTCTGATTTTGTTACTCTTTCTCCTCTTTCAGAAGGCGATTCCCCTGTTCCCGATGTCGACTTCCCTGAAAAAATCGAAATTAGTGATTCAGGAATTGACGGAGCGCACGCATCAGTTAAAAATCAACAATATTTCTCATCACTTATCTGGCAGGCAGAAATCAACGGCACATTTACCGACTTTGCAAGCGGCGAAAGCGTCGATATGGAAGATATCGTCCCTTCCCTCGGCAATCCGGCTCGTTTTTCCCTGAGATACACCACTCCGGACGGAATTGCCGGCAAACTCGATCTTACTGCGGAAATCGAAGAAAATTACGACTGCTGCGTCGAAACAGATGACGATGAAACGACCGATGAAGACGAAGCGGCTGCTTCAGACGAAGATTTGACACCGGCCGAAGACAATACTGAAACTGAAACCGACAGCGACAATGAACCTGCAACAACTAAAAAAAGCGGCAGTTCAGGCTGTTCGGCACTTATTTTATAGGAGGATCGCATGAAAATTTCCAAGCTTGTTTCATTTTTGTTCGTGCTCATGCTGATTGCCGCGTGCAGCGGCGGCGGCTCAGGTTCGATTTACGATTATCCTGACGACGATTCGGCCTCGGGCAGAAACGACAACGACAAAAAAACCGATTCCGACACTGCGGATTCCGAAGATGACGGTGATTCTTCAGATCCATCGGACAGCGGAGATCCATCGGACAGCGGAGACTCATCAGATTCCGGCAACGAAGGCGACTCGTCCGATTCAGGCGATTCCGGCAACGACGACCCGTCCGATTCAGGCGATACAGAACATCAAGACAATGATCCGTCGGATTCAGGCAGCCAGACAGATTCGGACGACCCTGCCGACGATACAGATTCGGCAGATGACGGCGATTCTCAGCCGGACGACGACTCCGACTCGACCGATTCCGGTATCGAAACTCCCGATGACACAGCCGATTTCGAACGAGCTGTTTTCGTTGACAAATACAACGGCAACGATTCGAATAACGGAACAAAGACCGCACCTGTCAAAACAATAGACAAAGCGATGACACTTGCAGGCGTGGAAAACGGCAGAGATCAGATCATTCTCGCATACGCACTTTACGAAAATGTTCCCACATTAAAAAGCGGAGTATCGATTTTCGGCGGCTACATCAACAATAACGGCGTCTGGACAGAAGGAGGCAAACAGCCAGTTTTCCCGGGCACATGGGTTTTGCACAAACTTAGCGACATAACGCTTTCAAACATATTCATAAATTCGACTTCCACCGATTCCACAGGAAGTTCTATCGGACTTATCCTTGACAAATGCACAAACATGAAACTTACAAAAGTCACCATCAAAACAACAAACGGAGCGGACGGCAGAAACGGCGAAGTCGGCGCGGACGGCAACAAAGGCGGCGACGGCAAAAACGGCGTTGAAGGATGCGAATATTCGACCGCTCTATTCTGCGCCTGCGGTTACTTTTCCTCCTCATGCTCATGCTACCGCCCTCAAGGCGGTGACGGCGGCGTGAACTCTGAATGCACCGGCTCAAACGGCGGAAGAGGCGGCAATGCCGGAGAAGTCAGAACCCAGGGTTCGAGCGGTGGAAACGCCGTAGCTTATGTCGAGGGAAATTACGAAGGTGCCGGCGGTCCCGGAGGCAAATCGAATTATTGGAGCAACTCAAGCTACGAATGCACAAGCGACTCATCACAGGATATAAACGGACATAACGGCTATAAGATAGGCGGCCCCTTTTCCTCACCGATACCGGCAGACAACGGCTCTGACAGCGAAGGAGGTCTGGCTTACGGCTCGTTCTCAGCCTCAGGATACACTCCTGCCGACGGACAAAACGGCGAAAACGGCAAAAACGGAATCGGCGGCGGCGGCGGCGGCGGCGGAAAAGGAGGTTCTGATCACTGTAACAGTTACGGCAGCAGCGGCGGCGGCGGCGGTGCAGGAGGCTGCGGCGGCAAAGGCGGTGAAGGCGGCAAAGGCGGCGGTGCAAGCATACCTCTCATCGTCATTTCATCAAAGAATATAGTCCTTGACGAAACCGACGATTTCGAAGCAGGAAACGGCGGAAAAGGCGGTGAAGGCGCATACGGCGGCTACGGCGGAGACGGCGGAAGCGGCGGACGCAGCGGTCTATACAGCGGCGATGATGAACAGGATGATGCCGGCTGCGGCGGCTTCGGCGGCAACGGACAAAGAGGAGGCGCCGGAGGAATCGGCGGCGGCGGCGGCGGCGGACCTTCAGTCTGCGTAGTCAATGTTTCAACTGACTCTCTGTTCGGCGCTACCAAGATAAAATGTCGTCCCGGCAAGGGCGGAAGCGGCGGAAGCACCCCTTCCGACAACAACAACGGCGGAATGTCGGGCTACTCGGGCAAAACTCTCAATATTGACTAATAATTCCATTCAGGAGATTTTTTCATGTGGAGACAGGCCACAACGACACCGCAGAAACTCGCGGTAATCAACGGACTTCTGCCGTTAACGGCAAGTGAATATTTAAAGGCTGTCATATTTTTCTGCGGCGACGAGGACGAAATTGTCCAGAAAGCTGCGGTCGACAAACTGCGTTTTACACAGTCTAACGAGATCAAAAAGATAATTTCGCCGGAAATTCCCGCAAATTCTGTCAGAACTCTGACAAAACTCGCAGGTGAAAGAAAGGATTCGTCAATCATAATCTCGCTTCTTCTCACCGGCAAGCTGCAGCGTCAGTGGATCCTTGATTTCCTGGCAACAAACGACGCGACTTTCTGGAACACGCTTGTAACCCACAAGGATTTCGTAGCGTTCACACTGCCGCAAAGATCCGATTTCAAACAGCTTTTCTCGGCGATCAGCGATGTCATCGAATCGCTTTACGAAGAGCAGCTGACATACTTCCCTGAAGCGCAGGAAGAACCTCAGCCTGAAGCGCAGGAAGAAGCCGAAACAGCCGAAGAAGAAGATGTAGTTGAACTTGAGGACACGATTTTCGATTTCCCCGACTTCCTTACTTCAGAAACCGCTTTCGAAGGACTCAGTGCGGACGACATGCTTGAACAGCGCAAAACGATAGCCGAGGCTCTCCGCGACATGAATGTCGGTCAGAAAATCAAAGTTGCGATGCTCGGGAATCTCGAAGTGCGCAAAATGCTCATCAAAGATCCGCGCAAACAGATCGTCATGGCAGTTCTTGCAAATGCGAGAATCACAGACAAGGAAGTCGCTTCGATCGCGGGCGATGCATCTTCGTCGCTTGACGCAATAAGCTACATTGCATCCAACAAGTCTCTAAGCAAAAGCTATGCTGTCAAACTCGCTCTCGTCAACAATCCCAAAACTCCGATGAAAACGGCTCTTCTGCTCCTTGAGACGATACGCATGAACGACCTCAAAAACATCGCGAAAAGCCGCAGTGTCTCCAATGTCATCAAACAGCGCGCCGCAAAAAAAATAAAGTGATTTCGATATTTCGAGATTCGACATTTCGAGAATTCGAGATTTCGATTTTTCGAGTTCAGTTTTTTTCTGAAAGTTTCGTTAATTTATATAAATACCGGACTTCTTCTTCAGTGAGTCTTCTGATTTCGCCGGTTTTCAACCCTTTGCAGGTGATGTTTCCGAAAGCGAAGCGTTCAAGCTCGAGGACCCGACAACCGACCGCTTTCACAAGCTCTTTCACCTCGCGCTTTTTTCCTTCGTGAAGCGAGACCGTCACTTCCGCAATGTTTCCGTGTCTTGAAGTTATTGAAACAGCTTCGGCCTGCATGAATCCGCCTTCGACCATGATCCCGGCCTTCATCAGAGCAGCCTTTTCCTGCGTAAAATCGCCGAGGATCCTGGCGCGGTAGATTTTCCGCACGCCGAAAGAAGGATGTGTCAGACGGTATGTGAGTTCGCCGTCGTTTGTGAGCAGAAGAACGCCCGTAGTGTCAAAATCAAGCCTTCCCACCGGCACGGCATGAGATCCGGCAGGCAGGAAATCGGTTACGACTTTGCGTCCCCTGTCGTCGCTTGCCGCAGAAATAACACCGGATGGCTTATTCAGCAGAAAATATTCATAACTTTGCGGAATTATTAATTTTTTACTATTATATTCAACTGTGTCGCTTTCAGGATCCACTTCATCGGCAAGAACTGCAATGCGTCCGTTTATCATGATTTTTCCGGCAGTTACAAGCTCTTCCGATTTACGCCGTGAAGCGACTTTGCAGAGTGCAAGAAAACGGTTTATACGCATCTTACTTTGCCCAGCGGTATGTCATTCCCGCCATGAAATAACCGGCACCGAAAGAAATCGCACACCCTCTGGTTTTTTCGTCTTTCAGCGGCCTTGAAGCATCTTTGAACCATGTTTCGAGAACGAACATAACACTCGGGGAACTGAAATTTCCGTATTTTTCAAACACAGACTTCGAGCGGCTTATCTGCTCCTCGTTCAAACCGAGAATCTCAGGCTCGGTAAAACGCATGAGGATCGGCATTCCGCCCTGATGAAGCGACCATTCGTCGATATTATCCGGAGTCACCCCCAGGGGTTTTATGATTTTTTCGTGGACAATATCGGGAACAGTGTCTTTCAGATTGTCTTCGAGGAAAAGGGCGCCATCCTGCATCGAAAGAGAGCCGCCGGAAACAAAATCAGTAATAATTTCCTCAACTTCCATGAGCGGAAGATCAAATTTGCCTTTCATTGACTCGGGAATTACAAGAATCCCTGCAGCACCGTCGGCAAAAAGAAGCGTCGTCTTGAGATTTTCCTTAAAATCGGGCGAATCGACATCATAAGTCGGGTTAGCGATCCATGAGCACTGGTCGAAGAGAAACGTTATCGCCGCCTTGTCGTGCTCACGGCAGTATTTTACCGATGATTCAAGTGAAAAAAGGCCGGCGGCACAGCCGAGATAAGCCATTTCCTGCGGCGGATAGTCAAGTTTGAGTCCGGTTTCCGAGGCGATCTTGCTCGATAAACTCGGAAGAACATCCTTGTCGCAGCGGATGTTGTATGCGATCGAAAGAAAACCGACATCGTCTTTTGTGATTTTCTCACTCTGCAGAAGTTCCCTGACGGCGCGCTTCCCCCACTCCAGCGGATGATACTCAGGAGTTGCCAGGGCCCTTTCCGGAAAAGCATCCCGTGAAAGTATCGTGGGACGGTAAGTTATTCCGACAGCACCGACCGAACGCCTTGCAAAACGGTGCGGACGACCGCCGTCGATATTTTTCGGATAAAGAATCTCCACGACCTCGGAAGATGTAAAAAGATGAGGAAGAATCGTAGTGATATCAGCTATATAAACTTTATTTCCCATCAAAACACCCGTTTTTTCAAAAAATCACATCAAAAAAACGACGGCGGATAATACCCGTTTGGCGTTTCCAGTCAATTATTCAAAAAATGCATTTGTTTTGCCTTATTTTTATCCCTCTGTATAATCCCCCGCTTTTGTGTTTTCCGTATTGAGGGGAATCGTCTTTTCTATGAACAGATCTGCAAAAAAAACAATATCGGTTATAGTGTTTCTGGTCATCGCCGCAGCAGCTTCCGTTTTCACGATAATTCAGGCTGCAAGCGGTAAAATGGATGAACTTTCATCCCGGATAAGCGATCTGATAAGAAAAAAATACGGAGTGGAAATTTCAGTCCCGGAAATGAAGCCTTCGTTTTTTCCGCCTGAAATCCATTTTAAGAAAATCGTCATAGAGGCAGCGGCGTCAAAGCAAGCACTTGCGGAACTTAACGGCTGCACGCTTTCTGATTTGTGGGAACTCGTTTTTTCAAGCGACAAAAAAATAAAGCTGAATTGTGAAAAAAGTGTTTTTTACACGGACGATCATGCAAAAATATTATATTTTTTAAACAAAGCCGCAGATAAAAACCAAACTTCCGTCAGCAACGGAAAGAGTGAAAAGACAGCTAATTTTTCTTTTCACTTCGCAACTGAAGCGACCCTGCTTTTTGCCGGGAATCCGATAAAATTCATGCTGGATTCCGATTTTTCGCATCAAAGGGCGGCTCTGAATTTTAAAGAGTTTGAAAACAACAGCAGCGGGACCGCGGAACTCGTCGTTTTCCTTGATTCAAAAAAAGCTTCACTGCGCCTTGACGGAATCGAGCTGGAAAAATACCGTGACTTTATAAAAGAAACGACCTCTTTCGACATTTCGAAAGGAAAAATCACATCTTTTCTTGAAATCGAAAAGAAAAACGATGACGAACTTTTGTGCAAAAACGACATTTCCGTCGAAAACATCGCGTTTTTCCATCCCCTGCTTGATTCCGAAACTTTTACACTGCCGCTTCTGCGATTCAAAGGGGGAATTCTGCTGAACACCAGAGAAAAATCACTTCACATTACAGGTTCAGATGTTTCTCTCGGCGGAATAAATGCAAAAATATCAGTGACTTACAACGAAGGATCTTTGGATTTTTCAATAAAGACCGAATCGGCAGGACTCAACAAACTGGAAACACTGATCCATAATTCCGTGTTTGAAAACTATCTGTTCGGAGGCTCCCTCGAGCTTTCTGCGGAATACTCTAAAAAAGGCGATGAACCGCCGCTTTTCTCGGTAAGCGGAAACCTTTCCGACCCGAAGCAGCTTTCGGACAGGCTGGACTACCTGAAAAAGGGTTTCGAATATGATTTCATCAACGAAAACGGCATCAAAAGAACAATATTCGTCGGTGAATCCAATCCGCATTTCACACCGTTCGCCATGCTTCCGCAGCATCTGGTATGGGCTGTGGTAATTTCGGAAGATGCCGGATTTTTCCTTCACAACGGGATCGACTTTCAGGAACTCAACGCCGCTGTGAACGACAACATCCAGAATCACAGGCTGCGCGGCGGCTCGACGATCCCTCAGCAGCTTGCAAAAAACCTTTTTCTGAGCAGAGAAAAGACCCTTCTCCGCAAACTGCGCGAAGTCCTGCTTTCGATAGAACTTGACGCGACACTTTCCAAGGAACGCCTTCTGGAAATCTATTTCAACATTGTCGAATGGGCTCCCGGCATTTTCGGAATAGCCGATGCCGCAGAATATTACTTCGCGAAAAGACCGGAAGATCTCACCGCGCTCGAATCGGCCTACCTCGCCTCGGTCATCCCGGGACCGTCAAAATACCACTATCAGTTTCTGACAAAAAACGTGAGCGAAAACTGGTACAAAAATCTCTTCAGACTCCTCGGGATAATGAACACGACAGGGCACCTTTCCGATGAGGAATACGAAAAAGCGCTTTATCAGACGCTGATTTTCAGGGAAAACGAAGAAGAACAGTTCTAAACTTTACAACAAAGACAGAAACAGCTTTTTCATTCTTAAATTAAACAAAAACTGTGAGGAAAACAAAAAAGATGGCGCGGTCGACGGGACTCGAACCCGTGGCCTCCGGCGTGACAGGCCGGCGTTATAACCGACTTAACTACGACCGCGTCTCGATTGTGAAAGAATGGTAGGCGCTGCAGGGTTC
>Ga0310696_10000924_pt1 | contig 43220 bp, 21 predicted proteins | sample AusTroGonzalo_MG_4_FD_203885 | JGI IMG/M metagenome (GOLD analysis project Ga0310696, IMG submission 203885) | Bovine rumen microbial communities from tropical cattle in Woodstock, Queensland, Australia - Gonzalo_02 (v2) (version 2) | ecosystem: Host-associated > Mammals > Digestive system >... | reverse complement strand
GATACATACGCAGCAACGTTTCAATTGTACGGTGCTATGTTTATGCACCCGACGACAACGGAACGGTTTCAGGCAAAGACGGAATAGACTGCATCCTCGTAACTACAGTAGAACACAGTGTAAAATGCGGCGCCATTGCAGGAGGCAGAAAAAACACCGATGTAGTTCTTTCAATGGAAGACAACTATTGGTGGTACGACTGCAGCGATTACGCCATTGGCTGGATATACTCATTCGGTATAAACTCAGGCGACGGATATAAGGATTTGTTCTATCAGAAATATTTTAAGGATTCGTCAAACTTTAAGAACTGGGATTTCACAAATGTTTGGGTAATTAAAGACGGAGCCCCTGCTCTTCGCGGCACCCAAGATATAAAAGCTGCGGGAGGTATTGGCGGTGTAGGCGGAAGCGGCGGCACAGGCGGTACAGGGGAAGCTGTAATTTCCAACAGATACATTTCAAGCGTGAACCAGCTTAAGGCTTTCAGAGATGAAGTTAACAACGGCAACACTTTCGAGGGCTTTTATATTTACCTGAGCTGCGATCTTGACCTGGCAGGCGAAAACTGGACACCTATCGGAACAGATACTCACCCCTTCTCAGGACACTTCGAGGGCCAGAATCATACTATTAAAGGGCTAAGCGTTAATACATCGGAATACGGAGGACTTTTCGGATTTGTTAAATTCGGCACTGTTCAGGAGGTATGTGTATACGGCAATGTCACAAGCTCCGGACATTACGTTGGCGGCATAGCCGGATTCGCCTACGGTTCAATCAGAAGCTGCTGCTTCTTTGGTGATGTCACAGGAACTAAAAACGAAGGATCTGTCGGAGGCGTTTGCGGAAGCTTTGGCAACTATGAGGGCTGGGGAGAAATTGTTAACTGTTCCCACGTGGGAAAAGTAACAAGCTCCGCCAGCAACACCGGAGGAGTGCTTGGCTACAAGAGCAGTCAAAACTACAGTGTTAAAAACTGCTTCCATTTCGGATGCGAGAACTCAGTCACAGGAACAAAAGGAAATGTGGGCGCAATAATCGGCAGCGGCAATCAGTTTCAGAGGATTGCCCATTGCTTCGCAAATACAGGATCAGCAGAAAAACTGTTCGGAAACTATAACTCAAGCGGCGGAAGCCCATCCGACTGCGCCTTCCTTTCAGGGGAAGAATTCATTAACCCGGAAAGATTTACATCCGGTTGGAACAGCAACTGGAACATTGATTTCGAAGCAGGTCATGTTTGGGGAATCGGCTGGGAATACCCACGTCTCCAGGCTTTTTCGGAATATGTAACGCTTGTGCCCTCAAACTTCAAAGACGATGCCCGCATCGTTTGGCTGTCAAAAGCCGAAATGGCCCTCCCCTTAAACACATACACAAGAGACGGATACAAATTTGACTCATGGAACACAGAGGCCGACGGAAGCGGAACAGCATATGCTGACGGCGCCACAGTACCCGCCAATGCCATTCTTTATGCACAATGGACCCAGGTGGTTTATACAATAGATTATGATTTAAATGGCGGTACCGGTCTCACCCAGCAAACATATACTATTGAAACCGCAGAAACTCTTCAGAAGCTTATTCGTGAGCACTTCACATTTGACGGTTGGCGGGTTACAGACGCTTCCGGAAACTGGAACCTCAACGAATTGCTTGCCGGTGGGGAGCTGCTTACGGGCAGATTCGGCAACATAAAGCTTAAGGGAGAATGGTCCCCGCTGCCCAAGTATACGATAACGTGGAAAGATGACAACGGAAACATAATTGACCAGACCCAGGTTGAAGAAGGGACTCTCCCCACTCATGCAGACGCCAATAAAACTCCCACCGCCGAAAACAGTTATACATTCACCGGCTGGACTCCTTCTGTTGAAGCTGTTACGGGAGATGCAACATACACTGCAACATTCAGTTCGGTTAAGAATTCGTACACAATCACTTGGAAGAATGATGACGGCTCAGTAATCGACACAACAACAGTTGAATACGGCAAGGTTCCCACCCACGACGATGCAACCAAGCAAAATACCGCTGAGTTCACTTATACCTTCACAGGGTGGACGCCTTCAGTTGTGGCCGTCACCGGAGATGCGACCTACACTGCCACATTCAGTTCCGTTAAGAATTCGTACACAATCGCATGGAAGAATGAAGACGGCTCTGTTATAGACACGACGACTGTGGAATACGGTAAGGTTCCCACCCACGACGATGCGACCAAGCAGAATACCGCCGAGTTCACATACAACTTCACAGGATGGACGCCTTCAGTAGTGGCAGTCACCGGTGATGCGACCTACACCGCCACATTCAGTTCCGTTAAGAATTCGTACACAATCACATGGAAGAATGATGACGGCTCTGTTATAGACACGACGACTGTGGAGTACGGCAAGGCTCCCACCCACGACGATGCGACCAAACAGAACACAGCTGAATTCACATATAACTTCACCGGCTGGACTCCTTCTGTGGAAGCTGTTACGGGAGATGCAACATACACTGCAACATTCAGTTCGGTTAAGAATTCCTACACAATCACTTGGAAGAATGAAGACGGCTCTGTTATAGACACGACGACTGTGGAGTACGGCAAGGTTCCCACCCACGACGATGCGACCAAACAGAACACAGATGAATTCACATATACCTTCACCGGCTGGACTCCTTCTGTGGAAGCTGTCACCGGAGATGCAACCTACACTGCCACATTCAGTTCGGTTAAGAATTCCTACACAATCACATGGAAGAATGAAGACGGCTCTGTTATAGACACGACGACTGTGGAGTACGGCAAGGTGCCGACTCACAACGATGCAACCAAGCAGAATACCGCTGAGTTCACTTATACCTTCACAGGGTGGACGCCTTCAGTTGTGGCCGTCACCGGTGATGCGACCTACACCGCCACATTCAGTTCAGTTAAGAATTCTTATACAATAACTTGGAAAAACGATGACGGTTCAGTTATCGACACAACTACTGTCGAATACGGCAAGGTTCCCACCCACGACGATACGACAAAGCAGAATACCGCTGAGTTCACTTATACCTTCACAGGGTGGACGCCTTCAGTTGTGTCCGTCACCGGCGATGCGACCTACACTGCCACATTCAGTTCCGTTAAGAATTCGTACACAATCACATGGAAGAATGAAGACGGCTCTGTTATAGACACGACGACTGTGAAGTACGGCAAGGTTCCCACCCACGACGATGCGACCAAACAGAACACAGCTGAATTCACATATACCTTCACAGGGTGGACGCCTTCTGTGGAAGCTGTCACCGGTGATGCAACCTACACCGCAACATTCAGTTCGGTTAAGAATTCCTATACAATCACATGGAAGAATGAAGACGGCTCTGTAATCGACACAACAACAGTTGAATACGGCAAGGTTCCCACCCACGACGATGCGACAAAGCAGAATACCGCTGAGTTCACTTATACCTTCACAGGGTGGACGCCTTCAGTTGTGGCCGTCACCGGTGATGCGACCTACGCCGCAACATTCAGTTCAGTTAAGAATTCTTATACAATAACTTGGAAAAACGATGACGGTTCAGTTATCGACACAACTACTGTCGAATACGGAAAAACTCCCACCCATGCCGACATCGCCAAAGAACCGACAGCAGAATTCACCTACGGCTTCAAAGGCTGGACTCCTGAGCTTACACCTGTTTCAGGCGATATAACTTACACGGCAGTCTTTGAAACTGTCATAAACGAATATACGGTAAAGTTTGTTGACAGGGATGGGAATGAACTATACTCCGCCAAATTCCCATACGGAACTTTGCCTACATATTCCGGAGAAGAGCCTTATATGGCGCCCGACTCCTTGGCGATTTATAAATTTAATGGCTGGGACCCTGAAATTTCAGCTGTCACAGGCGATGCAGTATATATCGCCAATTTCTCAGCCACCGCCAATGAATACACCGTCACCGGAGGAAACGGATCTGTCTGGAAAAAAGGCAGTGAGGAAAAGATTGTTGTAACCGTTAAACAGGTTGGCGAGATTGACAGATCATTTGATGACTTCAGGTCGGTGCTCGTAGACGGCAAAGCCATTGAAGCAGGAAGTGACTTCACTGCGACAAAAGGCAGCACGGTAATTACACTTCTTCCGTCATATCTCAAAAAGCTGAATGCAGGGAAACACAACTTAACAGTCAGGTTCGAACACGGCGAAGCAGAAGCAGAATTCAGTGTAGCAGAAAAGGATCCCGAAAAAGATCCTGAGGTGAAACCTCAAAAGAATCAAAGCAATCCTGCAATAATCATTATTGTATCTGCAGCAGTTGTAGCTGTAGCAGCCGCAATAACGGCAATAATTATTTTCAATAAGAAGAAAGCTAAATAAAATAGCAGATAAAACAATATAAAAGAGAAGTCGCAGACCGATCCGCAGCTTCTCTTTTTTTATACCTAAAAAGCAAGCCGCAAGAAATCGTCGGAGACACCTTGTGAATGTCTTCTTGATTACCTGCGGCTTGCGTAAAGAGCCTAAAACTCAGCTGTTTAAAACAAAAATTGCTGATTTTAGAGCTTTTTTACGAGCGTGACCCCGACTTGCTTAAACCTACGATTTTCGAGTTATTTTTTCGCGCGAAAATCCGAAGCTGTACGAATGTACTGCGAGAGGTTTGCTCGCGAAAAACAAGCCGCCACTAATTGTCGCAGACACCTTGTTTGCTCTAAGAAAGATTCATAGATCTGTCAGATTCTCTTGGCGGCTTGTGTAAAGAACCGAAAATCGTGGTTTAAGAGATGTGCGAAGGCACTTCGAGTGGTTAGTTCTCGCAAAGCATCTCCCCCGAAGCAATTCAATTCCGCTGAAATCTCTGCGAACCAGAGATTATTCGGAAACTTTTGAATCCTCGGGGGAGATGCGTAAAGAGCCTAAAACTCAGTAATTTTTAATACATGCCGCCCATTCCGGCGCCGCCTGCCGCTGCCGCCGGTTCCGGTTCGGGAATATCAGCTACGGCTGCCTCAGTTGTGAGAAGCAGAGCCGATACTGAAGCTGCGTTCTGAAGAGCGCTTCTTGATACCTTGGCGGGGTCAACGATGCCTTCCGCGATCATGTCAACGTATTTCTCGCTGAGAACATCGTAGCCTACGCCGGGCTTGGAGTTCTTGACTTTGTCGACGATAACGCTGCCTTCGAGGCCTGCATTGAAAGCGATCTGCTTGACGGGTTCTTCGAGAGCCTTGAGGACAATTTCGACACCTGTCTTCTCGTCGCCCTTGACTGTCTTAAGAAGTTTTGCAACCTCGGGGATTGCGTTGATGAAGCATGTTCCGCCGCCTGCGACGATACCTTCCTCAACAGCTGCCTTGGTAGCTGCGAGAGCGTCTTCGATTCTGAGCTTCTTTTCCTTCATTTCGGTCTCGGAAGCTGCACCGACCTGGATAACAGCTACGCCGCCTGCGAGCTTTGCAAGACGCTCCTGGAGCTTCTCGCGGTCGAAATCGGAAGTTGTGTCTTCGATCTGAGTTCTAATGGAAGCAACTCTCTTCTTGATCTCTTCGGGATTGCCGTTGCCGTCAACGATGATTGTCGAATCCTTCTGAACCTTAACCTGTCTTGCTGTACCGAGCTGTGAAAGATCGGTCTCTTTGAGCTCAAGGCCGAGCTCTTCGGTGATGACTTCGCCGCCGGTGAGGATTGCGATGTCGCGGAGCATTTCTTTTCTTCTGTCGCCAAAGCCGGGAGCCTTAACTGCAACACATGTGAAGATGCCTCTCAGTTTGTTGACAACGAGGGATGCAAGAGCTTCGCCTTCTACGTCGTCAGCGATGATGAGGAGTTTCTTGCCGGACTGAGCGAGCTGCTCAAGAATGGGAAGAATTTCCTGGAGGCTTGAGATCTTCTTGTCGGTAATGAGGATGTAAGGATTGTCGAGGACTGCTTCCATTTTGTCCATGTCGGTAGCCATGTAAGGTGAAAGATATCCGCGGTCAAACTGCATACCTTCAACAACGTCAAGGTTTGTACCCATCGTCTTTGACTCTTCAACGGTGATAACGCCGTCTGCGGTCACTTTTTCCATTGCATCGGCAATGAGCTTGCCGATCTGTTCGTCATTGGCGGAAACTGCAGCGACTCTTGCGATGTCGGAGGAGCCTCTTACCGGAACTGCGGAAGCTTTGATGGCTGCAACTGCGGCGTCAACTGCTTTTGCGATACCTTTTTTGATGATCATCGGGTTGGCGCCTGCCGCAAGGTTTCTGACACCTTCGCGGATGATTGCCTGTGCAAGAAGAGTAGCTGTTGTGGTTCCGTCGCCGGCAACGTCATTTGTCTTGGTTGCAACTTCCTTGACGATCTGAGCGCCCATGTTCTCGAACTTGTCTTCGAGCTCGATTTCCTTGGCGATAGTGACACCGTCGTTGGTGATGAGCGGTGCGGGATATTTCTTGTCAAGGATTACATTTCTGCCCTTAGGTCCGAGTGTAACTTTAACTGTATCTGCAAGCTTGTTGACACCGGCAATTATGGCGTCTCTTGCATCTGAAGAATACTTAATCTGTTTTGCCATGATAAATTACTCCTTTTAAGCAATTTCTGCTCTGTTTTAAGGCATCAGCCTGTTTTTAACTCAGTCTTCTACAACTGCGAGAAGATCGCTCTGTCTGATGATCATGTATGTCTCGCCGTCAAGTTTAACTTCCGTTCCGGAATATTTACTCATCATAACCTTATCGCCGACTTTGACTTCCATCGGAATAAGCTTACCGTTGTCATCTCTTCCGCCGGGGCCGACTGCAACTACAACTGCATAGTCCTGCTTTTCTTTAGCTGTTCCGGTAAGAATGACGCCGCCCTTTGATTTGGTTTCAAGGTCAAGCGGTTTAATAACAATCTTGTCACTTAAAGGTCTGATTTTCATTTTGTCCTCCTATTTTTCAGCCGGTATTTCGAGCCGTTGAATGTGATTTATGTTCATTAGCACTCAAAAGCTTCAAGTGCTAACAGAGATTATACTACAAAAAATTTCGTTTGCAATACTCTTTTTCGCAAAAAACTTCTTTTAAGCTTTTTTAAGGAATCAGAGCTTCTTTAGCTTTGTGTATTTCATTGCAAAACGCTTCATTCCGAGCTTGTCGAAAGTGATCTCGCAGATTCTCTCATCACTGTCGCCAATGAACTCGCCTTCAATAAGCGTAACAACGCCCTCTCCGTACTTCGGATGCGCCACCCTGTCGCCGACGCCGATGTCCTTGTCGCCGGACTTTGCATTGAGCATCGCCTCTTTAAGCTTTATTGACATCTGATCGCGCGGAGCCGCTGCAGAAGTCTGCGATACAACGTTATTCGGGTTAACTTTGGGTTCCGTACGCGTGATACGGTTTTTCCTGAACTCTTCAGGGCCTGCATTTAACGATTCAATGCCGCTGAAGTAGTCGTCATCGTATTTTGCGTCACTGTCCTTGTATCCTCTGTTATAGCTGTTTTTGCCGCCGTTATAGCCGCCGTAAGACCGATAGCCCCTGTATGAGAAGCCCTGGTTTTCGGAATCTCCGTAAGTCAGGTAGTCGCCTTTGTTTCCGTAGGACGGGTAGCCGTATGTGCGGCGTTCGGCATTGGCGGCAGAGACTTCCTCTCCAAGGTAATTCACAAGCTTCATGTTCTCGCTCGGTATGCCGTCCATGAACTGGGACCTTGGGTAGTACTTGGTCTGGCCGTAGAGCATGCGCTCTTTGACATATGACAGGTAGAGGCGCTCTTTTGCCCTTGTTATAGCGACATAGCAGAGCCTGCGCTCCTCGTCGACGTTGCCCTCGTCCATCGCGCGCATTGACGGGAAGATGCCCTCCTCCATAGCTACGACAAAAACTACCGGGAACTCAAGACCCTTGGCGCTGTGGACCGTCATCAAGGTGACCTTGTCGGATTCGTCCTCGTCGCCCTTGTCCATGTCGGTTGAAAGAGATATATTCTGGAGGAAGCCGGAAAGCGAATTTTCAAGCGTGTCGTCAGTCTCTGTGAGGCTCACGAAATCTTTTGCGACGGTGATAAACTCGCGGAGGTTTCCGCAGCGGTCCTCGTCCTTTTCCTCATCGGTTATCTCGTAGTAAGTGAGGATGCCCATAATGTCAAGAAGTCTCTCGACAAAATCGGGAAGCTCGGTATTTACAAGCTCATCCTTCAGCTTTTCGTAGTTTTCGGAAAACTCTTTGAGCGCCTCGCCGTATCTTGAAAGCTCAGGATAAGCTCTTACGTCTGAAATAAGTTCCATCGGAGACATTTTGTTAGACCTTGCAAGATTAATGATAGTCTCAAGGCCCTTCTCGCCAATGGATCTCTTTGGCACATTAATAACTGCCGTAAAAGCGTTTACGTCTGCGGGGTTTTCAAAAAGCCTCAGGTAGTTTACAAGAACCTTAATCTCAACGCGCTCAAAGAAGCGCATGCCTCCGTAGACCCTGTGAGGAATTCCGCGCCTCGTAAACTCGGACTCAATGTACTGTGAAAGTGAGTTTTGGCGGTAAAGTACGGCAATATCGTTGTAGCGGTACTTGCCGGAAGCCTCAAGCCTTATGATCTCGCCTGCGATAAATCTGCTCTCGTCAAGCTGATTCTCGCCGACAAACCTTGCAATCTTTTCTCCGCCTTTAATAGAAGTCCAGAGCTTTTTCTGCTTTCTTCCGTAGTTTTCGGAGATGACGCTGTTTGCGGCAGACAGTATATTCTCGGTTGACCTGTAGTTCTGCTCAAGTTTAATAACCGTCGCTCCCGGAAAGCCTTTTTCAAAGCTGAGTATGTTTTCAATGTCGGCTCCTCTGAAGCTGTATATGCTCTGGTCATCGTCGCCGACGACGCACAGGTTTTCATGCTTTGCAAGAAGCTTTACGAGCTTGTACTGGACCTTGTTTGTGTCCTGGTACTCGTCAACCATTATGTACTTAAAGCGTCTCGAGTAAAAATCGCACACGTCGGGATTCTTTTCAAGCAACTCGACAGCCTTTAAAAGCATGTCGTCAAAATCCATCGCGTTGCTCTCAAAAAGCTTTTCGTTGTAAAGTTTAAAAACCTTGTGCAGCTTTCGCTCCCAGGGGTTTGTTTTGTCCATGATCTGCTGAAAATAATCAGGCGTGACCATCTGGTTTTTAAGCTTTGAGATTGACGACCTGAAAAGGCCGGGGCTCTCGCGCTTCGGGTCAATGTCAAACTCCTTAAGGCAGTCTTTGATCACCTTTTCGGCGTCCTTCTCGTCGTAAACCGCAAAAGACGAATTATAGCCTATAAGATCCGCCCTGTCGCGCAGAAGTCTTCCGCAGAACCTGTGAAAAGTGCTGATAAAAACGCCTCTTCCGTCGTCGCCGAGCATGCTTTCGACTCTCTCGCGCATCTCATTGGCGGCTTTGTTTGTAAAAGTTATCGCCAATATATTATAAGGCGACACCCCGTAGTGCTCGATGAGATATGCGACGCGGTATGTGATGACTCTCGTCTTTCCGCTGCCTGCGCCGGCAAGGATAAGAAGCGGTCCGTCCTTCTGGGTGACCGCCTTGTACTGTTCGGGATTGAGTTCGCTTTTATAGTCCATGTTATTGTTTCTTTTTGTTTCTTTGTTTAAAAGCTTCGTAGAGAACAACGCCTGCCGCAACAGACGCATTGAGAGATGAAACGGTGCCCGCCATAGGGATGTTAACGGTAAAATCACACTGCTCGGTAACGAGGCGGCCCATGCCTTCGGCTTCATTGCCGATAACGATTGCGATCGGTCCGGTGAAATCCGCATTGTAAAAAGTTGTCTTGCCGGAAGCCGCCGTGCCTGTTATCCAAAGGCCTTTTTTCTTAAGGTTTTCAAGCTCGGAGACAAGGTTCGGGACCCTTGCAACTTTAACGTAGCTCACCGCGCCCGAGGATGCTTTTGCAACAGCTCCGGTGAGAGGAACTGCCCTTCTTTTAGGTATAATTATGCCGTGAGCGCCCACAGCGTCGGCTGTTCTTATGATTGCGCCGAGGTTTCCCGCGTCCTGAATCTCGTCAAGAACTATTATGAACGGGTCCTCGCCTTTTGAAGCCGCATAGTCAAGTATATCGTCAACGTCAACATAATCCGCCGCCGCAACAAAAGCCGCGACTCCCTGATGGTTAACGTCACCGCAGAGCTCGTCAAGGTTCTGGCGCGTCTGCTTCACCACGACAATGTTTCTCTCCTTGGCTTCAGCAATTATCATGCCGAGGCTTCCAGTGAGCTCGCCGCAGTATTGAATCTTGTTAATCGAGCGGCCGGATCTTACTGCTTCGATAACCGAGTTTCTGCCGTAGATAATCTCGCCCGAAAGCGTCTCGCTCCTTGCGGGTTCCTTCCTGTCTCTTTCTTTTTTACCTTTATAATTGTTTCCGCGTCCGTAACTCATTTTATCACCCTGCTTGATTCGTCAATAAACGACTCGATTTTTTCTTTGCAAAGAAGAAGCACCTCCGAGAGTCTTTCATCTTTTCCCGAAAGCTCGAGATAGCCAATAAGAGCCTCAAAGGCAGTCGCGTGAAGGTAGTCTTCAATCTTCGCATTTTTAGGTACACTGTGAGGTTTTGAATTCTTACCGCGCTGAACAACGTTTTGCTCATCTTCAGATAAAGAAGGGGCTATTATTGAAAGGATTTCGGCCTGTGCTTTTGCGTTAACCGCGGCCGCGCAGACTCTGTGAAGCTTGTTAACCTTGGCTCCCGGTATCCTTGTCAGAGCGATTTCACGGACATAGCGCTCATAGACCGCGTCCCCCACAAAAGCAAGTGCGAGCGCGTTCATAAGATTTGCATCTTTTACCGTAAATCCGAAGTTTGCGGACATAAAAAACCTCCGAAAAAAGGTGCTCAGAAGTTTTCATGAGCATTCTTTTCGAAGGAAAATTATACATCAAGCGGTATTAAATTTCAATAAAAGAAGTGCCCGGAGTCTTTTTGAACCAGGTGATCTGGCGCTTGGCGTATTGGCGGGAATTCTGCTTGATTTTATCAAAAGAAGCGTCCTCATCAAGCGTTCTCAGAGCTTTCAGCTCGCTGAAATCAAGGAGCGGAATCAGTTCCTTATAGCCAATGGCATTGAGCGCCGTAAGCTTCAGAATATCAAGGTTTTCGAGTTCACTCTTCGGTAGCTTTTCCCTGCACGCCCCGTAGACGGTTCTAACTTCGTCCATGAGCCCAAGCCCACGCATAATATCGACTCTATTATCGATTCGTTTGTAAAGGTCTTCGCGGCCGGGCATGAGGCAGTAGGTCATGAAAGAAAGGTCCGGGCCTTCCTCGTGCGAAAGCTCGTTTCTTACGCTTCTCACTTTACCGGTGATAAAGTAGAGGCAGAGCGCCCTGTATACTCTTTTTACATTATTCTTATGGATTTCATTGGCGGCTTCGGGGTCGTATTTTGCGAGAAGCTCGTGAAGCGCGTCCCTGTCGCCGTTTTCAAAAAGCCTGTCGCAGTTTTCCTTTTCAAGCCTCAGCTCCTCGCTGAAGAAAGTGCCTTCGGGCTCGTCGCTGTAGGTGCGGTTGTCGATAAGCGTGTTTACGTAAAGGCCTGTTCCGCCGCAGATGACGGGAACCTTGCCGCGTGAAATGATATCGTTTATGACCTCGCGCGCAGCTTTTTTATACATGAACACGTTGTAGTTCTCCCAGGGATCGACAATGTCAATCATGTGATGGGGAACTTTTTCGCGCATCTCTTTTGTAGCCTTGGCGGTACCGATGTCCATGAGCCTGTAAATCTGCATAGAGTCGCATGAAACTATCTCGCCGCCAATGAGATACGCAAGCTCCATCGCAACATCCGATTTTCCGGACGCGGTGGGGCCGCAAATAATGACAGACTTTTTATCGTCAGCATTTTTATATTCGGCTGCGATTTTAGCTGCGATATCCATGATTCAGGCTCTGTGGAATCTTCTTTCGATCTCGTATTGAGTCATTTTGAGAATTATAGGTCTGCCGTGCGGGCACGTTCCGGGATTCTTCACAGTCGCAAGTTTGTCAAGGAGCGACCTTATTTCAACATCCGAAAGCTTCATATTGCCCTTGATGGCAGCTTTACAGGCCATCGTATAGACCGCGTGGTCGGGGAAAACGTTTATCATGCCCTCACCCGTTCTGGGACTTCCGATAGCTGTCACGACAAAAGATTCCGCATTTGACTCGGATAGCATTGTCGGTATTGAGCGGATTATAATCGAATCAGCGCCGAACTCGTCGATCTCAAAGCCGAGCTTTTCAAGCGCTTCCCTGATTTCGTTAAACCTTATCATCTCAGAAGCACCGAGCCTTACGGTAATCGGAAGAAGCAGTTCGCTTGAAGAGTTATCGTTTCCGAGAAGCCTGCTCTTAATCTCCTCATATTTCAGCCTCTCGTGCGCCGCGTGCTGGTCGATCATATAAAATGCGCCGTTAAACTCAAGCAGAATATATGTCTCAAGCAGCTGGCCGATGACCCTGCCGTACTTGTAAACGTCGAAAAACTCGCCCGTAAACTGAGGATCTTTGGGTTCCTCTTTGACTTCGGATTTTGTGATGACTTTGCCCGACTTGACGCCAATGTCAAGACCCGAAAAAACGCCCTGTTCCTTTGCGCCAAGCGGTTCCTCATATTTTTTCTTAATATATTCGGCAAGAGGCGCATTGGCGGCAGCATCAGAGGTTTTAAGATCTGACGGTTTAATTTCAGGTTTAACAGCAATCTCAGGGGTTTTGGGAATTACTGTTTCAGGAGTTTTTGGAATTACGGTTTCAGGAGTTTTGGGAGCCTTGGGCGCTGTGTATACAGCCGGAGTCTCCGATACGGTTTCAAACTTTGAAGTCTCATGAAACTCTGCGGGCTGCTCAATCTGCTCGTAAATCGCGGAAGTTATCGCGTGGTAGACTGCTCTGAAGACCTGGTTGTTGTCGGCAAACCTGACCTCTGTCTTGGCGGGATGGACGTTAACGTCAACCCTTGAAAAAGGAAGCTCGATATTAAGAACGGCAAACGGGAAGCGACCCTTCATGGTGAGCGTCCTGTATGCCTCGTCGATTGCGGCGGAAACGGTCTTGCTCTTAACAAAACGGCCGTTTACAAAAGCAATCTGGCGGTTTCTGTTTCCGTAAGTAAGCTCTTTTTTTCCGCAAAAACCGGTAACTTTTACGTTATCCTCTGAAAATGCGCAGCTTACAACCTTATCCGAAATATCTTTTCCGAAAACGCCGTAGATAGCGGTCAAAAGATCTCCGCCGGGCGTAAAAAGAATCTGCTTTTTGTCGGACGTCAGCCTGAATGAAATCTCCGGATGAGAAAGAGCAATGCGCTCCATCGCCTCGGCAACATAGGAAGCCTCGGTCTGGTCGCGCATCAAAAACTTATACCTTGCCGGTGTATTGTAAAAAAGATTCTCGACGGTAAAACTCGTGCCGTCCTTTGCGCCGCACTGGCCTGACTCAATAAGCTCGCCGCCCTCTATGACAACGTAAGTTCCGTTCTCGTTTGAGCGGGTTTTTGTGCGGAGCGTAACCTTTGACACGGCCGCGATTGAAGCAAGCGCCTCTCCCCTGAACCCGAGTGTCGAAATCGAGAAGAGGTCGTCCGAAGATTTGATTTTACTTGTAGCGTGCTTGTCAAAAGCAATGATGCAGTCGTCAGGCTCCATGCCCGACCCGTTGTCGTCAATCTTGATATATTTTATACCGCCGTTTTTGATTTCAACAGATATTCTCGTACTGCCCGCGTCGATCGAATTTTCAACCATCTCTTTCACGACGGAAGCGGGTCTTTCGACAACCTCGCCGGCTGCAATCTGACTTGACGTCAACTCGTCAAGGAGTATAATCTTTCCCATTTAAATCACCTTGATTTGAATTCGCCAATGCCATTGGCGGTTTTATGATTCGTCCTCTTTGTTTTTCTTAGCTTTCTTCTCGTGCGCCGTGACGCAGATGCCGACGATCATGAGCGGAATGACGATGATCACAACTGCCGTGACCGCGATAAACAACGGATGCTCCGCATAGAAGCCTATTGCCCTGTCAACAAACTCCGAGAAAGCATATTTTGTCCTGTAAGCTTCGGGATCGACGGGTTCCGGAGTATCTGTCGGAAGAGGCCTCGTGTCCCTCGACAAAATGTCAAAAGCCTCATAGACCTTGTTATCGCCAATGTACCTCTGCAGCGTATTCTCTTTAATGTCGATGATATAGAGCTGCTTCCTGCCGTCGTTTTTCGAGCCGTAAATAAGATACTGGGTCTCCTTGCCTTCATAAAGCGGAATGCCCGAGAGCTGGAGATTTCCGGGCAGATAGATGAACTGCGCGGTTTTCACAAACTCCTTGTCGGGGTAGATGCGCGAAAGGTAAGCAGATACGTCATACATTTTAAATGTGTCGCCCGATATGTTGTATTGGTTTAAATAAATATCACCGTCCGCATCAGTCTGAGAAGGAGGCGTTGCAGTCGGAATCTCAGATGAACCCGTAGGAGTTTCGGTAACGTCAGGCGTCTCCGTTATGACGGGAGTTTCACTTCCGTCAGGAGTCTCGGTGGGAACGTCTGTTTCCGGAGTTTCGGAATCTGTAGGTTCAACAGATTCAGTCTCTTCGGGAGTCTCGGTAGGTGTCTCCTCGGGAGTCGGAGTCTCGGTGGGAGTTTCCGTCGGCGTGGGCGTCGGAGTCGGGGTCGGTGTGGGAGTGGGCGTCGGAGTCGGATCCGGAGCCTTGGCCCTGATAACGTTTACCGTATACTTTTTGACCGAGCCGTCCTCAGCCGTGACGGTGATGGTTCTTGAGTTGTCGCCGACCTTTAGAAACTCGTTTCCCGAACGGGTTGACGTTGCGGAAGAATCCTCAACCTCGTAGTAGAGGTTGCACTTGTCGATTTCGTAAGGAACGTTAACGGTATAACTGTAGGTTTCTTTGTTGAACTGCGGGTTGAGCGTTCCCTGTGACGTGTAAATAGCCTTCAGATAGCAGTTTGAAGACTTCTGCTTTTCAATTATGTTAAGGGCCGTCTCGGTTACGTCGGCTGCAAGTATGTCGTCCTGGCCTGCTACAGGTATGAGTCTTATTGCGGTCACTTCCTGAAGGTGGAACTGAGCGTTTCCGACAGCTTTGGTCTTGAATTTGTATTGGCGTGTGAAAGATTTCGAGTTCTCGTTCTGCGCAAAGTCAAGCATCTCGGATATGTAGCCGGCGGCCTCCTGCTGTCCTGAGCCCGGCACGAAAGTAAGCTTTGCGTTGTCGTACTGGAGCGTATAGGAGACAAAACCCGAGTCGACGGGGCTTGTATAGGTTACCGTCAGGGTAACCTCGGTATTTAAGGACGCTTCAATCGAGCTGAGCGAAAGCTTGAACGAAACCTTGTCGTCGGCTGAAGAAGGAAGCGCGAAGAGCATTGGCGTCAGTATCGCCAATGCGACAAGCAAACACGCAATAATATTCAGTTTTGAAGTTAATCTTTTCATAACCATACCCTCTCAGATAGCAGTCGGCTTATTGCGGCTGCACGATCGCAGCTATGTTCCATACGTGTCGTTTCATGAGGACAAAGTCGTAGCTGCTCACATCGGAAGCTGTGGATTTGTCCTTGGCGGAAATCGCTCCTGCGAGGAGCTGGGCGCCTGTAAGCGATGAAATCTTCCAGACGTGCCTCTTTACGTAAACGAAGTCAAGTGAGTTGATCACACCGTCACCCGTGACATCGCCAAAGAGAATCACGGTATAATGCCCGATTGTCGAACCGTCGTTTTCGGAAATAATCCTTATGACCGAGCCTGTCGAAACTGTTGCCGAACCTGTGATGATTTCGTTTTTGGCGTTTCTGACCTCGAGTCTTGCCCTTCTCAGTGTGAAGTACTGCTCAAGATCTGAGACTTTGGTTCTTTCACTGATTCCGTAGATGATCGGGCCGCAGTTTACAGAACCTGAAACTCTTAGCGTCGTGTCAAAGAACGGTGCCGGCGTAGGTGTAGGTGTCGGCGTAGGTGTAGGTGTCGGCGTAGGTGTAGGTGTAGGCGTCGGCGTGGGCGTCGGTGTGGGAGTCGGTGTAGGTGACGGTGTAGGTGTCGGCGTAGGCGTAGGTGTCGGCGTTGCCGTAGGTGTCGCCGTCGGTGTCGCCGTTGGTGTTGCCGTGGGCGTCGGAGTCGGAGTTGCCGTAGGTGTCGGAGTCGGCGTCGGTGTGGGTGTAGGCGTCGGAGTAGGAGTCGGTGTGGGCGTCGGTGTAGGTGTCGGCGTAGGCGTAGGTGTAGGTGTAGGCGTGGGTGTCGGCGTTGCAATCGGCGGATCGAATTCGTCTTCGCTCCTTAGAATTGTAATCGTGTAGAGTCCCCTGTCGCCTCTTTCGGAAATTGTAGTAATTTCAAATACGTTCTCTCCGAACTCGAGCGTCTTGTCGCCAAGGCCTATAACAGCCGTCTTGGAATTTATCGGAACTGCCGAAATATTTACCGTACTGATGCTTCTCGGAAGAAGCAGGTTGTAGTCAAATACGCCGGACTCGTAGGAAGGCGTAATCGTGTACTCGCCGACCTTGAGAGTCTTAAGTCTGTAGTTGGGGTTCCCGTCTTTGGTCGGGCACGGGCAGGCGGTATCCGGAACGTTGTAATATACCGGAATCTTGAAAACGAAAACGTTGTCATACATTCCGAGGCTCTCGTATGTTGACTTTACGTTTATGCTTTCTTTGCAGGCAGCCTGAACGTTCTGCATGTACTGGTGCCAGAAAAGGTTGTAATAAGTGCTCTCAACGTCAAACTTCTGAAGGTAGAACGTATCCTGACCCTTGGTTATAAAGTTTTTGCTGACCTTTTCGCTGCCGCCGGCAAGTGAAAGGTAAGGCGTAGTCCAGCCTTCGCGGACTGCTTCGTTGATACCGTTTTCGTAAATCTGCTCGTTGGTTGAGCCAGCAGCCTCCATGTTGAAGTAGTTGTAGTAACCCTCGTGACCGGGATATTTACCTGAAATCAGAGGACTCTGGCCGAGGCCCTGCTCCTGTCTAACTCTTGCTGCGAGCATGAGCGGGTTAACGTTATAGATGGCGCCAAGCCTTAGGAATGCCTGAGCGTAAGTGATATCTTCGCCGTCCTCGTCTCCGTAAGGAAGAAGCGCGTGTGACATGAAAGTTCCGGCAAGGACCTGTTCCACGCTCGCTTCGCTCGCGGTTGCCTGGTTATAAGACAGCTGCTCAAACTGGAATACGTGAGTCTCGTTAAGGAAGTTTCTCACGTCGATGAAATAGTCAATGAGCTCATATGACGCGCAGACGTAGGAGCTTCCGGATACCGAAATCCATTTGTCCTGGTCCCAGTCATAAGCGCCCGGTCTTAAAGACTTCCAGGATGAAATCGCATCCACCCTGATGTCGTTGTAGTTAAACTTATACTCGCCCTGAAGGACGTATTCCCACTCAAGCCCCGTGTGGAAAGCCTGAAACTGCCAGTTCGGATGGAGGAAGTGAAGAACTCTCAAATATCTTCTGTAAGACTCCGGAAACTGCTCCTGCTCAAGCTGAGCCTCAAACTCGGGATTGCTGTCAGCTCCGACAAGACCAATGTACTGACCTGAAACGTAGCCGTAAAGTCTTGCGGGACCGTCTGCAAAGCTGATGTAATACCAAACCTGCTCGTTTATGAAAACGCGTCCGTGGATCTCGACGACAACGCCGCGCTTGAGCTTATTGATGATTGAATGATTCGTTGAAGGGCCTGACCTAACGTTGAGGTTGCTGTCAATGTGAACGTTAACGTATCCGCAGAAAGTGCTGTCAAATATCTGAAGCTCACCGTCATCGCCAATGGGAATCGAACCCGGGTTCGAAGGATCAGGCGTAGGACTTGGCGTGGGTGTGGGAGTCGCGGTAGGAGTAGGTGTGTCCGTCGGCGTAGGCGTGGGAGAATCAGTCGGAGTAACCGAAGGACTCTCGGATTCTTCAGGGGTTACGGAAGGGCTTACGGAAGGACTTTCCGAATTTTCAGGAGTCTCAGAAGGTGAAGGAGATTCGGTACCGCCCTGCTCGGGTGAACCCTCTTCTGCTTCAGGAGAATTGTCGCCTCCGTCAAAAGGAGTTCCGGATTCAGGTGTGGGAGAGCCGGGCTCAGCCGTCTCTGAATAAACATAGCCGCCAAAAACAAAAACGAACATGACCAAAGCAAGCAGCAGACTGAGCAGCTTTACAACCACCTTATGTGCTTCTCGCATTCTCATGTTCACGGTTTTTCTCCTTTGTAAAACAAGCTGTCAAGTTTCGTTTAGACAACACTCGTTGATTATAAAGGATTTTGCGAGATTATTCAACCGCCATATTATTTAAAATATAAGTAAATTGCTCAATAATAGTCAATTCTATGCGTATTGTTAAAAACAGGCGGGTAAATATTGTCTTTCGGATCGATTCCGGCAAGCCTGCAGACCTCCTCATGAAGGCGTTTCGTAAGATCCTCGATAGCCTCCATTCTCGAAAGCTCGCTGTTTGCATACATCGGCTCACCGATAGTCAGCGTGAAAAGCGCCTTCTTCCCGAAAAGCTTGTAAAGCCCTTTGGGTTCCCTATATGAAAACGCCAATGGCAAAACGGGCACGCCGGCAAGGTAAGCAAAATGCGCCGCGCCCGTCTTAAAAGGCCTGATCGGCATGTAGTATTCCCACATGCTGCCCTCGGCGCAAACGTGAAGCCAGCCGCCGTTTTTAAGATAACCGACAACGCTTTTTACCATCGCGGCGGATGCCTTGGCGTCAGTTTCCGGAATGGGAACGCCTCCTGAATATCTGACAAAAAACTTATTCTCTCCTGTGAGATTTTTGCGCCAAGAAAGAATCCTCGACCTTCTCGGACGGAGCGCGTACATCTCCATAACGTAGTCGTAGAGGTGGACGTGATTGGCGGCAGTGACAAAACCTTTGGAAAGAATTTCTTTGTGCTTTTTAAGGTTCTCGCGGCCCTTAACCTTGAGACCGAGGAAAAGCCTCGTACCCGGAAAAACGAGCCCGTTAAGACCGAGCCTTACAACGGCCGACATGAACCTGTATTTTCTTCCCGTACCGATAAAGTCGTAGTCCCTGTCAAAAACCTCGCCGCTGTCCTTTTTAACGACAAGATAGTGCCCGTCAGTAAGCTCGGGATAAGGGTATTTCGTTGGTTTCGGATCAAAAGGCATGACGCTCACCCTTACTCATTTAATTCTTGAACACTCAAGCACCTTGAGCGCAGTAAAACCGTGTATCTTAAAAGGCCTGTAATCAAGGCCGGCAAGCTCGCGCATCCTCGCGATGACCTTCTCCTCGTCCTCTTTTGACTTCATGTTGATGAAATCGCACATGATGATGCCCGTAAGATTTCTCACCGACACCGCGCGAGCAATGATCTCACAGCACTCAAGATTGACGCCAAGGGAATCAAGCGCAGAATCGCACGAGTTTATATCAAAGACGTGCATAGCCTCCGTTTTATCGTAAATTATCCTCGCGCCGCTCCTCGTGTAAAGCGTTCTTCCGAGGTAAGACGGAAGCTTCATGAGACCGGGAACTATATCAAACAGCCTGTCAAAATCTGTCCTGGTTTTAATCTCCGGCCTTTCGGGAAGTCTTCCGAACTCTTCTTCAAAAGAAAGCAAAAGCTTCGGGTCGCATGTCACAATCTTATCAAACGAGGCAGTTTTAATATCTGCTGCGATGTACTCGGGAACGGTATTTTCGTAAAGCAATGTGCCGGGAGCGGCACCTTGGCCGCGCGAGCCGGAAAGCATGTCAAGCACAGTTTTAAACTTGTCGGCAAACCTGTCAATCTCATCTTTTATAGTTTTCAGCTTTACGTTTTCGTCTCCGCAAAGAGTCCTGAGCGTAAATGAAACGGTATAACCGTCAAACTTTATTTTGCCGCAATAATCCTTAAATTCCGAAGCAAGCGCAGAAGCTCTTTCTTCCGATATTTTACGCGAAACGGCAAACGTCTCTTTGGTATTTCTTTTTGAAAATGACGGTATGAAATCGACGTGCGCAAAAAGGCCGTTAAACGATATAACAGGAGTGATTCTGTGGGTCTTGCCGCCCTCGGGGAGCGAGATTACCGTTGCCGGAAAGAGTGTGCCGCGCTTTGGCATATTGTCGTCACAGAAAGCTTCGTATGCGCCAATGTCGGAAAAGAAAAAGCCAAGGTTTTTGTCTGAGTTTTTTGCCTTGGCGGCAATGATATCGTGCTTTTGGGGCGCAGAATCAATAAAGCCTTTTGCATAAGGCTCATCATCGCTTACAATAAAATACTCATATTTTCCGTCTTTATTGCGAACGTAAAGCTCTTTCATAACCTTCTTTAAAACATCCTGACCTTGCGGATTTCGGAAAGCTCGCAGTCAATGCCGCAGAGCTTCGAAACTCCCGAAAGCGCGAGCTCCGGTCTGAGATTGCCCTCCTGTCCGGTTACCGTTGTAACCTTAAGGATATCATGTGTGACTTCAAAGCTTTTTATCATCGGCTTAATGTCAATCTCTTTTTCGCCGCTCTTTGTGCGTTTCATTGCCGGTATCACGAAACTTGATTTGAAAGCTGCGTTTAAGGCATCGGCGTCACCGTCCGTAATGCCTAAGATTTTCCCTTCGTATTCGGCAAAACCGACTGTCGAAAGGATCGAAGGATAAGGCTTTGTGAGCTCCTCAGCCGACACGACAAAAATCTCGCCCGGAAGGTGTCTGTTAAGATTTTCGATGATGAAATCCTTCTCGTAAGGTCTTGCAAAAGTGATGTCAAGAAGCTCAAAGTCAGAAGTGTATCCGACAGGGAGCGGGTTTCCGAAGACAAGAAGCATGCGCGGGTTGAAGCCCTGCGAAAATGCGACCTCGATTGACGCCCTTCTTAGCGCCCTCTCGAAAACCTTCACAAAATCAAGGTGCGACACGTACTTGACGGGTTCGCCGCGCCTGTAAGTGAGACGCATGATGTCACTTGCCAACGCAGACACCCCCTTTGTATCTTGCAACGCCGCAGCCCTGACACTTGGTCCTGCAGTCGGGCGTGGTCTCTGCCCTAAGAGCCCTCTCAAGTTCGCGCTTCATAAACGCATCCGTGACGCCAATGTCAATAATGCTCCACGGAAGAGGCGCGTTAACGTCAGGCGTATTTGAGCCCTCAAAACCGACAGTTCCGAGCTTCTCTTTTTCTTCCTTCCAGACGTCGTAGCTGAAAAACTCGCTCCAGCTGTCAAAACCGCCGGTGCGCTTCCAGACGTTGTAAATGAGCTTGGCGGCTCTTCTGTCGCCCCTTGCAAGATAGTTCTCGACAACCGAAAGTTCCGCGTCGTGCCACGAAAAGCCGAACTTCGGACCGAGAGCATCCTTTATAAGGAACTGCCTTCTCTTGATCTCTTCGTACGAGATCTGCGGGAACCACTGGAAAGGCGTGTGGGCCTTCGGGACAAAACTCGATACCGAAACCGTAATCTGAGGCGCCCTCACTTTTTCGCCGACATGACACTCGTAATAAACGTTCTTCACTTTTCTTGCAAGATCGGCAATGGCAAGCAGATCCTCGTCGGTCTCAGTCGGAAGTCCGAGCATGAAGTAAAGCTTTACGCCCGTGTGTCCGCTTGAAAAAGCAAGCTTTGACGACCTCATGAGGTCCTCTTCGGTAATGCCTTTGTTGATAACGTCGCGGAGCCTCTGCGTACCTGCCTCGGGGGCAAACGTAAGGCCGCTCTTTCTGACCTTGCTGATTTTCTCCATAAGGTCAAGAGTGAAAGAGTCGATGCGAAGGCTCGGAAGCGCGATATTCATGTTGCGCTTTTCTGTGTAATCTATAAGCCTGTCGGTAAGCTCTTTAAGCTGCGAATAGTCGTCTGTCGCAAGGCTTAAAAGCGAAATTTCCTCATATCCGGTGCACTCGGAGAGAGCTACGGAGGCGTCAAGAAGCTTTTCGGGGCTTCTTTCTCTTGCCGGTCTATAGATGTAACCTGCCTGGCAGAATCTGCAGCCTCTCACGCATCCCCTGAAAATCTCAAGCATTATCCTGTCGTGGATTGCCTCAAGATAAGGCACAACCTGCGACTTCATAAGATAAGTGTTCTCAAAGTCGGGAACAACGCGCCTTAATACCTTAGTCGGGGCAATGTCCTTAAACTCTTCTTTTACGTTAAGACCTGAAAATGCCCCGTTTTCGTCATACGAGGGTTCGTAAAAAGAAGGTACGTAAACGCCTGAGATTTTGGCGGCACGCTTTAAAAACTCGATTCTGGGAAGCTTTTCCTTTTTCCACTGTCTGTAGCAGTCAAGAATCTCGGGGAGCATATCCTCGCCGTCGCCAACGTTGAACAGGTCGAAATAATCCGCAATCGGTTCGGGGTTGACGCACGCGGGGCCGCCGCCAATGACAAACGGCATGCCTTCGGTCCTGTCCTTGGCGTGTACAGGAAGACCGGCAAGGTCTATCATATTGATGACGTTGGTGTATGAAAGCTCGTACTGAAGCGTAAAACCTAAAAAGTCAAAGTTTCTGATCTCTTCCTGCGACTCGTGGGCAAAAAGCTTCAGGCCCTCCTCGCGCATTATCTTTTCAAGATCGGGCCAGGGTGCAAAGACACGCTCGCACCAGATGTAGTCGCGCTCGTTGAGAAGCCCGTAAAGAAGCTTCATGCCGAGGTGCGACATTCCTATTTCGTAGTTGTCGGCAAAGCAGAAAGCGAACCTCACGTCGACCTTAGACTTGTCCTTGACGATTGAGTTAAGCTCTCCGCCCGTATATCTTGAAGGTTTTTCGACCTTCATAAGTATTCTGTCAGGTATGTAAGACAAAACGTCTGCCTCCTAAATTAAAATGAGAACTCTGCAATTTCCTTTTCAACAACCTCGGAGCCGGAGCACGTGCCCGAGTAAAGAATCACTTCGGGGGAATATGCGTCGCGAAGCTCGACTCTCCTTCTGCCTTCAAAAAATCTGAGGAACGAGATCGCCGCATTAAGCCTCTTAGGATCAACGGTAACTGAGAGCGTAGGGAGATTCTCGCCGTTTCCACCCGGCTGCTTCTTTTCATATTGGTTATATCCGCCCTGCTGCCCCGGGCTGTAGGTTTCGGGTGAGAACAGAGCCTCGGCAATAACCGACGCGGCCTCTTCGTCTCTTAAGCTGATTCTTCCGGCAACGACGGCAAACTGTTCAGTTTCGACAAGCCCGCGGAACTTTTCGTAAGTCTTCGGGAACACGATAACCTCAAACTCGCCTGTTAAATCCTCAAGGGTCACAAAAGCCATGGTCTGGCCGTTCTTGGTAATTTTCTTCTTGACTCCCGTGACAACGCCAAGCATAACAACGTTCTGATTATCCTTGATTTTGTCGGCATCCGACACTACTTCCGAAGCATCGGCAGAGTCTTTGTCGGGCTTAAGCATCGAGGCGGTCACGTTTACAAATTTCTTGATAAATTCGGTATATTGCTCAAGCGGATGGCCGCTGATATATACGCCCGAAACCTCTTTTTCAAATGCGAGCAGCTCGTTTTTCGGAAGCTCTTCAAGGTCGGGATATCCGTCATATTCATCCTGCGAGGTATCCTCTTCGGTGAGCATGTCAAAGAGGGAGAACTGGCCCTCCGAGACCTTTTTATTGGCGGCGGCAACGAGGTCAAGGATAACCTCGTACGACTTAAGAAGCGTGTTTCTGTTGACGCCAAAGGAATCGTAGGCGCCCGCCTTTATAAACGAGTCGACCGCGCGCTTGTTGATGTCCATCGCGTTCATGCGGCGGGCAAAATCATAAAAGCTCTTGTAGCGGCCGTTTTCGCCGCGCTCCCTGACAAGCGACAGAACTGCTCCCTCACCGACGTTTTTGAGCGCGGCAAGTCCGTACCTTATCTTGTCGCCTACGACCGTAAAGTAAGTGTAACTTTCGTTTATGTCGGGCGGCAGCATGGGGATGCCCATCTCTTTGCAGTCGGCAATGTAAGACGAAACCTCGTCACTCTTGGTGATCAGACTGTTGAGCGTTGCGCACATAAACTCAACGGGATAGTAGTACTTCAGGTATGCGGTCTCGTAAGCTACAACCGCATAGCAGGCCGCGTGAGCTTTGTTGAAGGCATAGCTTGCGAAGTCTATCATCTTGTCGAAAATCTTATTGGTGATTTCGGGGTCGATTCCTTTTTCCTTGGCGCCTTCGACAAAGAGTGCCCTCTCCTTTTCCATGACGTCGTGCTTCTTCTTGGCCATGGCGCGGCGCACGAGGTCGGAGTGACCCATAGTGTAGCCGGCAACGTCCCTCACTATCTGCATGACCTGCTCCTGGTAGACCATACAGCCGTACGTGACGTTGAGGATGGGTTCGAGCAGCGGATGGTCGTACTTGATTGAATCCGGATGCTTTCTGTTTTCGATATATGTCGGGATCTGGTCCATCGGGCCCGGTCTGTAAAGAGCGATACCGGCAATGATTTCCTCAAGGCTTGTCGGCGACAGGTTCATCATGAAGTTTGTCATTCCGCCGCTTTCAAGCTGGAAAATACCCGTGGTCTTTCCGTCGGCAATCTGCTTGTAGACAGCCGGGTCATCCATCCCCATCGAATCAAAATCAACCGTCACGCTGCGGTTCTTCTTGATAAGTTCAAGAGCATCCTGGATGACAGTAAGCGTGCGGAGTCCGAGGAAGTCAACCTTAAGAAGACCGAGAGCTTCAAGGTTCTTCATCGGGTACATTGTCACGGCTGAGTCGTTTGAAAGCTGAACCGGAACGTAAGTCGTTACCGGATCCTGCGTCAGGACAACGCCTGCAGCGTGAGTCGATATGTTTTTGGGCATGCCTTCGATGCGCATGGCCTTGTCGATAAGGTCTTTTGTAACCTTGTCGGAATCGTACTTGGCTTTGAGCTCAGGGCTCTTTGCGAGTGAATCGGCAATGGTTATGTTAAGCTCCTTGGGGATGAGCTTTGCGACCGCGTCAACGTCCGCATAGGGTATATCGAGCACCCTTCCGACGTCTCTTATCGCGCCGCGGGCAGCCATGGTGCCGAACGTGATGATTTGGGCTACACAGTCCTTGCCGTATTTTTCGATAACGTAATCGATGACCTCTTTTCGCCTGGTATCGGAGAAGTCGACGTCAAAGTCAGGCATACTGATACGCTCGGGGTTAAGGAACCTCTCGAAGGCGAGGTTGTATTTGAGCGCATTGATATTGGTTATTTTGAGGCAGTAGGCAACTAAACTTGCGGCGCCCGAGCCTCTTCCGGGACCGACGGTGATGCCGTGGTCCTTGGCGTATTTGATGAAATCCCAGACGATGAGATAGTAGTCCTCGTAGTGCATGCGAAGGATTACCGAGAGCTCGTATTCAAGCCTGTCCTTGATTTCATCCGTGATGTTATCGCCAAATCTAAACTTTGCGCCGTCATAAGTGAGCTTTCTCAGGTACTCAGCTGACGTCAAACCGTCAGGCACGTTGAACTTGGGAACGATTGACTGCACGCCAAGTTCAAACGTCAGGTTGCACATGTCGGCAACCTTGGCGGTGTTTTCGATGGCTTCGGGGACGCTTTCGAAGATCCTTGCCATCTCCTCGGGCGACTTCAGATAGAACTGGTCTGTCTCAAAGCGCATGCGGTCCTCATCGGCAAGCTTTTTGCCGGTCTGGATGCAGAGGAGAATGTCCTGGATGACGAAATCCTCACGGTTTACGAAATGAACGTCATTGGTGGCAATGAGAGGGATGCCGGTCTCTTTCGAAATCTTTATGAGCTCGCGGTTAACTTCAATCTGCTCCTCGATACCGTTGCTCTGGAGCTCGAGGTAGTAGTTTCCCCTGCCGAAGAGGTTGTCAAACCAGAGAGCCGTGTTCTTTGCGGCCTCGACGTCGTGCTCCATGATAAGGCGCGGAATCTCGCCGGCAAGGCAGGCGGACGAGCATATGAGGCCCTCGTGGTATTTTGCGAGAATCTCCTTGTCAATCCTCGGCTTGTAGTAGAAGCCCTCGACAAAGGCGGCCGAAACAAGCTTTATAAGGTTTCTGTAACCCTGCATGTCTTTTGCAAGGAGGATGAGGTGGTAGTTTGCGCTCTCGCCCGTGCCTCTTGCAACCTTGTCGAATCTCGAACCGGGCGCGCAGTAGACCTCGCAGCCTATGATGGGTTTGATGCCCTTGGCGAGACATTTCTGGTAGAAATCGATTGCCGCGTACATGACGCCGTGGTCCGTGATGGCAAGCGAATCCATGCCGAGCTCCTTGCACCTGTTTATCAGGTTGTCAAGCCTCGACGCGCCGTCAAGCAGACTGTATTCGGTGTGAACGTGAAGATGAGTAAAGCGCATCCCGAGGAAACCCTCCTTTTATCAGCCGATGATCGAATTAACCTTTTCCCTGAGGATTTTCTTGAGCTCCTCAGCCTTTTTAACGCAGCTTTCTTCTGACGCAAAGTCCTTGATTCCGACATAAATCTTAACTTTCGGCTCTGTACCCGAAGGTCTCACCGCAAACCAGCCGTCGTCAAAATAGTATTTGAGAACGTCCGCGGAAGGAAGGCTGAGCTTTGTTTTTGAAGAAGGCCTGCCGCCAATGTCATAAGCAGTTTTAACGCCCTCCGAAACGTCGTCAATCGCGTTTATCCTTCCGGGAAGAACGTCAGGACCGATTTTTCTCAGGCCTGCCATAAGCTTCAGTATGTTCTCGTGGCCCGACTCGCCGGGAAGCTCGATTGAAAAAGCGGATTCAGACCTGTAGCCGAATCTCTTGTGGATATCGTCAAGCGCATCCGCAAGGCTTCTTTTCAGCACAACTTTGTTATAAAGAGCCATCTCGCAGAGCACAACGCTCGCAGCGACACCGTCCTTGTCTCTTGCATACCCCTCTGTGAGGAAGCCGTAGCTCTCTTCAAAACCCAGTATAAAATCGTTTTTGTTCTCTTCGGTGATAAGATCGCCGATGAACTTGAAGCCTGTGAGGACCGATTTGAACTCGACGCCGTTTGCCTTGGCGATTTCACCGGCAAGGTCAGTCGAAACAATTGTCGAAACCGCAAAAGCGTTCTTCGGCATGCACTTGTTTCTCTTTCTGACGCCAATGATATAGTCCATAAACAGGCAGCCGATTTCGTTGCCGGTGAGGCTCTTGTAGCTGCCGTCAGGAAGCCTTACAGCCGCGCCCATTCTGTCGGAGTCGGGGTCTGTGCCGAAGACAAGATCCGCTTTAAGAGACCTTGCAAGTTTGATGCCTTTCTTAAGCGCCGCAGGGTTTTCCGGGTTCGGAACAGTGAGCCCCGGGAAGTTTCCGTCAGCCCTTGACTCTGACCTTACCGTGTGGAAATTCTTAAAGCCAAGGTGCTTCACCGCCCTTCCGACGTAAGCCGCGCCCGAGCCGTAAAGAGGAGTATAAACCACGCAGAGCTCCTCCGAATGGTTGTCGAGAATATCCCTGTCGACCTTGAGCGCCGCGACCCTTTCAACAAACCTCTGTGAAACGTCGTCGCCGAAATACTCAAGATTACCTTTTCTCAACTCGCCGAGGAAACTCGGATCCGGAATCTTTGAAAAGTCGGTATACGAGTCAATGATGTTGGTTATTTCTTCCGCCATTTTAGGCGAAATCTGAACGCCGCCCTCCCAGTAGACCTTGTAGCCGTTGTACTGTTTCGGGTTGTGGCTTGCCGTTATCATGATGCCGGCCTGGAAGTTTTCCGCCCAGACAGTGTGCGAAAGTACCGGAACAGGCGCGGGCTTTCTGAAGATTCTTGTTTTGATGCCGCGCGAAGCAAAAACTGCCGCAGCTTCTTTTGCGAAAACCTCAGAATTGATTCTCGTATCGTAAGACACCGCAATTCCGCGCTTCACGGCCTTTTCACCGTGCGAGATGAGGTAATCTGCAATTGCAAAGCTCACGCGCCTCACGATGTATATGTTCATACGGTTCGTTCCGGCACCCATGACACCGCGAAGACCGGCGGTTCCGAACTCAAGGTCCCTGTAAAATCTGTCATAGATTTCGTCTTTATCGTTAAGAGCCTTAAGCTCGTTTCTTGTTTTCTGATCGAAATATCTGCTCTGCGACCACGTACTGAAGCGGTCGGCAACAATTTTCTCTTTGTTTTCCACCGGAAATTCCTCCTTGAAAATATGTTGTGCCTCCTGAATAAGGCTTTCTTTCTCGTTTTTTATCTCAAATTCCGAAGCTAAAGCCGTGAGCTTTGAAATGATTTTGCCCATGATCTCACCGCTCGGAATGCCCGCTTTCCGAAGGTCGGTACCTCTTACGCCAAGGTCAGACGGGCCCGTTACCGCCCTGCCGCTTTCGATGATACTTTCGATTTCGGCTTTGAAGCGACTCATGACCTCTTCTGTCTGCTTTGCGTAAATGGCGTTTTTGCCCATTGCATCGGCAACGACAATCTCCGGGATCACCTTGGCGGTTTCGATTCCCGCAAGCCTTATAAGCTTTCCCGCGGCTTTCTCAAAGTTTCCTTCTTTAAGCAGCGGGTCCCTGAAAAACTCATGATTTTTGATGATTGAAAGTACCGAGGCGATGGTTTTCTTCGGATACCTAAGGTCGTTAAGAATCTTATCCGCAACGGGAACTCCTGCCGCGGCGTGGTTTGTAAAGTGTGTGCGGCCGTCCTCGTCAAACCTTAAGCACTCGGGCTTTGCGATGTCGTGAAAAAGCATTGCAAGCCTTAAGATAAGGTCTGCCCTCACTGCGCATGTCGCAATGACGGTATGCGTGTAAACGTCGTACGAGTGGTACGGGTTCTTCTGAGGCGTGTCCGCGCACTTTTTAAGAGCCGGAAAGAGCTCAAAGATGATCTCTTTTCCGCCCTCAAGGAGAATCTTTTTTAGCTGCTCCGCATTCTCCGTCACAATGAGCTTTGACAGCTCCGCATTGATCCGTTCTTTTGAGACATAGCCAAGGTCAGCCCTCTTCTCTACGGCAGCCTTTAACGTATTCTCCTCAATATCAAAGCCGAGCTTTACGGAGAACCGAAGAGCCCTCATGATTCTGAGAGCGTCCTCCGAAAAGCGCTCATAAGGATCTCCGACGCATCTTATAACCTTGCGTTTTATGTCAGAAACACCGCCGTGCTCGTCGACAAGACCTCTTTTGGGAGAATACGCCATCGCATTGACGGTAAAATCCCTGCGCAGAAGGTCAAGCGAAAGGTTTCCGGTAAAAGAAACGTTTTCGGGGTGCCTGTGATCTTTGTAATCGCCGTCGAGACGGTATGTAGTGATTTCAACAAGGTGCCCGTATATGATGACCGAAACCGTTCCGTGCTTAATGCCTGTCGGAATGGTTTTAAACTCCGAGAATACCCTTTCGATATCTTCTGCAAGAGCATTCGTCGTGATATCAAAATCATCGGGAATCTTTCCTAAGAGAAGATCCCTTACGGCGCCGCCGACAATATAAGCCTCATATTCCTGCGCTTCAAGGAGCGCAAGAGCCTTCTTTACGTAATCCGGTATGAAGTTTATAAACTCGGAAGGATTTCTCATATACGGGTTCCTTGGCGGTAATTATTATTTTCCAGTAGCGGCTTTCAGAGCCTGCTCGATATCGGCAATGATATCGTCAGCATCCTCGATACCGACCGAGAATCTGATAAGGTCGGGTGTTACGCCGCAGGCTTTAAGCTGCTCGTCTGTAAGCTGGCGGTGGGTGGTGCTTGCCGGGTGAAGCAGGCAGGTTCTTGCATCTGCAACGTGCGTCACAACGGCTGCAAGCTTTACGTTATCCATAAACTTTGTTGCGGCTTCTCTTCCGCCCTTCACTCCAAACGAAACGACGCCGGAAGAACCGTTAGGAAGATACTTTCTGCAAAGCTCGTGGTTCGGATTGCCGGGAAGATCGGGATAGTTGACCCACGATACCGCAGCATCGTTGCCGCTCATGCGGGAAACGAGGTAGTCTGCAACTTTCTTTGCGTTTTCGCAGTGCTTCTTAACTCTCAGCGCAAGCGTGTCCATGCCGAGGTTGAGAAGGAACGCGTTCATCGGAGCCGGTGCCGAGCCGAGGTCTCTCATGAGGTGAGCCCTTGCCTTGACCATGTACGCGAGTTTTCCGAAAGTTTCAACGTAAGCGATTCCGTGGTATGACTCGTCAGGTTCTGTTAGCATCGGGTAGTTGCCTTTTGTCCAGTCGAAGTTGCCGGAATCAACTATAGCGCCGCCAAGGGCAACAGCATGCCCGTCAAGGTATTTCGAAGTCGAGTGCACAACAATATCCGCGCCGAATTCAAAAGGTCTGCAGTTGATAGGCGTAGGGAACGTGTTGTCGACAATGAGCGGCACGTTGTGCGCGTGAGCAGCCTTGGCGAATTCTTCAATGTCAAGGATGTCAAGCGAGGGGTTTGAAAGCGTCTCGCCGAAAACCGCCTTGGTGTTGGGCTTGAAGTATTTCTCAAGGTCTGAAGCCTTTGATGTGCACGAAACGAACGTGGTCTCGATGCCCATCTGAGCGAGCGTCTTGTAGAAAAGGTTGTAGGTTCCGCCGTAGATGGACGCGGATGAAATGATGTGGTCGCCCGCGCCGGCAATGTTTAAGATCGAGATAAGCGATGCGGCCTGGCCTGACGATGTCATCATGCATCCCACGCCGCCCTCAAGCGCTGCAAGCCTCTTTTCGGGAGCTTCGGCCGTCGGGTTGGCGAGTCTTGTGTAGAAATAGCCGTCCGCCTTCAGATCGAAAAGGTCGCCCATCTCCTGCGACGAATCATACTTAAACGTGGTGCTCTGGTATATCGGGAGCACTCTCGCTTCGCCGTTCTTGGGCGTCCAGCCCTCTTGTACGCAAATAGTTCCGATTTTCATTTGTCAATCTTCCTCTCCGTTCCTGATTTTACAAAAATTTCTGTAGGAACAACTCTTACAATATTTTTTGTTTTCTGTATCTGAAGGGTCCAAGGTCGGAAAAGCTCCGTCAATGACCCCCTGTACACTGTTTTTAATGTTGGTGACGGTCTGTGAGTCGCCGATATCAGGCTTCTTCACAAATTCAGCCATCGCGTCTCCCTCAAGCGACGCATACTTGTGCGACTCGGTACCTTTCGAAATCTGGCCGCCGTAAAGGTAGTACCTGAGCGAATCGACACTTATATCGCCAATGTCAACGCCCTTGCTTCTGAGCATCTCTTTGATGAGCTCTTTAGCCTTATCGCTTTCGAGCGCGAGCGAGTAAACCGGGAGCTGGAGGCTCTTGCCGTCTTTTACCTTGGCGATGTCGTAGTTTTCGGTTTTGTAGTCCGTCACGGCAAGTTTAAGGCTCTCACCCTCAAGTTTTGCGTCAACCCTGTCGATTGTGCCCCTTATCCTTACCTCAACTCCGTTTACGTCAACCGTAACAGGCGGAATGAGCCCGCCGAAGTCGCCGAACTTAAGCTCAAGGCAAACCGGCTCCCTGCCGTCCTCCCTGTAGAGTCTCGCAAGGTTCATGAGTTCACGCTTTGCGGAAGCCTTGGTGAGTTCCGCAAGCACCCTGCTTTTCTCCGAGTTTTCAATGTTTCTGACGCAGCTTTCATTTTCGGGATTCTCGCGAAACTTCATGTCAGCCGCGTCGATGTATTCGTCCCAGAGTTCCTTGTCGGTCGAGCCGAGTTTTCCCTCGCTTATCGCCTCTCTCACAGCGCCCTCAAGAAGCCCGTGAATGTACGTACCTGAAGTATTGGCGAGGAAATCGCCAATGTCCCTCTCCGTGATTTCAAGCCTGCTCCTTAGGAGAAACTTGTATGGGCATTTCAGAATCTCGTCAAGCGCTGTGACTTTGACGTTCATGTTGTTGCGTTCGATTCCGAGAATCTTATTGGCAATATCTTTTGAAAGAACCGTTCCGGAAGCGCCCTCAATAGCCTGAATATTTTCTGTCTGCGTAAACTCGGGCACATACTTTTCGGTCTTAAGATGCTCAAAAATCTTCTTTATCGCAAGCACCGCGGACGCAGGCGCAAGCTCCTCGCCTTTTTCATCGGCAAGCGACCAACTGATGTAAAGCTTGTTTCTCGGGCAGGTAAGCACGTTGTAGACGTTAAACTGAAGCAGAAGCGCCCTGTCGACCGAATTGTAAGCGGTCCTGCCGCCAATGCTTTCAATCGCGGCCCTCTCCTCATCGCCAAGGAAACTCGAGTCCGGAATATTGCCGGGGAACGAGCCGGCGTTGGCGCCGAGCACCATCATGACCTTCTTGTCAACGTATCCCGACCTCTCAAGGTCTCCCACCTGAACGTAGTCGCCCGAGAATGGAATCGATGCAGCTCTTATTGAAGCCGAAGCCGACATGAGAAGCTCGCCCGTAAACTTAATGAGCTTTTGACAGCCGCGTTTCTTAACGCTTCCGACTGCAAACGAGCACTCCTGAAGAAGATCAATGAATGCGTTTCTTACCCTGATAAAGTCGCGGTCGTCGCGGCTTCCGCCTTCAGAAATATCCGTTACGTCGCTTACATCCTTAAGTCCGCAGACCGCAGAAAACCTGCTTATAAGGTCGAGGACGTCGTCAACGGTTTTTGCTGCCTTGGCGGCAACCGAAAGACCGTTTTCACCTTTGAAAGTATTGTAGATGTCGCAGGCAAGCTTAAGACTTCCCGGAGCGTCCTCCGGCGAGTCGTATTTCTTCATACTAAAGTCGATAAGCCTCTTTAAAGATTCAAACGACTGTTTCCTGTTGCAGGCGTATTTAAGTATCAGGTTCTCGAAACTGTCAACGTCATCGGTCTTGAAAACGTCCCGTCTGTAAAGACCGGTCTTCAAAATCAGAAGCAGATTGTCGATAACGTTCTCGCCGGAAAGCACCTTGAGGAAAGAATCGAAAAGCCTGACAACCCTGTGGCCGGAATACTCAACCTTGGCGTCAATGAAGCAGGGAATATCGTATTCTTTGAAGACTGCGTCGATTATGTAGTAGTTATCGGTCACCGAAGGAAGCGCCACGGCAATATCCGAGTAAGAGATACCGTTTTCTTCCGAAACAATTTCGGAGATCCTTTTGGCGCATTTTTCGAGCTCGTGGTAAAAATCGACAGCGGCAACGAGCTCAATTGCATTGTCGTATTTATCTAAAGGAAGCCCCGAAGGCTTCTGCTCTGCGTAGTTTTTAGCAAGAATATAGAGCATCTCCTCGCCAAGGTATCTGCTCTTTTCCTGTATAAGTTCAACGGCTTCGGCGTCAAAACCGCCGGGGCCGAACATCTTGCTGAGCGTTACAAAAGTTCTGTTCGGAATCGAGAAAACGGGGTTTTCCCTGTCCCTGAAGATGTAAAACGTGACGTCTGAGGCACGCTCCGCTATTGCCGATATAAGTTTAAGCTCAACGTCCGTAAAGCCGCTGAAGCTGTCAAAAAAGACAGAAGCGCCTTCGACGCAAGACTTTCCGGAATTTATGATTTCTATAGCTTTTGAGGCAAGCGAAGAACTGTCGGAATACCCCTTAGTTTCTGCGGTATAAGCCTCAAGTATCATCGAAAGATCACTGAGTTTTCCCGAAGTCAGAAGATTGTCCGGGTGACTTTCCGAGCTGCTTTCTGATGCGCATTTAAGCATATCAGGCGTGACGCTGTACTTTTCAAGCTCTGTAAGAGTTGTAGTAAGCCTTGAAACGCCCGAAGGCCTGTCGGATACGGTATTAAAATAAGCAAGGTCATTTTCGATGCCGCTCAAAGCCTTGACAAGGAGCATCGACCTCATCGTGTTTGTAAGAGGAAGACCTGAAGAAGCGTCCGCATCTGAGACAATTCTGTGGACAAGGCGGGCAAAGCTTATAACCTCGCTTCCGATAAGGCCCTTTGACTCTTTCTCAAAAAACTTCTTTTCGGTTTCTACGGCAAGCTGCTCCGGCACGACAAGAAAGCAATTCTTCTCAGGAAAGAGAGGATCGCATTTTTTGGACGCCTCGTAAAAATCGTTGACCGCCCTGTATGTCTTGCCGCATCCCGCGGGCCCGTAAACTATCTTAACCTTTGCCATCTGCCGGTTGCCGAAAAGCCTTTAAATTCAAATCTCGTCGCTTATCTTAAACAGCGGACTTCTGTAGAGTCTCACGTCGTCAAAAGCGCGCTGTCTTTCTGACATTGTTCCTTCTTTAACACCGGAAAGCGCCTCCTCCATCTCGTAGAGCTTGGCGTCAATGTCGTCCATCTCGTGAAGTATGAGCGCCTCGGGGAACTTCGGAACAACCGAGCTTCCGAACTCTGGAACGCCGTGGTGTGAAAGTATCATGTGCGAAAGAAGCTTAACAACTTCGGGGTCTGTTCCGAGATTCTTTCCGAACTCCTCAACTATCATCGCGCCCCTGATTATGTGCGTCACAAGGTTTCCGTCAATGGTGACCTCTTTGATAAGGCCGGTCTCGTTGAGGGAATACTCGTAAAGCTTGCCGATATCGTGAAGCGCTGCGCCGCAAATAAGAAGGTCGCGGCTCAAAAACTTGTATGCCTGCGAAACGTAAAAGACACCTTTTATGACGCCAAGGGTATGATGCAAAAGTCCGCCGATTTCAGCGTGGTGGAAAGAAATCGCAGCGGGATAGACGATAAGCTTTTCCTTATGCGCTTCGTAAATCGCAAGGGTCAGCTTTTTCATATCCTCGTTTTCGACGTACTTATCAACGGTGCTGACAATCTCGGAATACATGGTCTCGCCGTCCTTAGGGCTTGACTTGACAAGGTCTCTTACCGAGACTGCCTCGTCGCTTGCGGCGCGGCGGATCTTGGCGATGTTGAGCATGATTCTGTCGTTGTAGGTTTCGGTGACAGCTTCGACAAAAACGATATCGCCAACGTTATACGCGTCAAAATCCGACTTTGACGGAGACCAGAAGTTGCCGGAAATCTTTCCGGACCTGTCTTTGAACTGGAAAAACAGATACTGGTCGCCCGATTTGCGGCTCTTTACAGTAACGCTGTCAAGAATAAAATAATTGCGGATATGGTCGCCGGAAACGAATTCGGAAATCTTTTGCTGTTCCATAAAAACTCCAGAAATTGAAAAAGTCAGCCGCGGATCCGGCCGATTCTTAATACCCGAAAAGGGGCAGCAGCGAAAAGATCGCTGCCGCCGCCTTGTCGATGCGGTGAAACATTATTCGCTGGGAAAAATTACCACTTTACGTCGTCGTTCTTCCAGTTGAGCTCATCGGGAGCCTCAACCACGTGAACGGTCATGTTGACAACGTTATTGTCGGGTCCTATGGTGGCTGTGATGACGCAGTCGCCGATTCCCTTGGCGGTAATCATGCCTTCCTTGTTAACTGTAGCGATGCTGTCGTCGCTTGAAGTATAGGTTACCGGGTAATCCTCTGCGGGAACCATCGGCGGATACTTCTCGTGAGCCGAAAGCTTGTCGTTGTAGCACTCGCCCCATGTGTCGTTCTCAAACTTCACAAGAGCTCTGATCTGGAACTTGTGGGTTGCGCCGTTTGTCTTTCCCTTGTAGATCGTGATTTCGGACTGAACGGGCTCTGCAGAAGTGATCTTCGGTTTGGAAGCTGAATACTTGAAGCCTTTTTCGTAAACGTAAACTTTGAATACGACCGAATAGCCCTTGTATGTTGCCTTGACGGTTGTCTTGCCTTCCTTGAGAGCCGTTATTTTGGTTCCTTCGAACTTGATGAGGGACGTGTCGTAATCACTGAATGTGATATTGGCGATATCGTCATTCTCGATGAGGTGGCGGCTGATATTGGCGTCAATCCAGTAAACGTTGAACGAATCGTTGACGTCGCCGACGTGCATCTTTACGAGGTGGTCAAGAGTCGTGATTCCCTCAGGCTCGGGATTGCTCTCCTTGGGCCAGAAGCCGTCTGTAATGAGTACGTTCTTGTCCGTCTTAGCGGTTGCGTGAACCTTCTCGTCAACGTATGTCGTGATTGTCACGAAGTTGAATCTTGTAGCCCACTTGCCCCAGTTATCGTCGTTTCCGTCGCAGAAGGCGTAACCTACCATGAGGTTGTCCTTGAGCTGGATGTGTCCGTTTGTTCTCTTTGAGATACCCATGTTGTGGCAGAACTGGGCAATGTTATTCTTAATGAACTCGCCTTTTACAAAGTGGATGCCGTCCTTGGATTCCCAGATCTGGATGCCGCTTTGTGCCGTGAAACGCTGCGCAGTCTGAACGCCGAGGAAGAGTCCCGCGTCTTCAACGTAAACAACGTCAACCTGGTCACCGCCGCTGCTTGTGAAAGCTCTGCCGCGTTCAACGATCGTAGCGGGCCAGTTGGGGTTTGTTGAGTCAGCCGTGGCAACGTATTTGAAGTCGCCCGTGTCGCATGCCCATGTGTAGTAGATGTAGAGCGTGCCGTCAAGCTCAACGAAGCTCGGTTCGCCAGCGCCCCACTTGTCGTCAGACTCGTTGTAATAGATGATCGGCATCGGATCGCCGCCCCAGCCGGAGCCGTTCCACTTCTCGTAAGGTCCGTCCGGATTCTTGGATCTTGCAACGAAAACGTTGTTGTTGATACCGCCGTTTGTGGAAACGATGGTCGAGGTATAGCCAAGGTAATAGTAACCGCCAAAGTAGATCACGCCCGGATCGCAAACCGAGTAGTGGTCGTACGAATCAGGTGTAGGCTGGAGAACGATTTTCTCTTTTGACCATGTCTTGCCGCCGTCATCGGAATGCTTGTAAGTGAACCAGTCCCACTCGCCGGTCGTTCCGGGAGTTGCGAACCATGCGTCCATCGTTCCGTCGGGATAGTAAATGATGCTCGGAGCGTATCTGTAGCCCCACTGTCCTTTGACAGGTGCAAATACGTTAAAACCTGTGTTTTCGGCTTCCATGTGGAAATGTGTGTCCGAAACGGGAGTTACTCGCGGGAGCTCGTCCTGAAACTCTCTCGGGTCAGGTCCCTGAGGTGTAGGCTCTTCCGTAGGTTCGGGAGTCGCCTGGCTTGTCGCTTTAGGGTCGTCAGTATTCATAGGGTCACCTTTCTTGCTGCTGTCGCATCCGATCATCGTGCCGAGCGCGATGACGAGCACAAGAAGCAGCGAAATCAGTTTAATTGAAAATCGCATTTTCAAACCTCCGTCGGGTAATCATGTATCGGATAACCGATATTTTTTATTATATTAAAAACGCCAATCTATTTCAAGGGCGCTGAAACGATTTTTGTAGCCGGCCGGAAGCTCTTATAGACCTCTCTAAAGCAAAAAAAACCGGGGCGTTTGAGCCCCGGAAAGTGCAGCCTTAAGCCGATAAAATTTATGCATTTTTACGTAAATCAAAAGCTCAATACTTAAACTCGGTGAATATCGAATCGCAAGGGATATCGTACTCTCTGAACTTGTAAAAGAGCTTTGCGACGTCAAGGTCAACGTTTTGCCCCACGATTTTAAGTTCGTCAGGTGTAAGATCCGAAACAAGTTTCAGCATCCTTCCGCAGAGATAAAAAGGCTCGTAGGAATATGACGTGTTGATGAAAACGTCGGCGAATTTTTTTGCGGGTTTTATGTACTTTTCCTCGCCGTTTCTGACGCTCGGCCACATCTCGCACGTTCTCAGAACCGATGCGTTCCTCGAAGAAAGGTCCCTGATTGCGCGGCGCATGAACCTTATCATCTGAGGCGTAAGTCTAAGCTTTGAGGAAGACTTTGACGTGTATGAGTTAAACGGGCAGATGTAAATCTTGAACTTAAACGTCGCCCTGAAGCCGCCAAAAACCTTCGGATTCAGTCCGTGGATGCCCTCGATAATAAGAACGTCTCTGCCTGCTCTTTGAATGACCTTGCCGTTGTCGTTTCCTCTTCCGATCATGAAATCAAACTTCGGAAGCCTCGTAGGCGCGCCGGAAATAAACGTCTTCAAGGCTTTTTTGAACTTGCTGATGTCAAAAGCGTCGATTCTCTCGTAGTCGGCCTCTTTGGCGTCTTCGGGCACGATGCCGAGCCTCTTCTGCCTGGCAAGCGTGTAGTTTGTGTTGTGGTAAAAATCGTCAAGCGAGATAACGTTTACCGAAATGCCCGTGCTTCTGAGCTTATCGGCAAGCACATTCGAAAAAGTTGTCTTGCCGCTGGCAGAAGGTCCAGCGACGAAGATGACTCCGAAGAACTCGCCAAGGCTGCCCGTCTTGGCGTCAATCGTTCTTAAGAGATTTTCAAACTGCAGGTTTATCGCATTCTCGCCTGTCTTAATGAGAGAGTCGATGCCCGCCCTCTCGGCTATTTTGTTGAGATCTTCAATATAGTTGTCCAAAAGGTATTTCCCTTTCCGAAATTATTCTGTCCTCAGCGCTACTACGGGGTCTTTTCTCGCCGCGATTCCCGACGGGAAGAGGCCCGCAATGAATGTGAGCAGCATGCTTATAACCACGAGGCCAGCTGCATAAAGCGGCGGTATCACGGCGTTGATCGTATTGATGTGAGTATAGAAGTGAACAACTTCGTTAATAGGAATGCACGCAAGATACGAGATTCCTATACCCAGGACTCCGGCGGCAAATCCTATGATAAGAGTTTCCGCGGTGAAAACCCTCGAGACATCAAGCTTGGAGGCGCCGATGGACCTTAAGATACCGATTTCTTTAGTTCTCTCAAGAACCGATATGTAGGTTATGATACCGATCATTATCGAGGACACGAGAAGCGATACCGAGACGAAAGCTATGAGCACGTAGGAGATTGCGTTGATGATAGTCGTGATGCCTGACATCAGAAGCGCAACGTAGTCCGTGTAGTAAATCCTGTCGTCTTCATTCTCTTTCGAGTCGTTGTATTTTGTGATGATATTGGCGATTTTCTCCTTGTTCTCAAAAGTCTCAGGGTAGAGTTTTATTGCCTTCGGAGAGTCTTTTTCGATGCAGCCGATCATCTTCTTGTTGTCCGCAAAAGAATTTTCGGAAACGCTCTTTACCGTCACGATTTCGTAGCCTTTAATCGCGGTTTCGTCGTCGGCGGCAAGGACGTAAGCGTCAAACGCCGATGCAAGCTTATTGGTCGCGCGGTCGGGATCTTGTGCGGCATTCTGCGCATACATCGAGATTGCAGTCTTCTCCAGAAGATTGTCGAGGATTGATTCAACTGCTTCAGGTTCAAGCGTCAGAAGGTAGGTATAAGCCTCTTCCGCTGTCATGACGCCAAGCTCTTCCCACGCGGCCGCAATCGCACCGAGCTTGTTCTGATAAGCCTTTTCGGGATCATCAAGAACAATCACACTGAGAAGGAATTCCTTTGCGGCGGCAAGTTCTTCCGCCGTAGGAGTAGAAATCTGCTGAAGCAGCATTGCCTCGGCTTCCTTTGCGTACATCTCTCTGAGATTCTTCTCGGCTGTCTCGCGAAGCATCTTCTCAAGTTCCTCATCGGAGTAAGCAGAAAGGTACTGCCTTATTACGTCAAGATCCATGCCGTAAGAATCAGCGACAAGCTTTTCCATCTGCTCGCGCGTCTCTGCGCTCATTATTTCGGCAAGCTTCTCCTTAATGAACTCCTCGGAAGGAGTGGTCATGATCTTCTTATACGCCGCGGCTTTTTCTTCAGGGGTCATTGTCTCCGAATACTTCCTGAAAGCGGCAATCCTGTCGGCGTCTGTAAGGCCGGAATTGTCGATAACGTAGGGAAGTCCGTTGAAGATATCACGGTTTGAATCTTCGGACGCGAGGAGCGCCTTTACAACCTCAGACTGAGCCGTCTTCTCGATAATATACTCAGAGAGAAGATTGGTGTAGCAGAAGGTTGTGTTGGAAGATAAGGCCGTTGCCGTGGCGTCGGGATTTGCCCTGATAACGCCGCAGATTTTGATCGGAATAGCCTCGTCGCTCTTTACAATCATCTGGAGTTTTGTGTTATTGTCGGCAACGTTTTCATAAGTCTTTCCGTCGTCGCTGAGCATGTAAAGCGAAGAAGGAATGACTATCTTAAGGTCGATATTTTTGAGGTCTTCAAAGGCGATTTTGTGCTCCTTGAACTGAACTTCCTTGCCGGCAAGCGCCGAAACGATGGACTGCGAAAGCTCGTCCCTGCTCATAATTCCGAGCGTAAAGAAAGCCATATCCGGAATCTCGTTGTTGCTGTCGACAAGAAGGAGCACCTCGTTATACTCTTTCGGCCAGTCGCCGTAGATGAGGTCGTACTGATCCTTAATGAGCTGCGAAATCGGGCTTCCGTCCTTCTCGGGTATTATCTCGTCCCACATCGAGTAGCTGTAAGAAGACGATGAAAACGCTGAACTCACAAAGTCAAGGCTCTCGCCGAGACCCGAATCGCCGAGGATGTTCTTGGCGGACGTGTTCTCGTAGTCTCCGCCCGGCGCCGTCCTTACGTAAGACTGAATATCAATGTCGTAGGTGTAATGAACCGTGTTCAGGTACTTTCCGATATTTGTTTCGGGATTGTCCGAGGTGAGCTCGTTTTCGAGCCAGGCCTTAAACGCCTTCATATTGTTCTGCTTCGTAGCGTCTGCAAAAATTGCGTTGAAAAGATCGTACGCAGCAGTGTTTGAGTAAGCCGTCATCGGTTCTTTTTCGCTGCTCGGCTTTGACTCGCGCTTGTTTCTTACTGAGCCGAGTATCGACGTTATGTCGCGGTGCTCAGCCTCGATCATAATCGGATAAGACGAAAGAGTCTCCCTCTGAACGTCATCGATATAGTTCTTTACACCTGTCGAAATCGCCAATATCAAAGCGATGCCTATGATACCGATGCTTCCCGCAAATGACGTGATGAACGTCCTGCCCTTCTTCGTAAGAAGGTTTTTAAACGACAGGGAAAGCGCCGTAAGGAACGACATTTTTGTCTTGCTCTTGCGCCCTTTTGAGTATTTAGGCTTCTCTGTTTCAGGCTCTTTAGAGCTTGTGTTTTCCTCTATATTTACGGTGTTTTCAGCATCTTCCGATTCTGCCGGTGATGCAGTGTTTTCCTCGGCGGGTTCAACGCTTGCAGTTTCTGTTTCTTGAGCCGTCTCCGTAACTTTTGTAGGCTCATTAACAATCTCTTCAAGCTCGCCGCGGTTTCTTATCTTCCTGAATTTTTCGATAGCCTCTTTTTCAAAGGAAGTGTCGTCAGAAGACAGAACAGATGAAACGCAGGAGGCAGCTTCCTCAGTCCCGGGTGCGCTTGCATTTTCTGTATCCGTTGGTATGTCGGCTTTGGAGGCGCTTTCATCCTCTGAGACAGGCGCCGGAACATCAGCAGGCTCCTGAGCGGGTTCGGGAGCGGAGGCAGTGGCATTGGCGTCATAAGGATTTGAATCCGAAATGATCTCGCCGTCTCTCAGCCTTACGATTCTTGTCGAATATTCTTCCGCAAGCTCCGGGTTGTGCGTTACCATGATGATGAGACGGTCCCTGGAGATTTCCTTGAGAATTTCCATGATCTGGACGCTCGTCTTACTGTCAAGAGCACCTGTCGGCTCATCGGCAAGCAGAATCTCCGGGTCGTTCACAATCGCCCTCGCGATGGCAACCCTCTGCATCTGTCCGCCCGACATCTGGTTCGGTTTCTTGTGAATCTGGTCGGAAAGCCCCACCTTGTCAAGAGCCTCAAGCACGCGCTTTTTCCTCTCGGACTTGGATACGCCCGCAAGCGTAAGAGCAAGCTCCACATTTGCAAAAACCGTCTGGTGGGGGATGAGATTATATGTCTGGAAAACGAACCCTATCGAATGGTTTCTGTAGGTGTCCCAGTTTCTGTCCTTGTACTTTTTGGTCGAGACGTCACGCACAATAAGGTCTCCAGAGTCGTACCTGTCGAGACCGCCAATGATATTCAGAAGCGTCGTCTTGCCGCAGCCCGACGGTCCGAGGATGGAGACAAACTCACTTTCCCTGAAAGAGATCGAAACGTTCTTAAGCGCCTCGGTCACGTTTCCGCCGACTTTGTAGGATTTACATACTTTTACAAGCTCAAGCATGATACTTTACCTCCGTAAAAATCGAGCTATTGTATGAAAAAAATATTGAAATACCATGAAATTCACACGCTTGTAAAATTATAATACAAATAGGGAAAATTTACAATTTTTTTATAATTGGCGGTTGAGGTTTTTGCGATTAAACATTATAATCATATGTTGTATATCAAACAGGCGTTATGAAAGCTTTTACGGATTTTAAATCTGCCGCACGGCAGACATACGCTTCGGAGGAAATATGAAAAAGTTTTTTGTATCACTTATAATTGTCCTGGCGGTGTGCCTTCTCATACTGCCTTTTGCTTTTACGCCCTCTTCCGCCGCAGGCACGATCAACGTCAGCAGCGCAAGGGATCTTAAGGATGCTTTAATGATTAAAGGCGATATCAACATCAACATCGGTGCGGATATCCATTACACAATCAGCGAAAACTTCGAGTGGGCCGCATACGACGACGAATACTCGACTTATATCTTTGCAGAAGTCGCTCAGGGGAAGAAAACCGTCAACATGAACGGTCACAGCATCGTAATCACAGACGATCTCATCGACACCGCCAAGTACACAGAAGGCGAGCACTACAACACCGAAACAGGAGCGACCGAAAAGAAGTATTCATACGCCGCCGGCAAGTTTGCCGAGCGCGCCACCCTCTTCAGGATTCAGACAGGCTCAAACCTTGTCATAAACGGCAAAAAATCGTCAATCAAACTGACTTCAAAAATACCCCAAAAAAGCAAGATGCTCGACGCGCACGTGATGACACAGCGCGACATTTTCCTTGTAAAAGGCGGCGAGCTTTCGCTCATTCAGGGAAGCTATACGGCGGGCGAATCGACCGAGATTTACGTTAAAAACTCAAGAGTAATCGAAAAAAAGGTTGATTCAAATGATTATGACGTTATGAGAATGCTGAACAACGGCTACGGAGAATACTGCGTAAACGGAACTGTAATGACCGTTAAAAGCGGTGACGTCAGAATTTACGGCAGTACGTTTAACGCTTACGGATTCAAAAGATCGGGTCAGAAGTATCAGACGCCCGGTGATGAATTCAGACTTGACTCAAACCTCTGCCTCAAGGCCGAAGCGGGAACCGTCACGATTTACGATTTAACCGCAAACAGCTTTGCAGGCGCAGATTTTGCAAACATCAAAAAGAGCGCAAGCGTCACCCTTAAAAGCTGCAGCTTTACGAGAAATCCGATCAAAAACTATTACCTTGTACCCGACAGCGAGGCAAACAACAACTTAACGATTTCAAAGATGCTTTCGATGAAATACTTCCCGGGAACGCCGATGTACACAAACGCTGTCATACCCTCCGGTGCAAAGCTTGAAGTGCTCGGAAACGGGTTTGAAGTTATGCACGACGGAAGCGGTATTGGCGGAAGCCTTACTTGGGAGGACGGGACCAAGGTTTCAAAGACAATTCGCATCGGCGATGTTCTTAATG
>Ga0310696_10000921_pt1 | contig 43294 bp, 34 predicted proteins | sample AusTroGonzalo_MG_4_FD_203885 | JGI IMG/M metagenome (GOLD analysis project Ga0310696, IMG submission 203885) | Bovine rumen microbial communities from tropical cattle in Woodstock, Queensland, Australia - Gonzalo_02 (v2) (version 2) | ecosystem: Host-associated > Mammals > Digestive system >... | reverse complement strand
GGCATTTTGTAAATTGATATAATGCAATCTATTTTAAAATTTTCCACTTGCCCCCACGAGATGGACCTTCCCACTTGATTATGCCCGATGATTTCAATATGTTCAAGTGATATTTTACACCATCCTCCTTTATGCCTAGCAATTCGGCAATTCTTTCTTTGGATATGTCTGGTGAAGAAGCAATAAGTTTCAATATTGCGGCTCTCTTTCCTGTAGTATCATTGGGGGTAGTATTACCTTCGATTTTGGGGGTAGTATCTTGATGTGTTTTTGATGCGTTTTTCTTTGGTTTACAGGCATTTGACTTCAATTCGCTGGGGGTAGTATATTCTTCTCTTTTGGGGGTAGTATTTTCGCTCGCTTTGGATGTGGAATTTCTTTCCCTAAAATATGTTACGGTTGCACTTTCCACATCACTTGCAAATGTTACTTTTTCTCCCGTAAGCGATTCCCATTTCAGCATCTTGTTTATTCCAAACCCCGCATTTTCTCCAAGTTTTGCATATCTGAACAACTTTATTATTCCTGGATTTCTGGGATTCGATTGTATTCTGTTGCGCAAATGCTCCATATCAACCATAAACCGTCCGGGATTATTAAATTCTATGCGATTTGAGAATATGCGGATAACTGGATGCATCGAACTAAAATAGTCGGCATGAGCCAAAAAGTTTATCAACCCTTCACGCAGTGCATATAGTTCCGAATCGTCTTCGGGTGACGCCATGCTCGATGTCGTAGTAAATGGACTATCTGTGTATAACCTTAACCTTTGTACGATTGCCTGGAACGATTCCCATATATTGTCCTGCTCCTGCATTCTGAAGGAATATCTTACAGTTGCATCGTTATATGAAGTACCAGGAATTTCCATATAATCAATCCAGAAGTTGGGGACATGCAATCTTACTGATTCGCGTTTGCCAAACATCAACAAACCTGCGAAATTAAGTTCTGTTGTCCTTTCGGATTTGCAATCCGAAAGGTTTGAGTATCTGCATTTGTAATGTGAATATCGCTACAAACAAGGCATTTTGTAAATTGATATAATGCAATCTATTTTAAAATTTTCCACTTGCCCCCACGAGATGAACCTTCCCACTTGATTATGCCCGATGATTTCAATATGTTCAAGTGATATTTTACACCATCCTCCTTTATGCCTAGCAATTCGGCAATTCTTTCTTTTGATATGTCTGGTGAAGAAGCAATAAGTTTCAATATTGTGCCTCTCTTTCCTGTGGTATCATTGGGGGTAGTATTACCTTCGATTTTGGGGGTAGTATCTTGATGTGTTTTTGATACGTTTTTCTTTGGTTTACAGGTACTTGACTTCAATTCGCTGGGGGTAGTATATTCTTCTCTTTTGGGGGTAGTATTTTCGCTCGCTTTAGATGTGGAATTTTGAAGGTTGCAAAATGTTGACTTCCGTAGTAATTCCAGAGTCGTTGTCGAATATTGGCAAAAACGCTTTCTGCGATTGTGACAGTCTTCCAAAAGAAATCAAAGAAAAACTTTCGAAACGAAATGAAACCACTCTTGAAGAAGACGATTTGCCGTTTTGAGAAAGGGAGATGCTGTAAAATTGAGAGTGGCAGTCTAGAATTTACAAGATTTATGCATTTATAATCAACAGACTTCGAATGTCGTCTGCTGTTCTAGCTAAATATTCAATACGTACTCCACGCAACTCGGAAACCCACTATCTTTAAAACAAACTCTAATATCATGAGCTGCAAGTTTTCCATTTATACATTCTTTTGCTTGACGAATAATTTGCTCACGGATATGCAGTAAACTTTCATTTTGCAATTGAAATGTTTTTATAGTAAAAATGGCTTTCTCCTTCTCTTCTTTAGTCAATGTTCGGCGAGGAATAATCTGTCCGTTTTCCATATAGTCAAAATATCTGGAGGCATCTTCTTCTACCGGGTTAATCAAGCTCTTGTATGAGTCAACATTATTAATCCTTTCGTCTTTTGCATTTGCTCCGTATGATTTGTCATCCACATATTCAGCCAAAATAAGATTATTCCAATCAAAAACCTTATTGGTGTCTAATTTTTGTTTTATAAAATGGTCAATATGCCTGTTTTTCCCAAGAGGCTTCTCTGTATATCCGTCCAGATTGTCCTGCTCGACTTTTAGCGAATCAACACAATCATTAAAAACATCTTGACATTGCTTGTGAAAATCCTCCCAATTTGATGGCTTATTGTGCGTCATCATCGAAATGAAACTACGTGGCGGATTGGTTTTATTGATTTTTTTCATCGGAATACTTTTTTATTTTCATTTCTTCAGCCTTTATTCTTGCAAACTCAATGTCAGACGGACGCAAAATATTATGCAATTCGTTCAATGCTGATTTGTATTCACCGTTATCAATATCTCCTTCCTGCAAATAATTCCATATAATTGATTGCAAATGTCTTACTTCATTATTCCTTAATGTTTTCACACGGAATGTTTCGGTTAGTATATTGTCAACGGACAAGCCAAAAGTATCATCCACTATAGTCGGAATGCCAGAATCAAGTCTCACAATAGTATCAGTTCCATTATATGTTCTTGCACCAGAGACAACAAATGGAGAATGCGTTGTTACAAAAAACTGGCATTTCGGGAAAATGCGTACCAAATTCGGAAGAATATCGACTTGCCAATCAGGATGCAAATGAAGGTCAACCTCGTCTATCATAACGATTCCACCACTACAATCAAGAGGATTTCTACATGAGGCTTGTGGGTTCGCCATAGACAATTTTCTTGCAAGGTCGCCAACAAGTGTTATATAGCATTTTTCTCCATCAGACAACTGCTTGAAATTTAAAACTTGGCCATTCTTTTCTAAAACAAAAGCTCGGGGACTTCTTCTTACCTTAAAATGACCATATCCTTCAAATACAGATTCCAATGCTCTACGGACTGACGATAACTGAACATCGCGATAGCTGAAATCATCACGTATGTGTTCATTTTCTAAATCCTCACGTTCCCTAAACCATTCAAAAAACGAACGGAAATTTGTTCCGCTATCCAGAGTATTGTTATACACATCCAATGGTGACAACTCATGTTTTTTTCTTAATCGGAGAGGAATATCCCTTTCTTGTACACTGCGGTTTACTCCATAAAATGCCATGACCGGCATTGATTCGTTTTCAGATTCTCTAAGTGAAGAAACGAAACTATTTATTTGTTCAAAATTAGATTTGCTGACATTGTCAGAAGTCTTTCCGTATGCTCTTGTCTTGCTAATGTTCCAACGTATGTTGTTGTCAAATTCAATACTCAGAGAACAAAAATCTTCACCTATTGTAATGTCTTCATCGACAAGAGATATGCCTCGCCCTTTAGGATTTCTTACCCTAGCCACAAACCACGACATCAATATCTTGATAGCCTGCAAAAAAGAGGATTTTCCAGCACCATTTACACCTATCAATACATTAACACCTTCTCCACACTCATAATTGAAATTTCTGATGGCGTGAAAGTTTTGTATACCAATATGTTTTACTTTCATTTTAAGGGAAATTTTATTTTACAAATATACATAAAAATTGCAAAATAAAAATTTATTTTCTGTCCTTTCGGATTTTGCAACCTATAACTCAGCAACACATTTTCTTACTGCCGATTTAGCCATAGCGCAAAAAATCTGTATGAACATTTTTCCATAAAATGGAAATCATAAAATGGAAAAATAATTTGTACTGTTTAAAAGGCTAGCAATTATAGGATTAAAAATCCTAATATTCATATAGTCTGGATTGTTGCTAATGCAACGAGCTAAAGGTTGCAAATCCAGACAACATTCAGACAACATCCAGGCTCTTCCTACATATCCTCCATCGACAGCAGCCTATATTCAATTTTGTAGCCATCGAGGTTCGGCTTCAGCACTTCCGACTTGGATGTTAGCGTTTCCTAGTAGCATATTTTTTTCTTACTGTCGATTCAGCCATAGTGCAAAAAATCTGTCGTATATCTGGTATTCGCCACGGTCGGATGTAAGCAGACCCTTGTCGATGAGTGCGGGGATTGCTGCCTTTACGGAGTTGGGAGAAATAAGCCCGTGCTTTTTTATAAATTTTCCAGAAGTAACATTCGCAACTTTGCCTTCCTTGCCAATCGCCTTCAGGACAAGCGATTGTTTTTCTGGCAGTTGGTAAAGCAAATCCTCGTATATTGGCGACGAAATGTCAATTATCTTGTCAATTGCCGTGCTTATATTGTCTTGCATGCAACGATTTCCTTCCTTTGTGCTGGCAAAAAGTTCGTTCATGACACGCTGCGTGTAGTAGGTGATGCCGTCAAATCTTTCGTAAAGCACTTTTACTACATCGGCATCAAGCGACTTGCCTCGGTTTTCGAAATGCCTGATACAGAATTCGGTGTATTTGTCCAACGGAAGACATTTAAGCCCGTACAATGTAACACTCTGGTAGAAAGGTCGTGCCGGCGATGTGAACATAGTGCCCATAAGGTGCTGCTGCGAGCCGGAAAACACAAATTTTGCATTGCTGCAATACTGTATGTAGGTACGCAAAGTGGCCTCTATGTTATTGTCGGCATATTTTGTAATTTGCTGGAATTCGTCAATGGCAACGAAACAGGGCTTGTCGGCATTTTGCAGGTATGAGAAAATCTCGTCGAGGGTAGCCGATGGCGATTCGATGTCGCCAACATTCATATTCCACGATGGCATTCCATTGATGTCGAAACTTATTCCGTGCCTTACCGAAGATATTGCCGCGAGAAACTTTTCCCAAGATTTTCGTCCTCTCGGCTTGAGAGTTTCAAGTATTGTTGCTCCTAATTTGCCTACGAGTTCGGCTACCGACTTGGTTGAATATATATCAATTATAAAGGTATAATACTTGTCGGTAATTTCCGACTGTGAAAAGCAGTGCCGCAACAGGTCGGTCTTTCCATAACGGCGAGGCGATACAAGTGCTATATTGTTGCCATTTTTCAACAAATTGATAATGTCGGCGGTTTCCCTTTCGCGGTCACAAAAGTATTCCGCTCCGACATATCCAGTCGTAACAAACGGATTATCAAGATTTATGCTTTTATATGTCATAACATTGCAATTTTATCACAATGCAAAAATAACATTTTTCCATAAAATGGAAATCATAAAATGGAAAAATAATTTTGTATTGTTTCAAAAACTAACAATTCCACTCATCACTTCCTACATATTCCCCATCGACAGCAGCCTATATTCAATTTCGTAGCTGTCAAGATTCGGCTTCAGCACTTCAGACTTGGATGTTAGCGTTTCAGCATTCAACTTTCGGGGATTGCGTTTCACTTCGGCAATAACGGCTTTTTTGTCCAAATCGCTTATTGCAACCAAATCGATTTCATTTACGCCTTTGCGGTCCCAAAATGCACCAATGTTTGTCACACGCTCCTGCTGGGCAATCTTGTCGCGGAAGTACATTTCAAGTACGCGCCCGCTGTATTGGTCGTAATCCTTTTCTACAATCTCACGCAACAAGTCAAACCGTCCTTGTTCTATCAGCAACTGATTGGGATACACATACCTAAACCAAAAACGCAGGAAATTGTCGGAAATGGTCCAGCGCGAGTTTCGGCTTCCGGGCTTGGAGAAAATCGGACGCACACGGCGGACAAGCATATATTCGTTTTCGAGGTTGTACAGATATGCACCGGTGTTCTTGCCGATTATGGAGTCAATTTCGGGCTGAGTGTTTTTGCCCGATGCAATTAGCTGTAACACAGAGAAATATATGCCATAGTCCCTGCCGAATTCCGAAACAAGAATGTCGCGACCTTCGGTCAAGAATGGCGAGTCGGGCGAAATTACACGCCTCAGCATCTTGCGCCAGGTTACCGCCGCACTGTCCATTAGCACCGAAACATACTTGGCAACTCCGCCCGTAAGCAGATATAGGCAAAGCAGGTCTTCTGATGTGTATTTGCGATTGTAGTCGCCAAGTATTTCCTTTAATGTTGCCACCGAAAAAGGGTTTAGCACCAGCTTTGATGTCTGGCGGGCAAAAAGAGGCTCCTGCCGCCCTTCGAATATGCGTATCATCATTGAGTAGATAGAGCCACAGGCAATGAGATTTATCCGAGCCTTGTCCTTGTTTTTGTCCCAAATGTTGCGAATATTGCCGAAAATGGCAGGATTTACATTATTTAATTCCTGAAATTCATCAATAATAAGTGTAAAAGGCACTTGTTCCGAATACTTCATCAGCATTTCGAAAACCTCAGCGAAACTCGATGCCGTTCCCATGAAGTTCGTGCCGAGCTGCCTTTCTGCTTCCTGCTGGAAACTATATGCAAGAAGAGCTTCGCTTTGTCTTGTAACAAAAAAGTACAAAGCAGGGTTACCTTTTACCGACTCGAGAAGCAAACTAGTCTTGCCTATACGCCTTCTGCCCACCATCACTGTGAAGCAGGATGTCTTTTTGGATTGAATCCGAGATGCTTTTAGTGACCTCAATTCGTCTTTTCTATCGTAGAACTTCATAATTATTAGCGTTTTATGTGACTTATAATTTAATAGTAATTAAGTTAATTTCCATTAAATTGTCGCAAAGGTAATTCTTTTTATTTGATCTGCAATGGGAATAAACAAAATTTTTGTCACAATTTTTGAATTTTATATTTTTATAATAACTTGTTTATTAGTAAAATAATACGAAATTAACTTAACAAATATTAAGTTAATGGGTATTAAATTATTATTATAAGGTAAATTGTGCGTTGTCACAATTTTTGTTTTGCTTGCTTCAACTTCGCTTACTTCGGGTGTCGCTCAGCACACCGCAGCACGAGCCGAGACAAAAACATGCGCCAACAATATATAACGTAGATCTTTCCTATATAAATGTAACCTTACCCTTCGACAGGCTCAAGAGGCGGTTAAATGAAAGAGCCGTGCCATGAGCAAAATAATAATCATTTATATTTTCCTCTTCCCACAAAAAAGCACTATCTTTGCACTTTTAAAATTTTAAGTAAAAATGACAGAAAAAAGATTTAAACTGCTGAATAACATTACCGGATGGGTAGTATTCCTGGTAGCGGCAATCACTTACCTGCTTACTATCGAACCCACGGTAAGTTTTTGGGACTGCGGTGAATTCATTTCATCATCAAATAAAATGCAGATTGGCCACCCGCCTGGAGCACCTTTCTTCATGGTAATAGCACGATTCTTTGCAATGTTTGCATCTGGCCCAGAACAGGTAGCCATGATGATAAACTCAATGTCGGCTTTGGCAAGCGCATTCACAATATTGTTCCTTTTCTGGACAATCACTTTCCTTGCCAAGCATCTCATTGCCAAGGATGGCAACTACAATATCGGTAACACTATCGCAATATTGGCTTGCAGCACGATAGGCGCATTAGCATACACCTTCTCCGACACCTTCTGGTTCTCGGCTGTCGAAGGAGAAGTTTACGCTTTCTCGTCGTTCTTCACGGCAATAGTGTTCTGGGCAATAACCAAGTGGTACGACTCCGACATCGAAGACCCGACCTCAAGGAGATGGATTCTGCTCATCGGACTTATGGAAGGTATGGCAATTGGCGTTCACCTGCTTAACTTGCTTACTCTGCCAGCAATCGCATTCGTAGTTTACTACCGCAAATTCAAGCCGCAGACGAGCGGACGCAGATTCTGGGGATTTATGCTTACAGGAATAGTATCGTTGCTTGCTATTGCAGTGATTATGTGGGGAATAATACCGGGCGTGGCTGTTGTCGCTTCAAAGTTCGAACTTCTGTTTACCAACACTTTCGGCGCACCGTTCAACACTGGACTTATCGTTTGGACAATACTTACAGTCGCCTGCTTGGTTCTCAGCATTTTCTTCACGCAAAAGAGCAATAATGTCATTCTGAACACCATATTCCCGACATTGTCGATGATACTTACAGGCGCATTGCTTTTCACTGGAAACACTTTCTTCAACATCTTGATAATCGCAGCGATGGTATTCTGCCTGATAAAGTTCATCGCCAAGAAGCACAGGTCGTTGCTCAACACGGCAATGCTTTTCCTTACAATGATTATTATCGGCTACTCGAGTTACGCCATAATAATAATAAGGTCTAACGCCAACCCGCCGATGAACCAGAACAATCCCGAAGATATGTTCAACCTTCTCTCCTACCTCAACCGCGAACAGTACGGCGACCGTCCGCTGCTCTACGGACAGGATTTCAACGCTCAGTTCGAGAAGTACGAGAACACTACTGAAATCTACACCAAGCGTGGCGACAAGTATGTGTGCGTTGGTCATAGGTTTAAGCCGGTTTTCAAGGCTAGCGGATGTAGGGTGTTCCCGCGTATGTACAGCCGCGAAGCCGAACATATTTCGGTTTACAAGGATTTTGGTGGAATGAAGCAATCGCAGAAGAAGCCGACAGGACTCAACAACATAAAGTTCTTCGTAAACTACCAACTCAACTGGATGTACTGGCGCTATTTCCTGTGGAATTTCTCGGGAAGGCAGAACGACATTCAGGGACACGGTAACACCGTCCACGGCAACTGGATTACAGGTTTCGATGCATGGGACAACGCACGCCTCGGCGACCAGAGCCTCCTGCCCGACTATCTGAAGAACAACAAGGGACACAACCGCTACTTTATGCTTCCTTTGATACTTGGTCTCATCGGACTTGTTTACCAACTTTGGAAGAACACAAAGGACTGGTGGATTGTTTCTTTGCTCTTTATTCTCACAGGTATAGCAATCGTTGTTTACCTCAACCAGACGCCAATTCAACCACGTGAACGAGACTACGCATACGCTGGTTCGTTCTACGCATTTGCAATATGGATTGGACTTGGTGCTGCTGCAATCTACGAACTTTTCAAGAAGTTCACTCCGGGTGCAGTCGCAGGAATAGTTGCATTACTTATTTGCGCTCCAGTGCCTTACATTATGGCAGAACAAAACTGGGACGACCACGACCGCAGCAACCGCTACGCAGCGCACGATTTTGCTCGCAACTACCTGGAAACCTGCGCTCCAAATGCAATTCTGTTCACACACGGCGACAACGATACCTTCCCTGTTTGGTATGCCCAGGAAGTTGAAGGCGTAAGACCCGATGTAAAGATTTGCTGTCTGCCCTACTTCGCATCCGACTGGTACATCGACCAGATGAAGTGCGCAAGTTACGACGCAAAGCCAATGCCTCTCTCATTTGAACGTATCAAGTACGAGCCCAACACACGCGACCAACTTATGATTGATTCGCGTCGCAAAGACAAGGGATTTATGCCGCTGCAGGAGTTCTTGGACTACATAAATGACGACAAGAATGTAGTAAAAACTGGAGACGACACTTATTACCTCTTCCCGTCGAAGAAATTCTCGTTCAAGGCCGACCCGAAGAAAGTCATCGAGTACGGCTGCGTATATCCGGGATACTACAAGGATACCGCAGGAGAAACCGAAATCTACTTCGATACCGTTCTCAACATCGACCTCAACAGAGACTATCTGCTCAAGAACGAAATGATGATTCTCGACCTCTTGAACACCAACGACTGGGAACGTCCAATCTACATCACATCGCTCGGTAGCCGTCACACCTTGAACCTCGACAACTACTTCCACAACGAAGGTTTTGCATTCCGTCTCACCCCGATGAACAAGAAGGCAAAAGCACCGGAAGGCGTTGCCAACAGCGACATCAACACCGACATTATGTACAACAACCTGATGAATGTTTACACATGGGGCAATATCAACGACCCGAATGTTTACGTTGACCAGACCATACTTCGCACCACCAAGATTGTGAAGATTAGAAACAATTTCGGCGAACTTGCAAAGGCTCTTGTAAAGGAAGGCAAGACCGACAAGGCGAAGGAAGTTATGGAAAGGTGCGACTCTGTTATGCCACCTGCAATGTACCCAGTTACCTATTTCGACTGCGACTACACCGAAGGCTACTATCAGGCTGGAGAAGCCGAAACCGCCGACAGCATACTTGTTGCAGGAATAGAATCGGTTCTTACCGAACTCAACTACTACAAGTCGCTCGACAAGCAGAAGCGAAACACCAACGCTCAGGAAATTCAGATAAACATTGCAACCCTCGGCAGGATAGTTTCTATTTTCCAGAAGAACGAGCGCACAGAACTATTCAACACATACTATTCACTATACGCAGAAAATGCAGAATGGTATGAAAGTTTGTAGTTGCGTAACAATATTGATTTTTATGGTTTGCTGTACGATTTTATCGTGCAGCAAACCTATTAATACAATAGAGACAACTGCTCCTGTTAAGGAAAATAAAATTCTGTGTCCCAATGGCATAACAGCAACTTTAAAGAACTTGACAGGACTTGACGGCTGTTCGTGGGTACTTGTCCTCGAGAACGGCAAAAAGTTAGAACCGACAAACCTCAAAAAATTCGACCACATAAAACTTGAAGACGGCAAACAAGTAATTGTCGAATACGAAACCAAGCCATTGGCAGCAAGTATATGTATGGTCGGAACAATAGTGGAAATTATTTGTATATCAGAGAAATAATGGCTGATTTTTGAATTTTTCGCCATTTTTTGACAAGAAATGTACAAAATAGGTATTGCAAGAAATATTGAAAAACGATATTTTTGCAACTCAAAAATTTAAAAGGAAAAATGTCAATTAATTCGTTTTTTTCGAGATTTAAACCTAAGGAAAACAAGTTCTTCCCGATGATAAATACAGTCGGCGACCTATTGGCAAAAGCCGCAGAAAAGCAGGCCGAACTCATCAAAAAGCCGACTTTTGAAGAAATGGAAGAAGACTATAAATTAATTAAGGAATGTGAAACTCAGTCGGATACCGAAATTGCAAAGATTTACGAGGAACTGAACATTTCGTTCATCACGCCTTTCGACCGCGAAGACATCCACAGCCTCTGCGAAACCGTTGACGACACGCTGGATTTCATAAATTCCACTTCGAAGCGAATACTGCTGTTCAGACCGAAGCAAATTCCTGATGTCGCAACAAGGATGACTGAAATCATCAGCGAATGCTGCCAGGCAATAAGCATTTCTCTTCACGAACTCAAGACCGTCAACAAGAAGCCCGATGTAGCACTCAAGCAATGCGAACTTCTCCACGACCTTGAGCAGGAAGCCGACGAAATTTATGAGAACTTTGTAAAGAAACTCTTCGAGGAAGAAACCGACAACAAGGAAATCATAAAGAACAAGGAAATCATACAGCACATGGAGCGCACCACCGATATGGCAAAGCACGTGGGCAAAATCATCAAGACCATAATCGTAAAATACGCATAGTATGGGCTTTCTGATTACTATTATAATATTAGCAATCATCTTCGACTTCATAAACGGATTCCACGATGCCGCAAACTCCATAGCGACAGTGGTTTCAACAAGAGTCCTCTCCCCTACCCAAGCAGTAATCTGGTCGGCATTCTTCAACTTCGTTGCATTCTTTATCGCCGAATACATACTTGGATTCAACATCGCCAACACCGTACAAAAGACCGTCGAGGAAGCATACGTAACAATGCCTCTGCTAATTTCAGGTCTGGTTGCAGCAATAACTTGGAGCCTTATAACTTGGTGGAAAGGAATACCATCTAGTTCGTCGCACACACTTATTGGCGGACTTACAGGTGCAGCCATAGCCGCCAAAGGATGGGAAGCAGTACACTGGTCTACAGTAGGTTACATTGCAATGTTCATATTCTTTGCACCGCTTATCGGTTTCATTGCAGGCAACCTTATAACAATACTTCTGTACTGGATTGCAAGAAAAGCAAAACCGCATAGAGCAGACAAATGGTTCAAGCGACTGCAACTTCTGTCGTCTGCCTGCTTGAGCATAGGTCACGGACTTAACGACTCGCAGAAGGAAATTGGTCTTATCGCCTGTGCAATGGTAGCCTACGGCTCGCAATATGGCTTCGACGGACTTAGCGAATGGCTTCTGCCAGACACCATCACCAATGCCGGTACAAATGCCAATCTCACAGGAGCACCAAGTTGGATTCCAATCGTCTGCATAACCGCAATAGCAATAGGAACAATGTCGGGCGGATGGAAAATCATCAAAACCATGGGTAACCGCATCACAAAGATAACACCAGTCGAAGGCTTCTGCTCGCAGACGGCAGGTGCAATAACGCTTTTCATCACCCAGCATTTGGGCGTTCCTGTAAGCACCACTCACGTAATTTCTGGAAGCATTATGGGCGTAGGCTCAATAAAGCGTCTCTCGGCAGTTCGCTGGGGCGTTACCCTCGACCTTATTATCGCTTGGATTATCACAATCCCAATAAGTGCTGCAATAGGTATGGTGACATACTATGTAATGGCGTTGTTCATGTAATGTTTGAAGGATTTGAAGATTTGAAAATTCGAAGATTCAATCTGCGGAGTGCTGAGACGCCCCCTGTGCAGTACTGAGCTTGTCGAAGTAAGCGTAGTCGAAGGGTAAGTCGAAGGGTCGAAGTAAGCGGAGACGAATAGAAATCTTCCAACCTAAAACATCAGTTTCAAAATATCCTCATTCGTAACGCCAAGGAAATAATCCTCCGCATTTACTTTTGCAAGTTTTTCCGATATTGCCTTTTCTTCGTGTGGTAAACCAACCAGCAACCCCTCAAATTCCGAAACATCCTTCTTTGCAAAGAAATCACCATAAATCTTGACTCCTACAATAGAGCCCTTCTCTATATTCAAATGAATTTCAATATTTCCACCTGCAGTCCTTATCATCTTCGAATACGAATATTTAGGCGAATGACCGAAATTCCAGTCCCAAGTCGAATACTTTTCATCACGCAACTTGGTTATTGCTGCAATATCTTCATCAGAAAACTCATACATTTGACAATTGGGCTTTGTATCCATGATATGCTTCATCACCAAATCGCTGAACTGCAAAACAGTAAGCGGTTGCTTCAGATGTTCACTGATATTTGTCACACGCTTGCGCACAGATTTCACTGCCTTGTCCTCAAACTTGAGCGGATTCACTTTCAATGCATTAGACATATCGGTCATTGCCGTATCGAAAAGCAAAGTTCCGTGATGCAAAATACGTCCATTGCTAATACATTGCGCATTACCCGAAAACTTCCGTCCGTCAATCATAAGGTCGTTGCGCCCTTCGAAACGGGCATCGACGCCAAGACCGTTAAGCACTTCGAGTATAGGTTGCGTAAAAGTACGGAAATTGCCTGTGCTATTGCTTTCACAAAAAGTAAAGTTCAAGTTCTGCAAATCGTGGAACACAGCGCCACCTCCTGTCAGACGACGAACGACCTTAATACCTTTTTCCTTGACAAAATCGAGATTTATCTCGGCAAGCGAATTCTGGAATCGCCCTACAATAATTGCAGGTTCGTTGCGCCATAGCATAAAGACATCATCATCGAAATGAGTAAATACATATTCCTCAACAGCCATATTGAAATAGGCATCGTTGGAAGTGTTGAATATACAAAGCATAATAATTATATTATCGCAAATATGCTATACTATGCATAATTTAAAAGGAAAAGCAGAAATCGGGATAAAGAAAAAGCCTATCAAATGGAACTACTTTTCAAGCTTCTTCTTCATTCCATCAAGCAACGACTGAATCTCATTTATATCCTTCTCCATTTTTGAGATTTCCTTAGAGTATTCATCAAGCTGCTGAATCTCTTTCAGAGCATTCAATTGAGTTCTAAGAGCTATCAGAGCTTCCTCAAAAGACTTTACTGGCCGAAAAATATATTTCTCCAAAGCCGATTCCAATGCTTCGCCACGAAGATTCTTTGCAACGATAACACCATTACCATCAATGAGAAAGTTGCAAGGAATACTATTAACCTGATACATACGACCAGCCTCAGAATTCCAATACTGTAAATCGCTGACATTTGTCCACGTAAGCTTATCGGACTCAATGGCTTTCGTCCAGTTTTCCGCCGTTTTGTCCAACGACACGCCATAAACGGTAAAACCATCACCTGCTTGGAAATACTTGTCCTTGTATGCATTGTAAGCTTTCACTACATTGGGATTTTCCTTGCGACATGGTCCACACCACGAAGCCCAGAAATCTATCAGCACCATCTTACCTCGCAACGATGACAATTTTATAGTATCGCCATTAGGATTTGGCAGACTAATTTCCGGAGCAATATTTCCAACATTAATGCCTATATTTTGTGCTCCTAAAACAAATGAAATCATTATGGCAACAGCCAAAAACACCAATTTCTTCATAATATTAGTATTTTATTCGTTCTATTTTTGCGCCCAACTTGTTCAGGCGTACATCAATATTCTCATAACCACGGTCAATCTGCTCTATGTTCCTAATTATGCTTGTCCCCTGCGCCGACATAGCTGCGATAAGCAAAGCCATACCTGCACGAATATCAGGAGAGTTCATCGTAGTACCACGAAGCCTTATCTGATTGTCAAGGCCAATTACAGTTGCCCTGTGCGGGTCGCAAAGTATAATCTGCGCACCCATATCTATCAACTTATCAACGAAGAACAGACGGCTCTCGAACATCTTCTGGTGAATCAGCACACTGCCCTTCGCCTGCGTAGCAACGACCAAGAACACACTAAGCAAGTCGGGCGTAAGTCCTGGCCAAATGGCATCCGAAATGTTCATTATGGAGCCATCGATAAAGCTTTCAATCTGGTAATGGTCGTGATGAGGAATATAAATGTCGTCGTTGATATGTTCGAGCTTGATACCCAACCTGCGGAACGAATCTGGAATTATTCCCAGCATATCGTAGCGCACATTCTTGATTGTCAGTTCCGAACCCGTCATAGCCGCCATACCGATGAAACTTCCGATTTCAATCATATCGGGCAAAATCGTATGTTCTGCGCCGTGAAAATCGTCAACGCCCTCAATATGAAGCAAGTTGGAACCAATTCCAGTTATCTTTGCACCCATCCTGTTCAACAATTTGCACAACTGCTGGATATATGGTTCGCAGGCAGCATTGTAGATGGTAGTTTCTCCTTTTGCCTTCACTGCCGCCATAATAATGTTGGCAGTACCAGTTACCGAAGCCTCCTCAAGATGAATGTAAGTACCTTCAAGTTTTTCGGCTTCAAGCGTGTAGAAATTCTCCTCGAAACTATAGTTAAACTTTGCACCAAGTTTTTGGAAACCAATAAAATGCGTATCCAAACGACGACGGCCAATCTTATCGCCACCCGGCTTCGGCATATAAACTTTTCCGAAACGTGCCAGCAACGGACCGAGAATCATAATTGAACCTCTAAGTGCAGCACCATCAGCACGGAAGGCATCAGATTCGAGGTAATCGAGATTAACATCGTCGGCCTTGAACGTATAAACGCCATTGCCGTGACGGGTAACCTTCACTCCCATCGCAATGAGCAAGTCTATCAACTTGTTAACATCCAAAATGTTAGGCACATTGCTGATTTTTACGCTTTCGCTCGTGAGCAAAGTCGCACAAATTACCTGCAAGGCTTCATTCTTCGCACCCTGCGGAACAATTTCACCACTTAATGCGTGTCCTCCCTCTATCTTGAAAGTTCCCATTATTGCTGAACGTTTTTGTGTTTCTTTTTCTTTCTCTGCGGATTGCCCATAGGCTGTGGCTGTGCTGCCTTTTTCTTCTTCTTACCAGTTACTGGAGCAGCCTGAGCCTGCAAGAGAACATCCTTGTAATCACCTAGTTTTATATTTTCAGGAACCTGTATTCTGCCCTCGCTCATAAATACAATCTCGCGGAATATAACATCATCAGGAATCAATTCCTTTTTCCACTGTATATACGAACGCTTCATATAGTTTGCAACTTCCAAAAAGAACTCGCGCTGTCTGTCGGGGTCGGTTTCTTCTTCCAACTTCTTAAGCATTCCCTCGGTAATCTTGCCATAATGCCTAAAAACAATCTTATTGTCTGAATAGGAAAGTCTTTCTGGCTTCTGCGACTTAACCTCCTCTGTTATCACAGGATAAGGCCAATCGACATCAAGTTTAAAACCAGACAATTCGGCAAGCTGGTCCCAAAGTTTCTTCCTATAGTCAGCCTCTTCCCTTATGGCAGGATTCATATTCTCCATAATCTTAACGAGAGTCCGAGCCGCCCTGTTGCGCTCATTTCTATCGGCAATTTGACAGCAATGGTCAACCATCTGCTGCGTAATCCTTCCATACTCAGGGATTCTCAAGTGAGGCCGTTGTGTATTGTAGTCCATGTTTTATTTTTTTGCAAAGTTAGTCCAAGATTTGCAATTTAGCAAACTTTAATAATAATGTTTTAGTGTCACCGCTGTCGAATTCAACAACCAGCTTGGTATTCTCCTCTTCACCGATTCTGCTCATTATCCTACCCTCGCCAAACATCTTGTGCTTTATTCTTACGCCTTCGACCAACTGGCTTGAGTCGGCTATTTCCTCAGATGGACGCGACGACATCTTTTTCAACGGCACAAGATTCCTCGGCTGCTGCTGTTCAACAGGCTTAAAACTAACGGTTTGCGGCGACGATGCTGTCGAGAAAGACGGCTTGCGCTGGAACTTGGTATAACCTTCAAACTCATCGTCGAACGTAGCCAAGAACGGACTTGCCGAAAGACCGTGCCAATCGACATACGAAACGTCAATATCCTTGAGGAAGCGGCTCGGCGCCATTGGCGTAAGTTTTCCAAAACGGAAGCGGTTTTCGGCGTAATACAGCATTATCCTCTTCTTCGCCCTTGTGACCGCCACATAAAACAGACGGCGTTCCTCCTCCAAGTCGCGAGGGTCCATAACCGTAAGTGCACCAGGGAACAAGTTTTCCTCCACGCCGGTCACGAAAACATTATCGTACTCAAGTCCTTTCGACGAATGTATCGTCATCAGCGACACGCGGTTAAGGTCACCATCGTCAGGCTCTTCAAGGTCGGTAAGCACCGATACGTTTTCAAGGTAATTCAGGATTCCAATGGGATCGCCAGTTTCACGGCGAGTATCGCAGAACATCTTCACACCGTTGAGAAGTTCCTGCACGTTTTCGCGACGTCCCTCTCCCTCCGGAGTCTTGTCGGTCTGCAAGTCGCTGATAATCCCCGACTCCTTAAGCATCTCATCCACAAACGAATATGCATCGTAGGAATCTATCTTTTCTGCAAAACCGCTTATCATCACAGCAAACTCCTTCAGTCGCATACGAGTGGGCGTATTCACATCAAGCGGATACTTTTCAGGAGAAAAAATAATGTCCCACACAGAAACCTGCATACTTTCTGCCGCTGCCACCACCTTGTCGATGGTTGTCTGCCCGATTTTTCGCGACGGATAGTTCACAATTCGCTTGAACGACTGCACATCGTTGTGGTTAACAGTATATCTGACGTATGCTAACGCATCCTTTATTTCCTTGCGCTGGTAGAACGACATTCCTCCGAAAACCTTGTATGGAATGCCAAGATTACGCATCGACTCCTCCAGAATTCTCGACTGGGCATTGGTTCTGTATAGCACCGCAAAATCGGAATATTTAGCCCCTGCATCGTGCAATTCAATAATCTTCTTGGCGACCATCACGCCTTCCATATTGTCAGACACAGCCTTGTTAATCTGTACTTTATCTCCGACTTCGTTCTCAGAGAACACTTTTTTCTTAATCTGCTCCTTGTTCTTATTTATCAACGAATTGGCGGCATCGACAATATTCTGTGTGCTACGATAGTTCTGTTCAAGTTTAAACAATTTGTAGTCGGGGTAGTCGTTCTTGAAATTCAATATGTTCTGAATTTCGGCACCACGGAAAGAATAAATGCTCTGCGCATCGTCACCCACGACAAAAAGCCGACGGTTCTTTTCCGACAACCTCTTGACAATCAAGTACTGAGCAAAGTTCGTATCCTGATACTCGTCTACCAAATAGTAGTCGAAGCGTTCCTGATATTTGGCCAAAGTCCCCGGGTCAATCTTGAAAAGAATATTTGTATATAGCAACAAGTCGTCGAAATCCATCACATTGGAACGCCTGCACCTTGTATAATACAACTTATAGATATTTCCAAACTCGGGACGTTTTGCGCCACGGTCTTCGGTAGCATAGCCGGGATTAGCCAAGTATGCATCGGGAAGTACAAGTCTGTTCTTGCATGCCGAAATGCGGTTCGCAATACTCTTGTACTTGTAGTTGTCCTCGTCAAGTTTCATCTCCTTGATTATGTCCTTCACAAGATTTTGCGAGTCGGTAGCATCGTTAATGGTATAACTGCTCGTGAAGCCAATTTTTTCGGCTTCAATCCTAAGTATCTTGCCAAAAATGGAGTGAAAAGTACCCATCCACAAAGCCTGCGAAGCATTGTAGCCGAGCAATGTGTCGATTCGTTCCTTCATTTCGGCGGCGGCCTTGTTGGTAAACGTCAGTGCCATTATCCTATGCGGGTCCATTCCCTTTGATATTAGGTAAGCAATCTTATGTGTAAGCACCCTCGTCTTCCCAGAACCTGCACCTGCAATCACAAGACTTGGTCCATCGCAATATATAACCGCCTCTTTCTGAGGCTCATTCAATCCGTCAACAAATGTATTTTCCGTTTCCATCGTCAATTTTTCTCAACGACAAAAATACTAACGAAACGCATTAGCGAAGATATAATTGGCACAAACTTATCAACAAAATCCGCGGTTCTTTCATTTGGAAAATGTTGTTATTTATGATACATACAGTTACATTTGAATAAATCCGCTGGCTGAGCTTCGATTGCTGAGCCCGCCGAAGTATCGAAGTCAAGATGACGAAATGATATAATGCGTATTAACCTTACCATTCGACCCTTCGACTCCGCTCAGGGAGCGAAGGGGGGCGGTTAAATGAAAGAGACGTAAACAAAATCACTTGTTGAGTTTGCGCTGCTCACGCCTGTAATCACGATTAATATTCGGATTGTATTTCTGTCCGAACTGATATGCTATATACATCGACCACATAAAGTTATGCGGCTGGTCATACATTATCGTAACAGGCCAATAGTAGAAATCGAGAATAGTGCCAACCTCAATGGCACTAACCAGCATTGCGTTCTTTGCAAAGTCAAATGAAAAATCCAACTTTATATAATTGCCAGGACGTACCTTTATCTCTTTAAGTCCAGTAGAAAAGGAAGACTTCGTAATAATATCATAGACATTCCCCGAATAATAGTCCTCAAACTTATGGCTACTATAATAATAGCTTGCCTGGTTATTAAAAACAGTCACACTATCAACCATTTCGTAATACACTGGTTTTTCGAATGCGAATGAAAAGCCAGCATTTGCCTGCAAATGTATTGACACGCTGTTTTTGTCGCGCTTGTCGAAAATCATCCAGTTATAGCCGTAGCCAAAACGAATATTATGCACAGAATTTACCTTGCCGAAAACAAACCTCTTGATATTATTGAAGTAAGACGAGAAATAAGTATTTATTACCTTCACCTCCTTCAAATTTTTCACATAATCATACTCAACCTCATAGTTTCTGCGCAACTTATAGTTTACTCTTTGCGCAAAGGTGTACATTAATCCGAAACCATTTGTATTAATCTTTGCTCCGTACTGGTTAACATTGTAGCGAGACGCCTCCCTATCGTCGGCGAATTCTCCTTGAGCACATACAGCAGAATATACACCTACGACAAAAAAAAGCAGCACTATGATTTTCCTAATCAAAGTCATAATACCGCAAAAATAATAAAAAACTTATTCGCACAAAAATTATGCGACTTCTTCTACTTCCACTTCCAATTGAGAAGCATCGCTATATGCAGGACAATTTTCTGCCGTCTTGCAAGAAACCAAAACAGCCGAAGCGAAAATAATCAATAATAATATTGCGCCTAATCTCTTCATGGTTACGATTTTTTATGACACAAAAATAGAAATGTTTTTTATTAGAGACAAATAAAAAGTTGTTTTTTATTAACAGCAAAAATTTAATAGGGTTATTTAACAAAAAAGGAGTCCTTGCGAACTCCTTTCTTTTGTTATGAAATAAGTATTATTCAACTACGACTTTTCTTGTTGCGACCTTGTCTCCTGCGATAATTCTCAAGAAGTAGGTACCAGCTGGCAACGACTTGTCAAAGGTTACAATCTTTTCTCCGTTAACAAGTCTTTCATCCATCATAGCACCGCTTACGCTGAATATCTGGAAAGTTACATCGCCATCGAAATCATCAGAGCTAACTGTGAACTGACCGTTATTTGGATTCGGGAAGACGCTCAAGTTTGCAAACATATTTTCTTCAACAGAATTGGGGAAGAACGAAATCTTAATGCTATGGTCTGAATTTATATTTGTAAATACGATTTCCGACGATGCATAATCAATAATAATATTGCCATCAATCTCAAGCTTGGAAATATGATATCCCGAATTTGGAACAATATTTATAGTAACATCAGAGCCAACAACAACAGTCGTATCAGTAGGTGTTACTACACCTCCTGCTGTTTCAACTTCTACATTGATATTATAGTATGGTCTAACATCTCTAAACTTTGCTACAACATTTTGGTTAGTCGTAATATTTGTAAGAGTATAACGATTATTAACAACAGTTTCCGAAGTTGATGTAAGAGGAGGATATATCATAACATCATTTACATACAAACTATCAAGTTCATAATTTTCATCAGGAGTAAATGTAAGCTCCAAACTGCTACGTGCTGCAACTACAACAGTTCCTTCTGGCGAAATAGTTCCATGACCTTCTGGCACGCTGGTAGTAACCGTACAAACATTAGTACCTTGTACATCCATATCCAAAACATATTCCCTTACAACAGTCTTATTGTCACAAGTCGTTGCATATCTATCATAATGTACCATACCGTCACAGTTTTCTGCTACAAAAGAAGAACCAAGAGGTTCTCCTCCATTAGAGCAAGTTGCAAGAGAAATCTTTATTTGATAATGTCCTGTCTTTGTAAAGAGCATATCGAAATCGACAGGTCTATTTCTGTCAACACAATCATTATCAAACAATCCTAAAGTAAATGCATTTACAGTATAAGTTGAACCATGATATTCTACATCAGAAGAGAATGTTCCATTTCCTCTTGTAATAGGCTTATGAATTACTGTATCGCTAACAACCCATACATCGTATGAAAACAATCCATATCTTGATAAGTCATTGAGGTTTAACGGAGACGAGCTACTATTACTGCTATATGTCATCTTATAATCTACCTGACATAAATTATCAACACTTCCATTAGAATGCATCAGCATTGAGAACCGTACAGAGTCGCCAACCTGATAAGTATCTTCAAGATTAACAAATTCGAAATAAGGTCCAACTGGTATTTCAGCAAATGTTGCCTCTATAGTATGGTCTGCTGTTACATTTTCAAAATTATAGACTCCGTTTACAACATTAGCCGTAATATTAGTTTCTGCATCAAGCATTACTCTTTCGATACGATAACCATCATTTGCTATGATATATACAGTATGACTAGCACCTTCATTAACAACTGCACTTGCAGGAGTAACGGTACCACCAGCACTTGCTGTTGCTGTAATTGTATAAGTAATTAATTCAAATGTTGCGGCTATTGTGTGGTCTGCTGTTACGTTTGAGAAAGTGTAAATACCATCACTAAGCTGACTTGTCACATTTACGTTTCCATCTACTATTACACTTGCAATTCTATATCCAGAATTAGCTGTAATCGTGATTTCCTTGCTGCTTCCACAATTGACAGTACCTGTTTCTGTGATTGTTCCTCCGTTTCCTGCAGTTGTTGTTATTGTATAAGACAGAACCTCAAATGTTGCGGAAATTGTATGTGGGGTTGTTACGTTAACAAATGTATAAACACCATTAACGACATCGTCCGTAACATTTTCTTCATTTTCAGTTTCTGCATCAACTATTACGCTTGCAATACGATAGCAACTGTTAGCTGCGATTGTGAAAGCCTTGTCATCTCCTTCTTCAACTGTAACTTCACCCGATGGAGTTATTGTTCCATTTTCACCAGCTGTTGCTGTAATTGTGTAGCTCGTTGGTATTTCCTCGAATGTAGCTGCAATTGTGTGGTCTGCGGTTACGTTCTCGAATGTATAAACGCCATCGGCTGCGATAACCGCTTCTGTAACATTTTCATTTGCGGTTGCTGCATCAACTATTACGCTTGCGATTCTGTAGCCTTCGCTTGCTGAAATTGTGAAAGACTGTTCTTCTCCTTCTTCAACTGTAACCTCACCAGATGGAGTTATTGTTCCATTTTCATCAGCTGTTGCTGTAATTGTGTAGCTCGTTGGTATTTCCTCGAAAGTAGCTGCAATTGTGTGGTCTGCAGTTACGTTCTCGAATGTATAAATGCCATTGGCTGCTATAACCGCTTCGGTAACATTTTCATTTGCAGTTGCTGCATCAACTATTACGCTTGCGATTCTATAGCCTTCGCTTGCTGAAATTGTGAACGACTGTTCTTCTCCTTCTTCAACCGTAACTTCACCCGATGGAGTGATAGTTCCGTTTTCATCAGCTGTTGCTGTAATTGTATAGGTCGTTGGTATTTCCTCGAATGTAGCTGCAATTGTGTGGTCTGCAGTTACGTTCTCGAATGTATAAACACCATCGGCTGCGATAACAGCTTCAGTAACATTTTCATTTGCGGTTGCTGCATCAACTATTACGCTTGCGATTCTGTAGCCTTCGCTTGCTGCAATTGAGAAAGACTGGTCTGCGCCTTCGTTTACCGTCTGCGCACCAGTTGGAGTTATCGTTCCTCCTTCACCAGCAGTTGCCGTGATTGTGTAGGTGATAGCCTCAAATGTTGCTACAATGGTATGGTTTGCAGTTACATTCTCGAATGTGTAAACACCGTTAGCTGCGATAACAGTTTCGGTAACATTTTCTGTTTCGTCAACTATAACGCTAGCAATTCTGTAGCCTTCGTTTGCTGCGATTGTAAACGACTTGTTCTCTCCGCAGTTTGCTGTACATGATTCTGTAATTGTACCGTTTCCTTCGGCAGAAGCAGTAATATTATAGGTGTTAATTGCAAATGTTGCTGCGATAGTGTGAGCTGCAGTTACATTTTCGAATGTGTAAACACCATTTTCGTCAAGGTCAAGGTCAAGGTCAACTTCAACATCGTCAACCAATACGCTTGCAATTCTGTAGCAGTCGTTTGCTGCGATTGTGAACGCCTTGTTCTCTCCGCAGTTTGCAACGTTACCATTTCCATCGTTAGCAGCGATTGAACCGTTTGCATCAGCATTTACTGTAAATGTATAGGTTATCTGCTCGAATGTTGCTTCGATTGTGTGGTCTGCAATAACGTTCTCGAATGTGTAAACGCCGTTGGCTGCGATAACAGTTGCTGTAACTTCAACATCGTCAACCAATACGCTTGCTATTCTGTAGCAGCTTGCAGGAGTAATTGTGAACGCTGGTGTTGCATTTTCATTTATAGTAACCGATGTTGTAACTGCTTCATCATTGTAATAAACGGTTCCGTGTGCACCCACATTAAGAGTAATTGTGTAGGTAGGTATTTCCTCGAATGTAACGTCAAGGGTGTGGTTTGCCGTTACTGCTGCAAAGGTGTAAACGTTGTTTGCATCAAGCTGACCGATTACATCTGTTCCGCCTTCGTTGGCAATGTCCACTATTAGGCTTGCTACTCTGTAACCATCTTCTGGAATAAATGTGAACGCTGGTGTTGAGCTTTCGTTTACGGTAACTGATGTTGCAACTACTTCATCATTGTAAGTAACCGTTCCGTGCTCACCTACAGTAAGAGTAATTGTGTAGGTGATCGCCTCAAATGTAACATCGAGTATGTGGTCTGTTGTTACTGCAGCAAATGTGTAAACATTTCCAACGAGGTCGGTGGTAACATTCGTTTCTCCATCAAGAGTCACGTTTGCTACTCTGTAACCAGTTTCTGGAGTGAGTGTGAACGCTGGGGTTGCTCCTTCATCCACTGTAATCACATCTGCATTTTGAACGGCAGCGTCATTATAAGTAACGTTACCATCACCTGTAATGTTAACAGTAATTTGATAACTCTGGGCATTAGCAAATACCGATAGCAGCAATGCCACACAAATTAAAATAAAACTTCTTCTCATAACAATTCTGAAAAATCGAAGACATAAATTTCCTGAAAACGCGCACCGTCCTCGGTTAAATGCACGCTCTTCCTTAATTTACTCTTATGTTCTAAATATCTGTTATACATAAATTTATAACCACAATCTTCTGCAATATGGGTACAATTACCTTTATTACAAAAAACCAGACAAAGAAAATACTTTTTATTGACAATGCAAAAAAATTATTAAGTGTTTCCAACAATTTTGTTAACAGCACATTCACACACCTATAAATAAAAAAAAAGACTGCCAAAATTTTCGGCAGTCTTTAATGTCATATCCTCTTTTATTTCAGATGGTCTTCGAAATATCTTGTAACCGTTCTCATCAGGTGAACCCTGTCAAGTCCGCGGACATTGTGCTCGTGGTTGGGGTAAACGAAATAGTCAACCAGCACCTTGTTCTCGATACACTTGTTGAGGAACTGCAAACTATGCTGCCAAACCACAACCGGGTCTATGCATCCGTGGATAATCATCAGGCGACCTTTCAGTTTGTCGGCCTTGTTGAGCAGACTTGCCTTCTCGTAGCCTTCGGGATTCTCCTGCGGAGTATCCATGTAGCGTTCGCCGTACATTACCTCGTAGTATTTCCAGTCGATAACTGGTCCGCCAGCAACACCAACCTTGAAGATGTCGGCGCAGTCGGTCATAAGCGTAGTGGTCATAAACCCGCCGAAACTCCATCCATGTACGCCAAGCCTGTCCATATCGACATAGCCAAGAGACTTCAGGAACTCAACGCCAGTCAACTGGTCGCGGGTCTCAACAGTACCGAGCTGTCTGTGTATGCAACTTTCGAACTCGAAGCCACGGTTAGCAGAACCACGGTTGTCAAGAGTGAACATCACATAGCCGTTCTGCGCCATATACATATCCCAGCCAGCAGCACCACCGAAACGAGAATTTGTAATCAACTGAGCGTGAGGACCACCATAGACATAAACTATTGCAGGATATTTCTTGTTCGGGTCGAAGTCGGGAGGAGTGATGAGACGATAGTAAAGGTCGGTCTTGCCATCGTCGGCCTTAAGTGTTCCAATCTTCAAAGTCGGCATCTTGAAATCGGCAAGAGGATTCTCTGCCGTCAGCAAGGTTGAAATCTTCTTTCCAGTAGAAGTCTGATAAAGGACATATTCGCGCGGAACAGTAGTCGATTCGTAAGAATCTACCATATATTCTCCATCATTGGAAAGTATAGCATCGTGGCTTCCACTGTTGCCCGAAATCAAAGTCATATTTCCAGAAGCAATGTTGACCTTATAAATCGTGAAGTCAATCGGAGTTTCCTTATTTGCCTTTATGATAATATCTTGATTCTTATTTGCGAAGCCACAAATTTCCTGCACTTCGAATTCGCCTTTTGTAATCTGCGAAATCTGCTTGCCATCTATATTATATAGGTATAGGTGCCAGTAGCCATCCTTACGCGACCAGTAGATGAACTTTTCGGGGTCGTTGGGCAAGAAAGTAAGCGGTTGCTGAGGCTCAACATAACGGTCGTTCTTCTCCTCGAACAAAAGTTTCTCAAACTTTCCAGTTGTGGCATTGTAGCGACGCATCTGCAGATGGTTCTGCTCGCGGTTGAGAACGCCGACATAGATAGACTTCTCGTCCGGACTCCAAGTTACCATAGTAAGAAACTGGTCTTTAGGACCTTCTACCTCAAGGTAGGTTATCTTCTGCGTAGCCATGTTGAACACTCCAATCATAACCTCTTCGCTGTCCATTCCTGCCATACAATATTTCTCTGGTTTCAACTTTGCCACGCGCTCGTTCACGTCAACAATAGGATAATCAGAAACCTTGCTGTTGTCCTTGCGGTAGAATGCCAAGTAGTTGCCCTTTGGCGACCAGAAAATTCCGCCATCAATACCGAACTCGTTACGATGAACCGTCTGACCATAAACTATGTTGCTGTCCTTCTCATCGCTAACTTTCATAATCTTACTGCCTGACCTTATGAGAAGATTATTGTCAACCGTATATGCAATACTTGAGTTTGCTGCGCAATAGGTCGCATTCTCAACATCATCGTCGCACTTGGCAGCCGACTTAAGCGTCTTCTTTATCACATCAAAAACACAAACATTATTGCCTACATGAATTTCCATCTCATTCTTGGAAAGCCAAGAATATTCGGGATAAGACCTTGATGGCGCAAAGCCATTTTTCTTAAGTTCAGAAACCAATTCCTCCAATGTAAACAACGTGGACGACTTCTTATTGTCAAATGAAAATTCCACCAGGTTACGACCATCCCACTTTGTACAAGTCTTGGTATCGGGACGAATCTGCAAACCATAAATCATTTCAGGATAATACTCACGCCATACGCCTACTACGGCATCATCAATTGTCAAAGATTTGGTCTGCGCGCCTAAATAAAAAGGCAGAAGGCAAGCCAACAATGAAATTACAAATACTACTTTTCTTACCATTTTCACTTATTTTTTATTATGCAAAAATAAATAATTATAGCACTCCACAGCACACCTATTAATTATTTTAAGGGATGATAATATGCACAAACACAAAACAAGAGAAAGAACATCGACAACAACAATCTAATAATCAACAACATAAAGAAACAGCAACCGCGCATTACAAAAAAATCACAAAAAAATCTTTTCAACAACCTATTGTTAATTAAAATAAAAGCCTTACCTTTGCAACGATTGTTTTTGAGTAAGAGTTTTGTGTATGGGTATTGCTTGATGCCCATATTTTTTTGCAAAGAGATGAAACAGAACCTTCACATATTGCTCATAATAGCATTTGCACTCGCAGCTGCATTGCCAGCAAACGCACAAAACGACTCTTTGATCCAACGAATCAAACTGCACAACATTTCAATAATACCGCCAAAGCATTTTGAGTACGACACTGCCTCGGACAAGATTTTCCACCAAGGTTCAATGTCTTCCATACAAATACAGATTGTAAAAAATCGGAATTTCAGACGCATAACATCTGCAATTACAGACAAATACATAATGTCACAAGGACTTGAACCTCTTGGCAAGCAAGAAACCTCTATGCAAAACAGCGACGAAGCCATTATCTACAAATGCAGGTTCAAGTCGCACGACGACAACGGCAAAGAACTATACTTCAACAGACTAATGCTCTTCACAGGAAAGGAAAGCACAATATGGGTAACAGCGGATTTTCCCGAATGCATAGCGAAACAGATAGAGGAACCGATAACAAGCAGCATAAAAACCATATTGTCGGAACGATAGCAAATCATTTCGACTTGATTTTCAAACAGATACGCAACCAAATAGGACAAAAGTTAAAAAAGTTTAACATTTTTTTATCAGAATGCTTGTTTGTATTGAAATAATCGCTACATTTGCACCTATGAGTCAAACTCTAAATATTGAAGATTATGAGTAAGAGTTTAATAAAGGGATTAATAGTAGTTGCGACAGCGATTTTCTTGAGCAACAGCGCATTACACGCACAACAGCTACCATTGTTCAGCCAGTATATGATGAACGACTTCTACATAAATCCAGCTGTGGCAGGTACTAAAGATTATGCACCTATCGTCATCGGTGTACATAAGCAATGGGTAGGTATGAAGGAAGCTCCATCAACACAAACTTTATCGGGACACACATCCTTATACCATAAAACTATGGGTCTCGGTGGTATCCTATTCCACGACAAATATGGACCTGCAAGCGAAATAGGCTTCAAGGCCATTTACTCATACATTTTCAGGATAACAAGACACGACAACATTTCACTCGGTTTATCAGCCGAATGCTATCAATACAAACTCGACCAGAGAAACTTCGACCCGACCTGGTACGACGATCCATCATTGACTTACCTTATTGAAAAGACAATAATTCCAGATGCTACGTTCGGTGTATATGCATACGGCAAGCACTACTATGCTAGTTTGACAGCAGCAAACCTTTTCCAGTCGAAAATGAAAGTTAACCAAAACATCAAGGAAAACAAAATGGTAAGACACTATTTCCTGTTTGGTGGCTATAGATTTGAATTCAACAAGAAGAGCAAAAAGGCTACAGAATTTGAACTTGAACCGTCAATAATGATTAAGACAACCGAATTGACCCTTCCTCAGTTTGATATCAACCTCAAGTTCTTCATCAAGCAGGACTACTGGTTTGGCGTTTCTGTTCGTCCTGGCGACTCGTTCATTGCTAATGTCGGTGTCAAGTACAAACAATATTACTTCGGTTATGCCTACGATGTTACATTCAGCGACCTTTCTAATTACACTTGGGGTTCGCAGGAATTTATCTTCGGTGTTAACATTGGAGAAAATTCACGTAAGCACCGTAGTTTCTTCTAAAGAGTTAAATAAAAGAATATATTGCAAAAGGCTATCAAAAGATAGCCTTTTCTTATAAATACAAATACCATCAACGTTCTTTACTTTCATGCACTTACATAAATTTCACGTTTATCAAAAAGCAAATCAATATATTTTTGCACTATTAATAATTAAACATTTACAATGTCATACGATGTTATTGTCATAGGCGCTGGCGCATCTGGGCTTCTAGCCGCCATCTCGTCATGCCGTTGCGGAAAGAAAACTATGATAATTGAAAAAAACGAGCGTGCAGCACGCAAGCTTATGATTACCGGCAAGGGGCGCTGTAATGTCACAAATTCTAGCGGCATAAATGAGTTTATGAACAATATCTTTCCCGAACCACGCTTCCTTTATCCCGCATTCAAATCATTCTTTTCGTCCGACATCATTAACCTCCTAGAAGAAGCCGGTGTTGATATTGTTCTTGAGCGAGGAGGTCGATATTTCCCTGCCTCAGGAAAAGCTATTGATATTGTTGATGCACTCGTAACAACTGCAAAGAAATCTGGAGTGAAATTTATGTTTTCTACCAATGCAACCGAAATAAATCTGCATAATGATTCTGTCTATGAAGTAAAAATACATAACTCCCAAGGAGATTCTTCTTTGCGAACAGAAAAGGTTATAATTTGTACTGGTGGAAAATCGTATCCTCTTACAGGTTCTACTGGTGATGGATACATACTAGCCCAAAAATGTGGACACACTATTTCCCCTACACTTCCAGCCTTAGTCCCTCTCATAGGAAAAGGACACTTTTTCAAGGGCCTTAACAATCTAACGCTAAAAAATATAACTTTATCACTATTTATTGACGGGGAAAAAACGCGTAATGAATTTGGAGAACTACAATTTACTGATTATGGACTAACAGGTCCTGTTGTTCTGACATTGAGTCGATGGGCCGTTATTGCCCTGCACAATAATCGAGCCGTAAAAATGTCAATCGACTTGAAACCTGCTATAGCAGAAACCCAACTTGACAGACGTATTCTTAACGATATTGATATCAACGGCAAGCAAAAACTAAAAAAACTATTTAAAGAATGGCTTCCCACACAGATAATACCTGTATTTTTAGAAATTGCTAAGCTAGATGGAGAAAAACTTGCAAACCAAGTTTCAGGTGATGAAAGGCGCAAGATTGTCACGTTAATGAAAAATTTCACGTTTGATATTGTTGGACATCGCGATTTCAACGAAGCCATTGTGACAAGCGGCGGCGTATCTATTTCTGAAATCAACCAAAAGACGATGGAATCAAAACTTGTGAAAGGCTTATATTTCGCAGGCGAAGTAATTGATGTCGATGCAAACACTGGCGGATACAACTTACAAATAGCTTTTTCTACAGGCTGGTTAGCAGGAATGAAATAGTAAGATCGACTTCTTTTATATCATTAATTCAAACGTCTAATGCCCATCGTACCCTACTCACACATTCACCTTTTGAAAATTATTTCTTCTATATCAGAAAGTTTTGTTTTAAAACCTTTTATGTTGGAATGCTAAAATATTACCTTTGCAAGTAAATTTAAAAGATATACAAAATGAGGAAAATATTTGTTTTGATATTGGTTTGTGCTTCGGTACTGATGTTTCACGAAACATCTCTGAACGCACAAGATATGGCATATTACAGACAGATTATCAAGAAATTGACGGCAGCAAAATACCAAGGTCGAGGATATGCGAAAGGCGGTTCGAACAAGGCTGGGAAATATCTGGAAAAGGAGTTTGCCAAAGCAGGTGCCGAAGAAATTGTTTGCCAACCGTTCAAGTTGGACATTAACACCTACGTCGGAAATATGGAATTGTCGGTTGACGGTCGCAAGCAAACTCCAGGCGTTGATTTTGTAATGCGCGAGTACTCACCGGGCGTACACGGCACATACAATCTTTACTTTGTCGATACCACCAATTTCGATGCCGAAAAGATGTACAGCGACCTTGCAAAACCCGAAAACAAGGATTGTTTCGTTGTATGCGACTTCTGGTTTTCTTATACGCATAGCAAGGATTTCAAGAATCTGCAAATTCCCGGTGCTTGCACCAACGCAGGTTTGATACAGACCTGGGATCCGATACTTAAATTCTACAAGGCATACGGCGAAAAGGTGATTGACAAGCCTATCATTTGGGCAACATCGGATTTCCCGAAGGATGCCAGGACCATCACAGCCAATATCGACAACACTTTCCTGAAAGATTACGAGTGCTTCAATGTCGTAGCAAAGGTTGAAGGTAAAAAGCACGACAGCTGCTTCATCTTCACTGCCCACTACGACCATTTGGGCAACCTCGGCAAGAAGGTTTACTACGCAGGTGCCAACGACAATGCCTCGGGCACTGCCGCCATTGTTACACTTGCCTCATATTACTCAAAGAACCGTCCCGAATACGACATGTATTTTGTTGCATTTGCAGCCGAAGAATCGGGCCTGCACGGTTCTGAATGGTATGTAACTCACCCTAGTGTGCCGCTGGAACAAATAAAGTTTGTCTTCAACCTTGATATGATTGGCGACAATAATCCCGTGCAGTATGTCGAGACCAATTCCGACCGTGGATTTGCCCTGTTTGAGCAAATCAATAGTGAAAAGCACTACTTCAAGGGCCTGAATCGTGGCGAACTGGCTGGCAACAGCGACCATTATTCTTTTGCAGAACGCAATGTTCCGTGTATTCTTTTCGAAAACGAGGAAGGCGATGCCTTCAAGTATTACCACACTGTGTTCGATACCTACGAGACCATGAAGTTCGACACCTACGAGCCAGTTTTCAGGTTGGTTAGGGATTTTGTGGAGAGGTATTAAGAAGATGGATAAAATATCTAAAAAAAACATAATGACAATGAAAGAAAATGTATCACAAGCAGTTAAATGCTATTATCCTTTTGGTGAAATACTAAAACCAGTAGTTCAACAAGATAGGACAAAAAAGAAACATTATTGTCCGCTAAAAAATGAAAAGTCATTCCGTAAAGTAGAACGAACAGCATAAGGAACGTTGCTTGTGAGTTCACTTATACGGAATCTCCTTGATTAGTAACATTTTGGGAGATTACGGATAGCAGTCTTCACAACGCTCCCCGTTCCGTATCGCGTGTTTCGACTAGCTTCCGTACCTTTAGCTCGCGATACGAAGTGAGCAAATGACGAGCCCCTTTATTTATGACACTGTATAAATGCCTGATAACATTACAATTACGTACGTTGCCCAGATTTTTATCGGACAACAATAAAAAAGAAAGTATTTGTTCTTGGTGTATATGCTAGTGCCGTTCACGCAAGATGGATTAAGGGTAACGAAACTATTTGTCAAGCCTTAGCCGTAGCAAGTGAACCCTATATTTTTTGGGATGGGAATGAGGATGAAGCTGCAAGAATTATAAATAAAATACATATTCCCCAAGAGTTAGGATGTCTAGTACCAGCAGCAAGTCATTTGAATGGACCATCTGGAAGGATTTTGGATGAACATATCCTAAAACCATTGGGGTATACAAGAAAAGAAACTTGGTTGTGTGACCTTTTCCCAAAAACAATGTTAAATCCAAGTCAAGTTAAAGTGCTTGAGAATAAATACGAACCTTTGATTGGTCAGTATGGATTAAATCCTGTTACTATACCACATCGAAAAAATAAGTTTTGCGATAAGAATCGTTGTGAAGAAATTTTAGGAGAACTAGAAGAATCGCAAGCAGAACTTATAATTTTATTAGGAGATATACCTATTAAACAGTTTTTGAAAAATGTAGCAAATGTCGAATACTCCACATTACAAGAATATGTGAACATTCCTAAATATGGATATGGCAATTGTTCTGAAATAGTAGTTAATAATCGAACAATAAAAGTATTGCCACTTGCCCATCCACGACAAATTGGTGCTTTGGGTGCATATAGTAAAAAATGGCAGCAGATTCATTGTGATTGGGAAAAGAAAGTGAAATTGTGTAAGAATGTGAAATAATTAGTATTCGATTTTCGTAGCCATAAACCTCATTACAAATTCTTTTGCTTTGTCTTCGGTGATATTTGACAAACCAATCTTTGTAATGTCATCGTGTTCTGAAGTTCCTTTGCGAATGATATACTTGTGTTCCTTGCCGTCAATAGTGGCAAGCAAGTGATAATTACCTTTGTAGGCGGCCTCAAAAAGCACACCGTCAACATTATGTCCAGATATAGCAAACGAGTAGGTTCTGTTGCTATCGGCTAATCCCCAAGCGGAAAGATGCTCCGACAGACAGTGTTCTATCCGGCCTATCCATTCTTCCCTGACACAGTTCCTTTGTGCCAGCATCCTAAATGACGAAACTGCGTATGCCACTTTCTTAATTATTGATTTAGGTGCACGGATTCCCGAATTGCGAGCAAAGGAAACGATGTCGTCGTAACTGATATTACTGATTTTGCCACCAACTGACAGGCAATGTTCCCTATTAGGTAGGTAGCCACCATTGTCGAAAATGTAAGTCATATCGTATGCGGGAGAGAGTCGCCAAATACCTTTACGATTCATAATGAATGTAAAGTTTTTGTGGTGGTCGTCGGTGTTGTTGGCAAGTATATTGAACACTAGCCTACGGAAAATCTCCTCGCAATCCACTTCGGGAAGATGCAATTTCCTGCATACCGACAGAAGTTTTTCGTAACTGTCTGCTTCCGGATCCATCGCTGCCAATGTCTGGAGATGCAATTTCCCCGAATTGTCCCTGTCGAACCTCTTGGTAAGAAAATGCTTCGTACCTTCCACATCAAGTAGCCTCGATTCCATCATATTGATGCCCGACAGCAAAGCCATATTGTAGTAAGTTTGCTCCAACTCTGCCGACGAGCGTGCCTTATTGCCGAACTTCAAAAGATAATAGTCGTAGTCGGTGTCAGCATCAATTTGTCCCGAGCGAATCTCACCAGTTTTTTTGTTTATGGCAATGATTCCCTTTGGCTGACGACCTCCTGCCGAAGTCCCCAATGCAATCAACGACAGCAATGTGATTGACTCATCGGGTAGTATTCTCGCATTTTCGCGTTCAACTGCAATCTTTTCGGCCAGGTCGGACAAGGCTTTTAGGTCAATGTTGTCTGTTGTCGCATTACGCTCTATTTCAGGCACAAACTCAAACGCGCCCATACCTCGTTTGCCAATGAAAGCCAGTTTTTCCAGCGAAGTAACGCTATTTTGTGAGATATGGTTCTCCTTTCGCCATTGTTCGAAGAGAAGATTGCCCCATGCATCGGGCAATGAATCGGCAATAAACGATGGCAACTTCTGGTATATGCGTTCCGTTTCACCAAAAATTGCACGGGTGCTTAATGGACTATGTATAGAAGCGGTCAAAGGCGCAACATCCAAGTTTCCGCGAAGGAAGTCTGGATTGTATGTAAAATATGACAAATGTCGTCCCTCGTGCCAAGCCAAGCGACCGATTTCTTTGCCCCAAAGGAATATTTTCAGCACTTCTTTCATTTGCTATGTCGTACTCGTTGCGTTTTTTTATTGTTTTCCTTATACAGATAAGGTGATTCGGGTTGCTCTGGCATCAGCGCATCTAGGTCGTTAATGCATCCGACAGCCTTCAAAAGCAAAAGGAATGTGGCCAGCGAAATATTATTGACCGTACCGTTTTCAAATCGATGAATCGTAAGGATGGAAAGCCCTGTCGTTTCCGCCACTTCTTTCTGTGTCAGATTGGCTCTCAGGCGATAATCCTTGAAACGGACACCCAACAACCTTACCAATTCTGGTGCCGAATACTCAAAATAATTGTTCATATAACTTTAAATATATGATAATTTAAGTGCTAAAATTTGTATTAACATTACAAATATGTAAATTTATTTTGCAAACATACAAAAAGATTTTTAATGTGCAAGCAAAAAAACAAAAAGATTTTCTCACACTAACCAAAAATGAATATTTGTCCATACTTGTCCAGACAAACATAAAACCTTACTTTTGCAAAAAATAGATTCAAGATGAAACAGGAAATCGACCCTAAGGAAACCAACAGGGCATACGCCTTCGAGATGTGGATGACTGCCCCGATGCCGATGGTGACATTGGTAAAGACGATGAATATCAACCGTCTGGTAAAGTTTGCCAAGAAAAGCGGAATGAAATTGAATATGATTTTGTGCTGGTGCATAGGCAAGACGGCTAGCCAGACAAAACATTTATTCCTTTTGCCCGAAAATGGCAAGTTGTACAAGTACGACCAACAGGCTATCAATGTGGTAGTAAGAAACAAAGAAGGCGGAATCAATTCCTGCGACATTCCGTTTTCGGAGGATATAAGGCAGTTCAACCGCGTCTATCTTGAATCGACGACCAAGGTGGCTAACGAATGCAAGAGTTCTTTCGTAGATGGCTATATGGTTGTCGGCACGTCGGCGATGATACAGACCGAACTCGACTGCGTCACCAACCAGTACACCGACAAGTTCCTCAACCCGATGGTGATGTGGGGAAAATATCGCAAAGGCTGGTTCAAGAACACTCTGCCCATATCGTTCCAGTTCCACCATGTGCAGATGGATGGCGGTGACGGAGCAAGATTTCTAGAAAACCTTCAAAAAACAATAATGTCAATATAAGGTGATAAAGATGGAAAAATTTTGTCAGAGCTGCGGAATGCCGCTGAACGATGAAGTATTAGGCACAAATGCCGACGAAAGCAAGAACAAGGACTACTGTATGTACTGCTACAAGGACGGCAAGTTTACGAACAATTGCACTATGGACGAAATGATTGAGTTTTGCGCGCAGTTTGTGGATGAGGTAAACAAAAAACTGCCTAAGCCTATGACCAAGGACGAATACAAGCAGATGATGCGCCAATACTTCCCGACACTAAAGAGGTGGAAAAAGTAAGGAATGTGCAAGGGTGATTTACGCTCTTATTGCACATTTTGAGAAATTGAAAATAATGTTTACCTTTGCGTTACGAAAGAACACAAAAAATGACAAACGCAGATTTTTGGAATCAGATTAATTCAATTATCAAAGATGGATTTTCGTCCGAAGGTCTGCAAAAACTTGACCATTATGCAGAGTTATTTATCAATGGAAGGCTTGTATATAAACGATTTTCACCGGCAGAACAGTATGGCTGCGCAGAGGGAAGTGCAACGAATGTCATTGCATCCTTACTCGCGGGAGCAGAAATTGCAGCAAATAATGGAACTGCACCTTATGGCAATGACTTCAAAAGAGAAGTCGAATGCGGAGTGAAACAAGCTGAATGCATAGAACGCTGGGCTAGGCGTGTAGGATGCTGGACTGACAGTGTTGACAAAACATTGTCAGAATCTCTAGGCGAACAAATTGCAGAAGGTGGAGAAGCAAAAGTGTATGACCACGGAGCAACACTTATAAAAACTATAGGCCTTGATTATTTCGTACAGCCTATACTCGCACTTGACCGCATATCTCTCCATAATACATATTTTCCTGAAACCAACTTAACGGTTCTTGGATTTGGTCGTACTGATGATAATGAATTCAAAATAGTTGTAGAACAAGCATTTATTGAAGGTTCCCATGTTTCAAATGAACAGATTAAGGATTATATGCACAATATGGGATTTGAACTCCGAAATCCACGGAACTGGACATACGCCACCCCAGACATCTATCTTAGCGACTTGCATGACGAGAATGTAATCCGGTCGAAAGATGGAAATATTTTTGTTGTAGACTGCGACATTCGTATCAATACGCCTGAACTTCGATGTGGTGGTCATCGAGAACTGACTACAGATGTTGAGTTTTTGTAAAACAAATTCCACAATTTTTCTAATATGAGAAACTCTTTGATTTTACTATTGATTGCTGCCTTTTTTGCAGTTTCGTGCAAGAACACCCCAAAAAGCGAACCCCAAGTTGAGGGACATTACACATATCAGCACGGCTGGAAGTACGACTTCGAGGATGGTCATATTGATGTGCACGAAACAGGCACTATGGATTTTTACAAGGATGGCACAGCCCTCGACTCTGCTCGTCAGGTTTACGAAGTTACGCTCAAGGATGGCGGCAAAACAACTTGGGTTTTCAACTATGTAAGTCCGAGTATTTGGCATGTCAATGGCGAGGATTTCTATTTTGCTGGCGTAGAGGAGACATTCCGAATGGAGCTGGTAGAAATTACCGTTGATGGCTGCGACAAAGACTACTCAACAAAACTGGCGCGCCGCATGATTATGAGTGTAGGCAGTGACATTGCCCGCGAAATAAAATTCCATTTAGCCAGCCTTACGGAAAAGGAACTCGTATGGAGCTACACCTATTCCAATGGGCACTCCGACACTTGGGAGTTTTATAGGGAATAGTTATGGAAACCGACCGCCGAAACCTGTATCGACGAAAACCATATCAAGGCAAGGACAGACCGATTAAGGTGCTGAGGTTGGAATTGAGAAAATAATCATTGAATATGAAGGCTAGGTTTTTGATTCTGCTATTGGCAATTCCCCTCTGCAGTATTCTGCAAACATCCTGCACAACCAGCAGTAATCTTGCACGAAATGGCAATGTGGGGGCATTGGCTGACGAGATCTGGATTTACAGCTACAGCCATCCCGATGGATTTACAATCGACATTCGTACAATGACAGAGCCAACCGAAGGCATTGCCGTAGCATATTCAGCCACGCAAGGAAGTCACTCTCGCAAAAAGCTTAATCGGGTTGTCAGACATGCACTGCATCACGACGGCTACGTAGGCGGCTGGCTCGACACCACCGACAGTCTTTACTACTTCGACAGTTCACGGATTTTCCCCGAAGATTCGCTCGATGCAGCCATAAAGTTCGGAGCAAAGAACAAGCAGAAGGCGATATATAGCATAAAAGAGGGGAAAGAAATCAAGCTAAAATAATTGACATTTTCTTATTTGCTCTAAGTGTTGTTTTGCCATTTCGTCCAGTCTCTTTTGGAGATGCTAATAATAGGCCTTATTCCTTGACTAAACTGCGTTAACATACCTTAAGTCAACGACATTACAAAACAAATTAAGCAGCATTGCAGAAAGACAATCTTTTTTGCTTACGCATTAAAAATCTTTTTTTATGTTTGCACCTAACAAAAAAATACACAAAAAATGTACAGAAAATCAATTTTCAAGGCGTTAGTGGCGTTGATGGTCATCATTCTTGGGGCAAATTTCAACGCAGAGGCGCAGTCGGGCAGTCTGTCAATCCCCCAGTCCGATGCAAACGGTCAGATTGTAACATTCAACAGAGATGGCAAAGAAGTTGGCAAGTGGAATCCTGCCACGCTCGAATTTACAATGAACGATGGTGCAGTCTATAAACTCGATGCGAACACAGGTAAATTTACCGACAGCCAAGGTTCGCCGAAAGGCTCTATTAGTGCAGACGGTACTGTCGAAGCACCCAACTTCGGCACCATTCAAGTTAAACAAGATGGCACAAACTTTTTCTACGTATGGCGCAACGAAGAAAAATTGGGAGCCGTGCTTGGTGCAATTGGAGAAGTCTATTACAAAGACCGCCGCTTAGGCGACAATGGTACTGTCAGCGATAAAACCATAAGTCCTCTACTGATAGCATACGCGTACTTCGGCTTAGTGTTCACACAAGATGATTTCGATAAAAAAGCCCAAAAGTCAGAAGAAATAAAGAAATCACAGCCCAATATACAGGCTCCTACATATACAAAGCTTCCATCCTCCTCCTCATCATCATCATCTTCTTCAACCGACCAAAAAGAGAAGAAAATCAGTGTTGAGAAAGGTTCTCACGATGTAGGTTACGTTGACGGCTACGGCAACGTTTACGACCGTTACGAGAACAAAATCGGCAAACTTCCCGAGGGGAATGGCGACATTCTAGATGCTTCTGGTCGCAAAATCGGTGAAATTTGGAGCGGTGAAATCAAACAAGACGGCACAGTTGTCTGCAAAGTAGAGCGCAACACCCTTTATACGAAATCGAGGAAATCGAGCAGTTTCATTATTATGGGCGACTGCGACGGTGATCGTGTTACTTGCCGTAATAACCGTGACGAAGACCAAAACTCGTTTAATGAAATCGGCAGATGTTACAGCAATCATCCTGAATGGAACGCAGCGTTAATCTTCTGCGACTTCTTCTTCTAAAAATTCCTATTCTCACCACAATTTGCACATTTTTTTGAATAGGAGTTGACACTAACTTTTTCCGCCGCGATGGAGAATTGCTTTCTTAATCGCGGCGGAAGAGGTTTTATAGGCTCAGCCGACATTTCTGGTGGAGATAAACTATATGAATATCTTATCATACGTAACAGGAAAATGATTATCTACATTTTTTATAACATTCCGCTCCAGCCGCGGAGACTTTTACTTTTTTGTTGGCAAAAAAGTAAACAAAAAACCATGTCCGCTGAGTCTGCTTCGCTAAAAATCGGTTACACTTCGCTAAAAATCAGAAACTTGTCTTCATTTCATTTCGCCTTCAAACAGACTGATTTTTTACGCTTCGTTCTACCGATTTTCTTAACGCTCACCAGCCAAGGCGGCAATCAAGGTATCGCCAAAGGCGATGAGTAAAAAAACGAAATCCGCCTTCGAGAAATTCCGTTTTTTAGCATTGCCAATATAAATTTCCTTCCACTTGTTCCGCTGTCCCGTTTATAAAGTCAAATCCGAAAAACGAATACTAATACCTCTCCACAAAATCCCTTACCAACCTAAAAATTGGTTCGTAGGTGTCGAACTTCATGGTCTCGTAGGTATCGAATACAGTGTGGTAATACTTGAAGGCATCGCCTTCCTCGTTTTCGAAAAGAATGCACGGAACATTGCGTTCTGCAAACGAATAATGGTCGCTGTTGCCAGCCAGTTCGCCACGATTAAGGCCTTTGAAGTAGTTCTTTTCGCCATTGATTTGCTCAAAAAGGGCAAATCCACGGTCTGAATTGGTCTCTACATACTGCACGGGATTGTTGTCGCCAATCATGTCCAAGTTAAATACAAACTTTATTTGCTCCAGCGGCACACTTGGGTGAGTTACATACCATTCAGAACCGTGCAGGCCCGATTCTTCGGCTGCAAATGCAACAAAATACATGTCGTATTCGGGACGGTTCTTTGAGTAATATGCGGCAAGTGTAACAATGGCGGCTGTGCCCGAGGCATTGTCGTTGGCACCAGCGTAGTAAACCTTCTTGCCGAGGTTGCCCAAATGGTCGTAGTGGGCAGTGAAGATGAAGCAACTGTCGTGCTTGCGACCTTCAACCTTTGCAACTACATTGAAGCACTCGTAATCCTTCAGGAAAGTGTTGTCGATGTTGGCAGTGATGGTCTTGGCATCCTTCGGGAAATCCGATGTTGCCCAAATGATAGGCTTGTCAACCACCTTTTCGCCGTATGCCTTGTAGAATTTCAGTATTGGAGGCCAAGTCTGTATCAAACCGGCATTGGTGCAGGCACCTGGAATTTGCAGGTTCTTGAAATCCTTGCTATGCGTATAAGAGAACCAGAAGTCGCAAACAACGAAACAATCCTTGTTTTCGGGTTTTGCAAGGTCGCTGTACATCTTTTCTGCATCGAAATTGGTGGTATCGACAAAATATAGATTATATGTGCCGTGTACGCCCGGTGAGTACTCGCGCATTACAAAATCAACGCCCGGAGTTTGCTTGCGACCATCAACCGACAATTCCATATTTCCGACATAGGTGTTTATGTCCAACTTGAACGGCTGGCAAACTACTTCATCTGCACCAACTTTGGCAAACTCCTTTTCCAGATATTTCCCAGCCTTGTTCGAACCGCCCTTCGCATATCCGCGACCTTGGTATTTTGCAGATGTCAATTCCTTGATAATCTGTTTATAATAAGCCATATCCTGTGCGTACAGAGATGTTTCGTGAAACATCAATACCAACGCACAAACCAATATTAAAACAAATATTTTCCTCATTTTGTGTATCCTTTAAATTATGTCTGCAAATGTAATATTTTTTTCATTGCTATTTCGGCATCGCTTGCAGACCGCTGACGGTCATGAGTCCCCGAGCAATGAGGTCGCGGCAACGTTGTTTGTTCAACTCCGTCCAGTGGCTATTTTTGCGACGTGGCGAAAGGCGTTGGGCACATCTGCCATCGGGCAGACGCTTGAGTGTACTGTCAATCCAACCAAAGCAAAGAGCCTCTTCAACAACCTCAATGTATGGAATGCAGTCGGTGCGTGGAATCTTTGTGCGATTTGTCGTAACCCAACATTCCTTAGCTACCTTGTGATTGTCAATGAGCCACTGACGCAATTCGGCACGGTTGGAGTATTCCAGCAGATTAGTGATTTGCATAAATCAATTGCATATAATTTTGGCAAAAATAGTGATTTTTGAGAATTGTTTACAAGACAATTATAATAAAGGAGCTTGTCATTTCGGAAGCTAGTCGTAACACGCGATACGGAACGGGGGAGCGTTGTGAAGACTGCTGTCCGTAATCTGTTGACGGATTATTAGAGAGCAGATTCCGGACAAGTGAACTCACAAGCAACGTTCCTTTTGCTGTTCGTTCTACTTTCCGGAATGACGGGCTGGGTACTTTAGCGGACATTAATTATAAAATACACAGGACGTTTAATTTTGCTAATAAGATTATAAGTAATAATTCTATTAGTAATAACTTTATTAGCAAAATAAAGCCTTATTTTATAAGGGATTTGTGATTTATATGCTACACATTTTTACATATCCATTTTGCAAACAACGGATCCGAAATTGTATAAGATTTGCTAAACACTTCAATAAGTTCGCGGGCTTCCAATGACTTTCTCATGCTTGCAACGTTTGCCGTAGATGCAAGGTTATATTCTTCGATGACATTTTTGGTAGATAGGTCGGTGTGGTGACCATTGGCGATTGCTCGTATCATACTTATCTGGTAACTAGATAGCTCATCGATGTATTTCTGGAAAAGAACATGGTTTTGTCTCATAATTTCTTCTTTGGCGAGTTCAAAACTTTGGTCTGTTGCGGTGTCGGTTGTGAAAGTCCATATAAGCCAAGCCAATTGCTGAACGTATGACGAGTTGCTTTCAACGTATTCGCACAACTTTTCGCACAGTTCGGCAGATATATGTTTCCCCGTTGTTTCGAAGCGTTTTTGGACGTATGCTGTCCAGTACGAGACGGGGATTCTTTCAAGAAACATTAGGTCGCCGAAACGGTAGAATGGAAAACTTGACTTGCCGAACATTCCCATCAGAATGTGGCGCTTGCTACCGAAAAGGCAATATGAAGTGTTTTGCTGTAGTTGCCATACCGAGCGCAGTTTTCTCTGGAACGACAACGAATGGCGGAAGTCGGCTATCTGCTGGAATTCGTCGATGCACACAACTACGCCGAATCCTTTTTCTAGGGCAATGCGTTCCGGCAAGGTCAGCACATCGGCGGTGTATTTGTGGTTTATGGCTTCGAGCGATAACGAAATTTCATTTCCAGGCTCGGTGCTCATTGTCAAGTGCGGAACCAAGTTCGAGAGGAAATGTTTGGCATCGATAAGCCATTGTTCAACCTTGTTGCTTGTCTGCTTTATTATTTCGGTGGCAAAAAGTTTGTAGAAATCGTCTTCGGTTCGGCAACTGAAAGCATCCATCCTTACAACTTTCACCTTGTCGTTGTCGGCAAGAAGTTCGGCAACATGGTTCACAAGTGAAGTCTTTCCCCACCGGCGCGGAGAGATTATCATTGTGTTTATGCCGTGCGTAAAATTCATTTTCAAGCGTTCTGTTTCTTTTTCGCGGTCGGTGAAACAATCGCCGTGCGTTGCAACTCCATAGATGAAAGGATTTTCCATGCTTGTAATTTTTATAAGTGACGTTGCAAAGATATGCATTTATTTTTTGCTAACAAAGCATTTAGTAATAATTTTATTAGTAATAACTCTATTAGCAAAACAAAGCCTTGTTTTATAAGGGATTTATTACTTATATACTATGAATTTTTATGTGCTAATTTTGCAAACAAAGTGGGCAGAAACCAATATTGTGAAGTCCTGATAATAATCCTATCTCCGCCCTTTTTTCTCAAGGTATTTTATGAGGAATTCTGGTCGATCGGTTTGGATAATATTTGCTCCCATGTCGAGAATTGGTCCATACACAGCATCTGGATTGGGACTGGTAAATGCACGGTCGTCGTCGTAATTGCCACAAAGCGAACCCCACAGTGTGTTCACCCAAACTTTTGCTCCAGTTGCTGCAACCTTGCTGGCAAGAGATTTCACTTTTTCGTTTAGTTTGCCAAAGCAAAGTTCGAAAGCAGGCGGATTCAATGTAAAATACTCATCGTAGGCTGACAAGTCCGTTCCTTCCGAAACGCTCACAACTGGCATATAAATCATATTTTTTTCGTGCCGTTTTAATACGGCTGTCACTTTTTCACTAGGCCATCCACTCTTGATAATCACCTGATTGGTCATCCCAAGTTCTTCCGTAATCGCAAGTACTTGGTCGTAGTAGTCGAAGCCTTGGTCAACATTCACCAGAACACGGCCCTTGCATAGTTCCAATGCCTGACGCAGTGTCGGGATTTTCATTCCGGGGATAGCAATGCCGTGACCACGCTTAAGGTCGTATGCTTGTAATTGTTCGTAGGTATAATCGGCTATGGCACCGCTGCCAGTGGTCGTGCGGTCGAGTGTCCAGTCGTGGCTGAGCACCAAAATGCTGTCGCGAGTCAGCTTGACATCTATTTCTACCATATCTACGCCCATATTTATGGCCGATTCGATAGCGGAAAGGGAATTTTCGGGCC